>JADHED010000754.1_pt1 | contig 33361 bp, 32 predicted proteins | sample 8952041 | NCBI WGS metagenome assembly JADHED01 (sample SAMN16124423, study PRJNA663239) | bioreactor sludge metagenome | isolation source: sludge (control) | place: India:Bengaluru | collected 2018-09-08
CTTTCGCTGTAAAAAAAGAAAGCAGACTAGAATTTTCTAATCTGCTTTCCCGTAGAGTGGAACCGGCGGGATTCGAACCCGCGTCCAAACATATGCCCAATAAGCTTTCTACATGTGTATTCCTGAATTTGATTTCGGAAGAGTGCCGGAACGGGACAAACCTACAAACTTCCTATCTGCTGAATATTGCACTTGCATAGCAGCACTACGAGTTCAATCCTATTGAGAGTTGAGTTAGGCGGCGGTGACGTCAACAGGCCAAAGCCGTCCGCGGCCATAATGGTTGCGCTAAATTAATTAGGCAGCCATGGCGTAATTAGATTCGCCAGTCAAAAGTTGAATATTCAGATTTACGTGCTAATTATCCAACGCACGACATGCTTACTTACCCTGCCCTATGCTGTCAAAACCAGTCGGCCCCGGGTCTTTTTTCAAAGAACTATTACAAAGATACGAAACAACAGCCGTTTTATATTGTTAAATTGGCAGTTGCTTTCGCTATGCTGAAAATTGCCTACCATCATCTGTACGCACACCCGCTACCTGCCGGGCACCGCTTCCCTATGGAAAAGTACGAACTGATACCCTCACAGCTGCTATACGAAGGCATTATAACACTCGAAAACCTATTCGCTCCAGAACCGCTGGATGAAGAGACCATCCTCCTGACACACGATGCTGACTATTGGCATCGTATGAAAACCTTGCAGCTTAGCGACAGGGAAATGCGAGCTATCGGCTTTCCACTCTCTGCACAATTAGTAGAGCGTGAAATACGTATTTGCAAAGGCAGCATTATGTGTGCAGAATATGCTTTGCAATATGGCGCATCCCTAAATGTGGCAGGAGGAACACACCATGCATTTGCCAACAAAGGCGAGGGCTTCTGCTTGCTGAATGATTTTGCAGTAACAGCTAACTATATATTGCAACAAGGACTGGTAAAGAAAATACTGATTGTAGACTTGGATGTACATCAAGGCAATGGCACAGCCGCATTATTCAATGGCAGAGAAGATGTATTTACATTCAGTATGCACGGGCAGCACAACTATCCTTTTCACAAAGAACAAAGCCATTTGGATATCGGACTAAAAGATGGGACTACAGGTAGTGAATACCTCAGCATCCTAAATGATACTTTACCAAAACTGATTGATACTGTAAAACCTGATATTGTATTTTACCTATCCGGCGTTGATGTGTTGGCGACAGACAAATTCGGTAAACTTGGATTATCTATAGACGAATGTGCAGAGCGAGATTATGTAGTCTACACCCTTTGCCAAAAACACAACATACCTGTGGCAGCCGCTATGGGTGGTGGCTATTCTCCCGATGTAAAACACATCGTAACAGCACATTGCAATACCTATCGCATAGCGAAAGAAGTGTACAATCTCTAACCCAAGTCTATTTCTGTATTATCACCTATGTTGAGACTTTGGCTGAGGCCGCGCACAAAAGCATCGCTACCAATGATAGATGAATGCAGCACCACTTCTTCCAACTCTGCATAAGAACCAATGATGGAATCTTTGATGATGGAAGACTGTACATTGGTAAACTCACCTATCGTTACATTCGGCCCTATGATGGAATTATGAAGATTACATCCTTCTGCAATACTAACAGGTGGTATAATGACGCTTGTACCATGATTGTATGGCTTCTGGTCTTCGCCACGCTCTTCGCTTATCTCTTTCAGCAATGTTGCATTCGTAGAAAGCAGCGTTTCTTTCTTACCACAGTCAAACCAGTTATTTACCCTGAAGGCTTCAAACTTAATGCCGCCTTCTATCATGTACTGTAATGCATTGGTAAGATGGTATTCACCTTCTTCATCCAACTTACTAACAACATGCTTTTCAAGGGCGGCATACAATGCTTTGGTTTCTTTAATGCAGTAAATACCCACCATTGCCATATTCGATTTTGGAATCAATGGTTTTTCTACCGCTTTCAGTACCATGTCCTTATTATCCAGCTCTACCACACCAAAGCTGCGTGGGTCATCTACTTTCTTTACACCTATTTGCGATGTGCTGTGGTTCAGTATGTCTTTTACATTATAATCGCACACTGTATCGCCCAACACTATTATCACTTCTTCATCCTTCACCGCATCTTTGGTAAGCCATATAGCATGGCCTGTACCACGCCTGTCTTCCTGCGTTACGATTGTGTAAGAAAGATTAGGGTATGTTTTTGCAATATATCGTTGAATCTTTTCTCCCAGATAGCCTATTACAAATACAAACTCTGTAACACCTGCCTCTAAGAGTTGGTCTACTATTACACTAAGGATGGTTTTACCCGCAATAGGTATCAGCGCCTTGGGCTGTGTATAAGTAAGCGGGCGAAGTTTGGTACCTGCACCGGCAACCGGGATAATAGCTTTCACAATTAATGTTTTTGCTTTCGGGTGTGAAAATACGGCAATTTGGATAAATGGGTATTTTACCCCTAATCAATAACTTTTAATTCAATTGACTGATTCAATAGGCTATTATTATGCCCTACACCACTAAATCTTATGTTTGTACAACTAAATAAGTCACCAGCCTTAATTGTTTGCAGGATTCTTATAGTTTCATTATCAAATCTGGCGCCAAGACAATCCTTCTCAAATATAACATTATGATTTCTGACAACTGCTACTTTAAAACTATTTACCTGAAACCCACCTCTAAAATCAAAACCATCAATATGTAATACGATTCCCTCAGAGTTTTTTAATACTTTTTCTTGAATCATACATCCGCTTTGCCCCCCAACTGTAGCATAAGGGTCAGGTATTTTTTTCACCCTAATATCCTGTTCACTTATTAGCTTAAACCCTTGCTCCGATTGTTTGTATATTTTAATCTGAGTAGCATCCGGCTTGCCTGGCATCACATTGAACTTACATGGCCCATCGCCAGGGGTAACAACACATCCGGGAACAACAATCAACACATCTGTGCACGGAGTATTTCTTACCACCACGGTTATCGGGTTATAAATACCAACATACATTATATTCTGCTTATCGAATTGCACGGCTGCTTCTTGTGCAAACACTGTTACATTGATAAGCAAAAACGATATTACTAAAGGTATTTTATTCATAGGTATAATCAGTTTAGTCATTACAGCTTCTCATCAACAGGCTCCCACAGCTCTATCTTAGTACCTTCTGGGTCTACTATGTGTGCAAATTTGCCATAGTCATACACCTGCATTTCACCTATCTGTTCTATACCTTCTTTGCGCAGTTCTGCAAGGAGCCATTCCAGATCATCTACACGCAGGTTTATCATATATTCCTTCTGCGATGGTGTAAAATAGTCTGAGTTATTCTTGAACGTGCTCCATACAGTAGTACCTTTCTCTTCTGGCTTTTCTACATTCAGCCATTCAAAAGTTGCACCATATTGATTGGCGTTAAAGCCCAGATGTTTATTATACCAGTTGCGCAGGTGTTCAGGGTCGCTACTTTTTACAAATATGCCGCCGATACCCGTAACGCGCTTCTTTTGTTCGTTGCTCATACGTTGTATTTATACAACACAATATATATACATTCTATTGCATCCATAAAAAAATACCTGCCTTTACTGGCAGGTATTTTCTCTTATGCGGTTATGACTATTCCATCACTTGTGCTTCTTCACCATACATCTGGTGCTGGTATTTCAGCGATGGCGATTTTATCAGTGCACCAAGATTCAGTTCATTCCACTTAGCATCTACTACTGCTATAGTTTTAGCATCTGCAGCTATCACATTCGGCCACGGGCGTTCAAAGCCATCCAATGCTTTTGTTTTTCTTGTACCATCTAGGCCCAATATCGACTTATCTGCACCACCATAAAAATGGTCGCGGCGAGGGTCCAGGTTGTTGCAGAACCTCCACAGTACGTCTGCTATATCATTAGCATCTACTGTATGCTCTACGTAGAGTATCATTTTCATGCCTTGTAAGCCTTGTTCTTTGCACAATGCAACATGCAGCTCTTCAACATGCCCTTTGCGTTGTTTGTCCATCGCAACAAATAGTACAGGTATTTCCCATTCGCGCGCCAGTTTATCATTCAGCGATGCTATTTCGGGATATTGCTTTTGCAATGCAGCAGCATTAAACGCAGCACTCAGTTTGAATGGCGTAAGCGGCATAGTCATTTCCTCTTCCCATTTCTTAGTGCCGTCTATGCACATCTTACCACCAAAACCCAGCTTGCTGCAACTGTGGTCCAGCACATCCATTGGCCCCTGGCTGAAGTATATATCCGTTGCAGGGTTCACATTATCAAACACATACTTGGCCAATGTCTTGTAATCATCAATCTTCACCTTGCCATCTGCCAGTACCAGTATCTTGTTAAACATCATCTGCCCTGCACCCCACATGGCATTCATCACTTTCTGCCCCTGCCCGGCGTATTCTTTATCTATTGTTGTGATGACAAGGTTGTGAAACACGCCCTCTACGGGCATATTCATATCTTTTATCTCGGGCACCATCGTCATTTTGATAGGTGCCAGGAATATACGTTCCGTTGCCTTACCTATCCACGCATCTTCCTGTGGTGGTATACCCACAATGGTTGCAGGGTATATCGCATCTTTCTTGTGCGTGATGGCTGTAACATGGAAACGCGGATAGAAATCGGGCAGTGAATAATAACCCGTATGGTCGCCAAACGGACCTTCCCATATTAATTCTTCACTTGGGTCTACATAGCCTTCTATTATAATGTCTGCATCTGCAGGTACTTCTATTTCGGGTTGTGTTATACACTTCACCAGTTCCACACGCTTCTTGCGCAGGAAGCCCGCCAGCATGTATTCATCCACATTTTCAGGTAGTGGTGCTGTTGCAGCATAGGTATATACCGGGTCGCCGCCAAGCGCCACGGCGACAGGCATTATTTTACCCTGCTTCTTGTATTCGTTATAGTGGCGCGCACTTACTTTATGTTTGTGCCAGTGCATACCGGTCATGGTTTCGGTAAATACCTGCATGCGGTACATACCTATGTTGCGCGTACCATTCAGTAAATCTCTGGTATGTATTGCTGGCAGCGTTACAAACCTGCCACCATCTTTAGGCCAGCATTTCAATATCGGCAGTTTCGATAAATCTGGTTTATCCATCACCACCTGCTGACAGTCTCCACGTCCACTCACCACCTTCGGCATCCAAGATGCAAACTTGCCCAGTTGTGGCAACATAGCCAGCTTTTCCAGCAAGCCGTTTTTGGGTGCTGTAATTGTTTTCAGCAAGCTTTCTATATCTCTTGCCACATCATCTAGGTCATCTACACCTAGTGCCATGCACATGCGGCGTTCATTACCCATACTGTTTATCAGCAATGGGAAGCCCGTACCTGTATTTTCAAAAAGTAATGCTTTGTTCCACTCAGGTGTTTTAGAAACCCTGTCTGCTATTTCTGCTATTTCCAGTACAGGATCTACAAATGTTTTAATCCTTACCAGTTCACCCGCCTTATCCAAAGCATCTACAAATGCCTTTAATGATTTATATGCCATAATACCAATTGCGATATAGTAACAAATATGCAAGCATATCGTTCATTGCGCCCCGCAAAGTTAAGGCTGTAGTACCTAAACTATTGGCTAATTTTGCAATGCATTGATACCAAAGGCAAAACATACCGTTTTACTTACAGCTTCAGCAGCCATGCTGATAGCGGGTATCGCATTTTGGTACTACCAATCCACAGGCAAGGCTCATGAAAATACAATTGAAGCCATGGCAGCAAACCCATACAACCTGCACCTGATAGACTCCTGCAAAAGCCTGCTGCAAAACGGAGATATTATAGTACGTACAGGTAATGATATGACTAGTGAGATGTTTCGTGAAGCTAACAGCAAGGACAAAACCTACTCTCATTGCGGCATTGTACTGATTGAGGGCGGGAAACCATATATATACCACAGCATTGGTGGAGAAGATAATCCTGACGAAGTACTACGCAGAGATGACATACAAACTTGGGCCTCTCCGTTGCACAATAGTGGTTTCGGCATTTTACGCTACCGCTTCACGCCGGCACAGATAGATAGCCTTGCAGGCATTACCCACAGCTACTACAACCAACAAAAGAAGTTCGATATGCAGTTTGACATAACTAATGATGACAAACTGTATTGTGCAGAATTAATCTATCAGGCCATCAACAAAAGCCTGGGAGAAGCTGTTATACAGCCTACTAAAAGGTTGGGATATACCTATGTAGCCATTGATGATATTACCCAAAACAGCTATTGTGAATGGATTTGTCAGGTTAGGTTTAAATAGATACCTTTGCCGAAATTTGAAAAATAAGAATATGAAAAAAGCGCTTTTAGGATTGGCATTTGTGGTTGCTTTCATCGCAGCAGGATGTAATTCTAATTCACCCAAACCGGTAGCTGAAAAGTTCCTTACCAGCTTCTGGCACATGAATTATAAAGAGGCAAAAACTGTATCTACAGACGCTACAAAACAAATGCTGGAAATGCTGGAAACAATGGCAGTGCGCCTGCCGGACAGCGAAGTGAAAAAAGCGCAGAAAGTAACGGTAGAAATTACTAAAGTGGAGGAAAATGGTGACAAGGCTGTAGTTTTCTACAAAACATCTGAAATGAAAGATGAAAAGAAACTAAACCTAATCAAGCAAAATGATAAATGGTTGGTAAACTTCACAAAGAATGATGATTTCTTGAATGAAGAACAGGAAGAAGAACCTGTAGCACAACCAGATACGGCAATTGCTGCTCCTACAAACGACACTGCAAGCAAGTAATTAATATTAACACTAATAATAAAGGGCTGCAAATGCAGCCCTTTATTTTATACAGATGCCCCGAAGAACATATAACACAAGACTATCGCGGTAATAATACCCACCAAATCAGCCAACAGCATAGCACCAATGGTATAGCGTGTATTCTTAACCGCTAAAGCACCAAAGTACACCGCTATTACATAGAAAGTAGTATCTGATGAACCCTGTAATATGCAAGAAAGCCTGCCTGCAAAAGAATCTGGGCCAAAATTCTTCATTGTGTCTATCATCATGCCGCGTGCACCGCTACCACTCAATGGTTTTATCAAAGCAGTAGGCAAGCCATCTACAAAACGCGTATCGGTACCCATAGCACCAAACAGAGATTTCATACCCGCTATCACCACATCAAACGTGCCACTGGTACGCAGCATACTGATGGCTACCAACATACCCACCAAGTAAGGAATAATCTTTACCGCTGTTTCAAAACCACCTTTTGCACCATCTACAAATGCGTCAAAGATATTGATGCGTTTGTAAAGCCCACCCAATACTATCAATATAAATATCAATAGTATTAAGCCATTACTTAGCAAAGAGGAGAAGGATTGCATACCGTCCATATTGAGGCTGCGGAGATACACTACAATACCGGCTATCGCCGCAGATAAGCCACCTACCCAAGCCAGTATTACGGGCTGCAGCAGGTTTATCTTTTGCTTCATAGCCACGATAAACATAGCCGCCATGGTAGCTGCAAAAGTGGCTATCATACATGGTACAAATATGTCTGTAGGATTAGTGGCTTTTACCGCAGCACGCGCTGCAATGATGCTGACAGGTATTAATGTAAGACCCGATGCATGCAGACACAGAAACATTATCTGTGCATTGCTGGCTGTCTTTTTATCGGGGTTTATTTCCTGCAGGCTTTCCATGGCTTTAATGCCGAATGGTGTCGCTGCATTATCAAGCCCCAAAAGATTAGCCGAAAAGTTCATCATCATATGCCCCATGGCAGGGTGTCCTTTCGGTAGTTCAGGAAACAGCTTTGAGAAGAAAGGACCTATGATGCGCGATAGCAAATTGATGCCACCTGCTTTTTCTGCAATGCTCATAAAACCCATAAACAATGCCATAATGCCTATCAGCCCTATGCAGATGTTCACTGCACTCTTGCAGGTTTCTATAATTCCATCTGCTTTCTTAGTCAGCTTGGCTTGTATGCTTTTATAAGTATATGTTTGTCCGTTGAAAGATGCTTTTGCCGTAGCGATTGTTTGATTATCGGCAATGGCAATAGTTGCAGCATGCAGTGAATCTGCTTCTTTGTATCCATAACCTACAATGTATTTGATGAAGCTTTCGTCTGATACAAAACCCTCGTTAATAGGTGAGCCCAGCTTTTGATAATAGACTGTATCATAAGCGTCATCAGCCTTGCCCGTCACCATGCGGCTGAAGATAGCCTTGTCTGACGCAAAGAAAGCCTTGTACCCTGCCACAGTGACTGCTATGATAATAAATGCTGCCCATATCCTGCTAAGTGCCATCTGTATTGATAATTATGGCTATGAAGATAAAACTTAGCAGGTAATAATCTAAGTATCTGATTTGTGATCCATCACCTGCTCTACACTCGGTGCTTCAAATTGTTCCATCATGCTCAGCAATTCTTCTACCGACTCGCTTGTCATCAATATCTCTGCTGTGCACTCTTCCAAAAAACCCTCCAGCACCATATTATTCACCAATACTTTCAGGCTGTCGTAATAGCCATTAATGTTTAATAATGCAATTGGCTTTTTATGCAATCCCAGTTGGCCCCATGTCAACATCTCAAACATTTCGTCCATAGTACCCCAGCCACCGGGCAGCACAATTACACCATCACTCAGCTCATGCATTTTCACCTTGCGGCTGTGCATACTGTCGGTAACAATCATTTCCGTAACCCCCTCATGTGCTACTTCTTTTGTTTCCAGAAAATCAGGAATTACGCCAACTACCCTGCCGCCATTCTGCAATGCACCATCAGCCACAGCACCCATCAGGCCTACTTTCCCGCCACCATACACAAGGCCTATGCCACGCTCTGCTAATATAGCACCCAACGCGTAGGCTGTTTCTCTATAGGCTTCGCTATATCCTTCTTTAGAACCGCAAAAGACAACAATGTTTTTCATAGGCTGAAATGATTACTTCTTAAAAATACGATGAAACAATTCAATCATCACATTATAAAATCAATAAAAAAGCTCCCTATATATGGGAGCTTGTATTTAAAGTACTTCTATCTGGTTTCTTAACAGGTCTTCAAACTCATCACGTTCACGTATCAGGAAGGCTTTTCCGTCTTTTATCATTACTTCTGCAGGTTTCAGCCTCGAGTTGAAGTTGCTGCTCATCTCAAAGCCATACGCACCAGCGTTGTAGAAGACAAGGAAGTCACCCTCCCGCACTTCATTCATCACCCTGTCCCAAGCAAATGTATCAGTCTCGCAGATGTTACCTACTATGGTATAAATACGCTCTGCACCACTCGGGTTCGATATGTTTTCGATACGATGATATGCATCGTAGAACATAGGACGTATCAGGTGGTTGAAGCCTGAATTGACACCTACAAAAACCGTTGCAGGTGTTTGTTTGATAACATTGGCTTTTACAAGGAAATAGCCGCACTCACTCACCAGATATTTACCGGGTTCAAACCATACTTCCAGTGTGCGGTTATATTCAGCTTCAAATTCTTTCACAGCAGCCGTGAGCTTTTCGCCCAGCAATGCTACATCTGTTCCTTTATCACCTTCTTTATACGGTACTTTAAAGCCGCTACCCATATCAATAAATTCCAGTGAATCGAAATGGCGCGCTATTTCAAACATCACATCCAGCCCTCGCAAAAACACATCTACATCTTTAATCTCGCTACCTGTATGCATATGCAGACCTTTTACATGTAGTTTGGTCGTTTTCACCACACGCTCTATATGGCGCAGTTGGTGTACAGATATACCAAATTTACTGTCTATATGACCTGTAGATATTTTGTAGTTACCACCCGCTTCTATATGCGGGTTGATGCGGATACAAACAGGATAACCACTGCCGAATTTATTACCAAACTGCTCCAGTATCGATATGTTATCGATATTGATGTTTACACCCATTTGCTGCGCATCTACAATCTCGCTGAAGTCTACACAGTTTGGCGTATACAGTATTTCATTCGGTTCAAAACCGGCTTTCAGCGCAAGTTTCACCTCGTTAATACTCACACAGTCTATAGAAGCGCCAAGGCTCTTCATGTACTTCAGAACATTGATATTTGTAAGTGCTTTGCATGCATAGAAAAAACGTGTAGGGTGGCTCTTGAACGCATCCTTCAGCTTATTATATTGTTCAGCAATTTTTTCTGCATGGTAGACATATACAGGTGTGCCAAATTCGTTGGCCACACTTATCAACTGTTCTTTACTGAGTGAATAAGACATATTTATTAAAAAAGGACTGCAAAGGTATGAAAACCAGAGGTCAGATTATAGACAATTCCTAAGGCCTTTCCTTTTACTTATTTACCCATAGTTAAAGTACCATTTCACTATATTTTTTTTACATTAACCACGGATTAATAATATTTGAATATCTCATTAAAATACCATGAAAACTGGCTTATATACTCAATTTTAATAGCTAAACTTTTATGTATTGTTTAACTTTAAAAGAGCAATAAATATTCAATCCCACTATGCCTACCATAAAAAAATTCCTATACGTTTTTCTGTCAATATTAATCTTGCCTGTGTTAGCTTTTGCTCAACTGAATGCAGATTTTGTTGCGTCAAGTACCTCAGACTGTGCACCGTTTGCTGTTACCCTTACCAGCACTTCTACAGGTAGCCCAACTACTTATTCTTGGCAGATTGGCGGATGGAGCACTACAACCACAACTCCATCTGTGTCTTACACCATAGGCACTCCTGGCAGCTATACTTGCAAATTAACTGTATCAAATGGTTCTTCTTCAGATGTTGAAATAAAAACCAATTATATTTTAGTAAATCCTAAACCAACTGTCAACTTTACGACTACAACACCTACTTCAGGTTGCGCCCCGCTTACTGTTACTTTCCAAAACACCAGTACTTTGAATGCTCCCGGCACAGGGACATACAGTTGGTTTTGGGGTAGCACAGGATCCGGACCGAACCCTGTTGCCACATTCTCAAATCCGGGAACACAAGATGTAACACTTACTGTAACGAATAGTTATGGTTGTTCCGCGTTACTTACTAAAACTGCATTTATTAATGTTAAAAGCAGGCCTACTGCGTCCTTTACAGCCAGCCCTGTAGATTTTTGTTCTTCCCCGGCTAACACTACACTTACCGGTACAGCAACCGGAAACGGGCCTTTTTCATACACATGGTATTATGGCGATGGTCCTACGCCGGGAAGTGGCAATACTACAACACATACATATACTGCTCCGCCTAATACCTGGTCGCCTAAACTAATAGTAACTGATGTTAATGGATGTAAAGACTCCATTACCCGTAATAATTATATTAACATTCATTCCCCTACTGCTTCAATATCTTCTGCATCTTCGGTTTGTCAAGGTGTTGATATTGGATTTACAGGCTCATTCACACCTAGTGGAGGTACCGTAGTATGGGACTTTGGTGATGGCCCACCTTCCGGCACCTCAACTCAATACTCACCTACTTACAAATACAATGCTGCAGGTACTTATACTGTAACAGCAACATACACCTATCGAGGTTGTTCAACAACAGCTACTAAGACAATTGTAGTGCATCCTAAACCGAATGCAGATTTCACAATTGTACCTGATACATTATGCCCAGCTCCTGTTAATGTACAATTTGTTCCAAATGGTAGCTATGCCAGTTATTACTGGAACAATGGTGCTGCTCCACCATCTACAAGCACATCTTCCAACCCTACTTTTCAATACTTTCAAAACGGATATTATACCCCTTGGCTTGCAGTATCATCATCATTAGGTTGTAAGGATACTATATACAAATCTTCTTATGTAAAAATCCATGATCTTGATGTAGAAATAGTTCCGCATATCAATGGCAATAAAGTAGACCTTAACAAAATTCATGGTTGTAAACCTCTGACAGTTTTTTTCTCAGACACAGCATATACAACAATTCCTGGAACAATAAAGCGTCACTATCCTTATCCTATACAGACGTATGATTGGGATTTTGGCGATGGTACATTACATAGTAACCTCCCGTACCCTACACATACATTTACCGATACCGGCACATTCAAAGTCATTCTTACTATTACTACAACGAAAGGTTGCATTGCAAAAGACACTGTTGAAGTACGTGTAGGCCAGCTACCTATTGTTGATTTCACCGCTTCTCCATTGCATGTTTGCATCAGAGGATATGTACAATTCACAAATCTTACAACTGGTCCTGTAGACAGATGGGAATGGCATTTTGGAGATGGTGGTATAGGTAATACCAAAGACCCCAGGTATCAATATGTAAATAAACCCGACACAATGGATGTTACGCTCATTGCTGAATATAAAGGGTGTAAAGCCAGTCTTACCAAACAAAATTATATTGTTGTAGACTCCCCTAAAGCTATATTAACTTACGATCGCTATTGTGACTCTGCGCTGAAAATTCGTTTTCATAACTCATCTCAAGGACATACATCATTCAAATGGTATTTCGGCGATCCATCAAACACGGTATCAACTACAGATAATGATCCGATTTTCCGATATCCGACCGCAGGAACATATAACGTAATGTTACTTGCGTATAGTAGCCGTACGGGTTGTACAGATACAGCATTCCTTACGCTTGAATTACCCAATAGATCGATGACACTGACTGCAAATGACACAGCAGTATGCAACGGAGACTCTGTTACATACTCAGCTAATCTATCCGGGACTAGTGCATTATCTTATGACTTCTTCTTAGACAATAACTATATCGGTACAACTATGGGAATATTAAAATATCCTGTTACCGGTACCGGATTTCACAAAGTAAAAGTTGTTATCACTGACATTTATGGATGCATAGATTCTATTGTTAAAAACAACTGGATATTCGTTTCAAGACCTGTTGCTTCATTTAGCGCAAGCCCGTTAAAAGGTTGCCTGCCTATGAATGTTACATTTACTGACAACTCTACAGTACCTACTGGTGCTAATATTGTAAACAGAACATGGAACTATGGTGTGGGAAGTAATGTTGTTGTAAGTAGTACTACTTCATCTTTTAATTATGTAAACAGAGGGCCTTTTGATGTCAAGTTATGGATTACTGATAATGTAGGATGTAAAGACTCAATGTTTATTACAAACTATATTCATCCGCATAAACCAATCGCAAACTTTACAGTAAAAGATACTGCCTGTCTGAATGAACAAGTTGAATTTTTCAATGGTTCTACCAATGCAGCTACGTATTCGTGGGATTTTGGAGACGGTGGTACATCTACATTATCCAGCCCTAAACACCCCTATACAACATTGCGAAGCTATGATGTTCGCCTGATTGTTACAGATACATTAGGCTGTAAAGACACGATGTATAAAGCCAAAGCTGTTACCACATCAAAACCTTTCCCATCTTTCACAATGACAGACTCTGTAGCAGTTTGCCCTCCATTGCTTGTTAAGTTCACAAGTACATCTGCTAATACCGCTCAGTACTACTGGCGTATGGGCTTAGGCAATACATCTACTTTTGCCAGTCCATCAGAATTTTATACTGCTAAAGGCAAATACAGAGTTGTATTGGTAGCTACAGATGCACATGGTTGTGTAGACTCTGCAATTGGCAATGTACGCATATTGGGATATGACGGCTCATTTGACTACACTCCACTAAGTGGATGTAAGCCATTAGATGTAAACTTCTCAGCCATAGTTAATAATGTCTCAAAGATTTCTTGGGATTTTGACGATGGTATTGTAATCAAAAATACGTCTAACTCTATTTCTCATAGATATGAACGGCCCGGAGCATACATTCCGCGTGTTATTTTTGAAGATGCTAATGGCTGTAAAAGTCTTAGTACAGGTATAGATACTATTAAGGTAGATGCTGTGGAACCAGGCTTTAAAGGTGATGCTCCTTGCCAGTATAGTACAGTTACTTTGCTAGATACTACAAAAAGTTATTTCTCCAATGTTAGTACATGGAAATGGTATTTTGACGATGGCACAATAAGCAATGTAAAAGCACCATCACATTATTACGGAGCACCTGGCAAGTATCCTGTAAAACTTGTAGTATCAAATACACGTGGCTGCACTGATAGTATTACTAAAGATCTGGAAATCCATAAACTCCCTGATATCATTGCTGGTCCTGATACTGTAATATGCCTGAACGATACAGCACAACTTTTTGCAAATGGCGGCATCTCATATATCTGGAGTACTACACCTTATTTGTCTTGTCTGGATTGTGCAACTCCGCTTGCTGCTCCTAAAACTTTCTTTAAGTTCATTGTAAAAGGAACTGACATCAACAATTGCAGCAATATTGATACTGTTACTGTAAATATTAAAACAAAGGTAGAGGCTACAGTCGGACCAGATAGAGAGATATGCCTCAAAGACACTGTAATGCTGTATGTAAATGGGGGCAAAACTTATCTTTGGTCTCCTGCAGGTGGATTAGATAACCCTTCTTCTAGAACACCGGTAGTATCGCCCGATGCTACAACAAAATATAAAGTAATAACCTACGAAGGAAGCTGCATTCCGGATACTGATTTTGTAAACATAAAAATCCATCCGTTACCGGAAGTAACAGCAAGTGGTGCTGCAACAATTATTGCCGGCAATTCTACAATTCTTAATGCAAATGGCAATAGAATAGACAAATTTAAATGGACGCCTGCTGAAAGCCTTAGTTGTAGCGACTGTCCTGATCCATCTGCATCGCCAAGCAAAACGACAGAATATACTATAACTGTTTACACAGACTTTGGTTGTGTAGACTCTGACAAAGTAACAATAAAAGTACTTTGCGACGAAAGTCAGTTATTCATACCAAATACTTTTACACCAAATGGCGACGGACAGAATGATGTATTCTACCCACGTGGTACAGGCCTTGATAAAGTACGCTCGTTCAGGGTTTACAACCGCTGGGGCGAAGTAGTATTTGAAAGAACCGGTATGCCATTGAATGATGCTGCCTATGCTTGGGATGGCACTTACAAAGGAGCCACATTACCACCCGATGTATTTGTATATGTTGTGGAAGCCCTTTGCGAAAGTGGTGAAATTATGATTATGAAAGGCGACGTAACCCTGATAAGATAGAATTTATGAACAACAGACTGAAGCATATATTACTAACTGGCATCGTAGCAATTGGCTTACAACAAGCCACTGCACAGGATATACATTTTTCACAGTTTTACGAAACATCTATTCTTCGAAACCCTTCATTGACAGGCCTTTTCACAGGAGACTACAAAGTTGGTGTTGTGTACCGTAATCAGTGGAGCAGTATCAGCAAACCATTCCAGACGGCACTGGCAAATGTTGAAGCACGTATACCAATCAATGAAGTCAATGACTACCTCAGCATTGGTGTATTAGGATATTATGACAGAGCGGGCAGCATTAATCTGAAAACGACATCTGTATACCCTGCTATCAACTACAACAAATCGTTGGAAGACGGGCATAACTCATACTTATCAGTGGGTTTTACTGCGGGTTATATACAACGTAGCTTCGACCCCACACGTGCTACATTCAATAATCAGTACATGAACAATTCGTTCAGTGCTTCTAACCCAAGTGGTGAGAATATGGGCAACCCTACCATCAACTATTGGGATATGGGTGCAGGCGTTACGTATAGCAGCTCTGCAAATAGCGAAGAGAATGCACTTAACTATGTAATAGGTGTGGGTGCTTACCACATCATGAAACCCAAAACATCATTCTACAATAGTAGCGATGCACGCCTTATGACACGTTGGAATGGTAACGTAGCCATCAGCAAACAGCTGAATCAGAAATTCAGCTTTCAGATACATGCCAACTACAGCAAGCAAGGCAGCTACAGCGAAATAATAGGCGGTGGTATGATTGGCTGGCACAAATACGGCCCTAATGATGGTTTGCTATTCGTACTGTTCGGCGGTGTATTCTATCGCTACAACGATGCTATCATCCCCACTATTAAACTCCGATACAAAGACCTTGCATTTACTTGTGCTTACGATCTGAATGCATCCAAACTGCGTGTGGCAAGCAATATGCAGGGCGGTTATGAAATAAGTGTGGTAAAGACAGGACTCATCAACAGCCCCAACAGAGAAAAGAGCCGCACTATATGCCCTGAATTCTATTAATACATTTTGGTTAAATACAGCTTACTACCTGTTAAAAGTAAAAGCCCTGCATAAGCGGGGCTTTTACTTTATATCATCCCTTTCGGGAAGGTTGATTAGTTTTTGAACTGAGGAATCATATCCTGAGCCATTTTTACCATCTTAGCGATGCCGTCTTCAGGCAGGTTACCTTTTTTGAAGTCAGCCAGCAACTCAGGCATTTTCAATTCCAGTTCGCGCAGGAATGCTTCTTCGAATGCTTTTACATTCTTAACAGGCACTTCGCGAATCAGGTTGTTTGTACCCAAGTAGATGATAGCAACTTGCTTTTCTACGCTATATGGAGAGTATTGGTTTTGTTTCAGGATTTCTACGTTACGGCTACCTTTATCCAGTACTACTTTTGTAGCAGCATCCAGGTCACCACCAAATTTAGAGAACGCTTCCATCTCACGATAAAGTGCTTGGTCAAGTTTCAGTGTACCGGCAACTTTTTTCATTGATTTGATCTGCGCACTACCACCCACACGGCTTACAGAGATACCCACGTTGATAGCCGGACGAATACCTGCAAGGAACAGGTTTGATTCCAGGAATATCTGACCATCGGTAATCGAGATTACGTTTGTAGGAATGTATGCAGATACGTCACCCGCTTGTGTTTCAATGATTGGCAATGCTGTCAGAGAACCACCACCTTTTACCAAGTGTTTGATGCTCTCAGGCAAGTCATTCATTGTTTTAGCGATAGCATCGTTATTGATAACTTTCGCAGCACGTTCCAGCAAGCGGCTATGCAGATAGAATACGTCACCAGGGTAAGCTTCACGGCCCGGCGGACGACGCAACAGCAGAGATACCTCGCGGTATGCCACAGCTTGTTTAGACAAATCGTCATAAACAACCAATGCAGGACGTCCTGTATCGCGGAAGAATTCGCCTATGGCAGCACCCGCAAACGGAGCGTAGAACTGCAGCGGAGCAGGATCAGCAGCAGGAGCAGCAACGATAGTTGTGTATGCCATCGCACCATTTTCTTCCAGTGTTTTCATAACACCGGCAATAGTAGATGCCTTCTGGCCTATCGCAACATATATACAGTATACAGGCTTACCTGCATCGTAAAATTCTTTTTGGTTGATGATGGTATCGATACAGATAGCAGTTTTACCTGTCTGACGGTCACCGATTACCAGCTCACGCTGACCACGGCCAATAGGAATCATCGCATCGATAGATTTGATACCTGTTTGCAGTGGTTCTTTTACCGGCTCACGGAAGATAACACCTGGCGCTTTACGCTCGATAGGCATTTCATATAGTTCACCTTGTATTGGTCCTTTACCATCTATTGGTTCGCCCAGTGTATTTACCACACGGCCTACCATACCTTCACCTACTTTGATAGAGGCAATCTGGCCGGTGCGTTTTACTTGTGCACCTTCTTTAATGCTACCGCTGTCACCCATCAATACCACACCTACGTTGTCTTCTTCAAGGTTCAGCGCTATCGCTTTTACGCCATTTTCAAATTCTACCAGCTCACCCTGACGAACGCCATTCAGGCCATATACGCGGGCAATACCGTCACCTACTTGCAGTACGGTACCAACTTCTTCCAGATTGGCAGAAGCGTTGAAGTTTGTTAACTGCTGGCGAAGTATCGCCGATATTTCATCCGGTTTAATCTCAACCATGACTTTTTATTTTATAAATAATAAAAACTGTTTCTCTTGTACTTTATTAATTAAAGATAGTGCTTACATAGATGTTCTTCTGGAACTGAGTCTTCACATCATTCAGGTCGCGGCGCACACTTGCGTCTACCAGTTTGTCATCCATTTGCAGAATGAAACCACCAATGATATTAGGATCTACTACTTCTGTCACTTCGATTTCGCCGTTGTGTACAGAGGCCACTACATTTTTAATAATATTTTGCTTTACTGTATCGCTGAGTGGTGTAGCCGTTGTCAGTTTTACAGTTTTGATATTTTTCATGACCTTATATTGTGTCATGAAAGACTCTGCTATTTCAGGCAAGTTAGCCTCACGGCCTTTGCTTACCAGCAGTTTAATGAAGCCATTTGTCAGGGCACTCATCTTACCGCTTAATACAGCAGCAACTATTTCCTGTTTTTTAGCAGCATTTATAATCGGGCTGCGCAGCATGTTAGTAAACTCGCGGCTTTGTTTGCTTACAGCATCCAGCAGGCAGATGTCCTGCAGCGTACTGTCAACAGCATGCTGTTCTACAGCAAGGTCCAGCAGAGCTTTGGCATAACGTGAAGCGAGACGTGGATTTGGCATATCTGTTCTGTTACTTCAGTTATTAATTCATTTTAATTTCTTCAGCCAGCATCTGTGCATAATCGTTTTGGCTATCGGCAGTTGCCAATTGCTTGCGGATTACTTTTTCAGCTACTTCTACAGCCAGTTTACCTATTTCGTTCTTAACTTCGGTAAGTGCAGCCATTTTCTGTTGCTGAATCTGCATTTGTGCGTCAGCAATCATCTTATCTGCAACAACTTTAGTTTCTTCTTTTGCTTTGTTGATGATGCTGTCCTTCATTTCTTTCGCTTCTTTCAGCATTTGTGCGCTTTGTGCACGTGCTTCCATCATCAGCTTCTCGTTATCAGCCTGCATTTGGCTCATTTCTTTTTTCACACGTTCTGCAGCTGCAATAGAATCAGCAATACCTGTTTCACGCTCGTGCAGCGAGTTCAGTATTGGTTTCCACGCAAACTTGCGCAGTATGAAGAAAACGATGAGGAACGCAAGCAGCGTCCATACAAATAAACCGAGTTCCGGGGTCAACAAATCCATGTTATCTATTGATTTATGATGCTCTTTATTATCAGGTTTTTCATTTTTACAACCATCATATCAGTGTACCTGAAAACAATATGGGTTGTCTAATCAAAATCTAAAATAACTGCACTCGCTGCCCTGTGCGTTGAGTGCAGTTAATTCTTTAAGTACAATTACAGTACTACAGCCAACAGACCAGCGATAACGCCGAACAGCGCAACACCCTCAACGAAGGCAGCTGTCAGGATCATGTTCGCACGGATGTCGCCAGCAGCTTCCGGTTGGCGAGAGATTGCTTCTACTGCACCTTTACCGATTTGGCCGATACCAAGACCAGCACCTAATACTGCAATACCTGCGCCGATAGCACCACCAGCGGCAGCTGTACCGTCAATTGCTAACAAAACTGTGTTTAACAGAGACATGTTATTATGGATTTTGATTAAAAAACTAATTAATTACTTATTCCTTTTTGCTTACTGAATTCGTATTAATGGTGTGCAGCTTCAGCGTGACCCTCTGCATGATGCTCATCATGACCGTGACCTTCTTCTACTGCTTGCCCTATAAATACAGCTGTCAGGTTGGTGAAGATAAACGCCTGTATAGCAGCTACCAACAACTCCAGGAAGAACATGAAGATGGTAAACGCCATAGATACAGGTGCAAAGCCCCAGCCTGCAACTTTACTCAATCCTGCGAAAATGAATATCATTGAGATAACGCTCAGGATAACGATGTGTCCTGCCAGTATGTTGGCAAAAAGACGTATCATCAGCGCTATCGGTTTAATAAACAGAGAAATTATTTCTATAGGCACCAAAAGGAACTTAACACCCAGTGGTACACCAGGAGGGTTGAACAAGTGACCCCAGAAATGCTTATTACCACTGAATATCATTACAAGGAATGATATAATAGCCAGGCAAGCAGTTACAGAGATGTTGCCGGTAAAGTTGGCACCACCAGGTAACAGACCTAACAAATTATTAATCCATATAAAGAAGAACACCGTCAGCAACAATGGCATAAAGCGCATGTATTTGTTACCCAGATTTGGCTTAGCAACCTCGTCGCGCACGAAAGTGATAACAGGCTCCAGTGCATTTTGGAAACCGCTTGGTGCTACCATAGCACCGTTCTTTTTATATTTCTTAGCTACGTTCAGCATGATGGTCAGCAGCAGTACTACTGATATAATCATAGAAAGAACGTTCTTAGTTATTGAAAGGTCAATGATTTTAGCACCATCTTCAGAGATGATTTTCTCTTTCATCTTGCTGTTAGGGTCTATCATATAGCCATTATAGCTCTCATGACCATGGTGGAACTTTGACGCAGAGAAAACTTCCAGCCCTTTTTCAGGATGATATATAATAACAGGTAAAGACAAGCTTACCGGATGTTCATTAACATCGAAGAAGTGCCAGTAGTGAGAATCGCCAATGTGACCAAAGATTACTTCAGAAGCGTTAAAACCCTCCTTTTTTTCTTCGTGGTGTCCTTCATGTGCTGCTTCAGCCACTGCAACAGGGGCTGCGTCATGATTTTCTTCATGTTGCGCATATGTAAAAACAGGTGCGCTCAATAGCGCGAAAGTCAATGCCAGTAAGGAAAATAAACGTCCGGATCTCATTATTCTGCCCTGAAAATTTGCGCAAAGATACGGGTTATTCGTTCAAAAAAAAGGGCGATTCGGATTTTTACTGAATATGTATCGTTTTCCCACTTATCTACAGAGACATTTATGTTAAATTTGGCTGCTTCAAATATCGTTTTTCTTTAAGTGAAGCCTATTTCCCGCCATCAACACCTTACAGATATATTATTTCTACATTAATTGTCCGGTTAGCTGCTTGTTATTGTTTGTAAATTTTGTAATAATCAGCTGAAATTTAATAGTGGTTGAATTTTTTATGTAGTATTTTTGCCGCCTCAACTTTTTATAACAAAAAGATAATTCTATGCAGGAATTTGGTAAAAAGAACCCTTCAGCTAATCTTAGTAACATAGGGCTGAATGTTGCCGTTGCTCACTGGAATCTCTCTCCTGAAGAGCTGACTCAAAAAACATTGGAACTGGGACAAGGCGAACTGAACGATACAGGCGCATTGTGTGTAAGCACCGGAAAATTCACGGGCCGCTCTCCTAAAGACAAATTCACAGTTAAGGACGCTATCACTGAACACAGTGTTGATTGGGGTGATGTAAACATCGCTTTCTCTCCGGAGGCTTTCGACAAACTGTACGATAAAGTAGTAGCGTATCTGGGTGGTAAAGAAGTATGGGTTCGCGATGCGTATGCATGTGCTGATCCTAAATACCGTCTGAACATCCGCGTGGTGAACGAAACACCATGGGCTAACCTGTTCTGTAACGACCTGTTCCTGCGCCCTTCTGCACAGGAAATAGAAACACAGACTCCTGACTGGCACATCATTCAGGCTCCTAGCTTCCAGGCAGATCCTGCAGTAGACGGCACACGTCAGGCAAACTTCACTATCGTAAACTTTACACGTAAAGTTATCCTGATAGGTGGTTCTGCTTACACAGGCGAAATGAAGAAAGGTATCTTCGGCGTACTGAACTTTGTACTGCCACACGATCATAAAGTACTAAGCATGCACTGCTCTGCAAACGAAGGTAAAGATGGCGATGTTGCCCTGTTCTTCGGTTTGAGCGGTACTGGTAAAACTACCCTGTCTGCAGACCCTAACCGCGCACTGATTGGTGACGACGAACACGGTTGGGCAGATGGTTCTGTATTTAACTTTGAAGGCGGTTGCTATGCAAAATGTATAGACCTGAGCGCTGAAAAAGAACCGCAGATCTTCAACGCTATCAAGCCAAATGCGCTGCTGGAAAACATCAAATTCCATGCAGGCACTAAAACTGTAGATTATGCAGATGGCAGCATCACTGAAAATACACGTGCTGCATATCCAATCTACCACATCGAAAATGCAAAAGAACCATCTTACGGTGGCGATCCTAAAAACATATTCTTCCTTACTTGCGATGCGTTCGGTATTCTGCCTCCAATCAGTAAACTGACTAAAGGCCAGGCTATGTACCACTTCATCAGCGGTTACACTGCAAAAGTTGCAGGTACTGAAGTTGGTGTTACAGAACCACAAACTACGTTCTCTGCATGTTTCGGCCGTGTGTTCCTGCCTTTGCACCCAACTAAATATGCTGAGTTGCTGGGCAAAAAACTGGAAGAACACAGCGATGTTAACGTATGGCTCATTAACACAGGTTGGAGCGGTGGCGCTTATGGTACAGGTAGCCGTATGAAGCTTAGCTACACACGTGCTATGATTACTGCTGCTATGAATGGTGAACTGAACAATGTAGAATACAAAGCGCATCCTACATTTGGCGTACTGGTACCACAAAGCGTACCGGGTGCACCTGCAGAAATCCTGAATCCACGCGATACATGGTCAGATAAAGAAGCATACGACAAGAAAGCTAACGAACTGGCACAACTGTTCGTAAACAACTTCAGTAAATATGCTGCTCAAGCTAATGAAGAAATCATGGCTGCTGCACCAAAAGTGATGGAGAACGCTTAATTGAGTTTTAACCGCTCTTAATTATAAAACCCCGACCAACTGGTCGGGGTTTATTTTTTTGTACCTTTAGTCATACTCAATAACCTATGAGACTTATATCAATAACACTCTTACTGATAGTAGTAATTTCCGCGTGCAAAAAAGATAACCAAAACAGTGTTGTAAACAATACTAACACTACAAAACTGGCGGGTACTTTTACAGGCAACTACATAGTATTCGATAGTGTATACAGATGGCATTCAAACGCTACAGGCGATACTACGATAATCACACACTATCCGTTAAACAGACAATTGACGATATCTTTCGATACGGCAGCAAATTATATTTTAGCCGGAAAGGATACATTTAGTTACAACAATAAATACCCGGCGTATGCAGGGTATTACAAGTATTTTTCCAACCCCAATGATTGTGATAAAATAATCCTCACCAGCGATTCGGTTTTTATCACCTATTCGCGGTATCTGGGTGGCCACATGTATGAAAGCAGAATACTAACAGGCAACAGAAAATAACTGCTATTTAGCAGCTATCAGTTCGTTTATTAATTGGCTATCACCAACTATCCACACCTTGTCTCCATCTTCAAACATGGTACTTGATTCGGGGTTCAGGATGCGTTTGCCATCACGTTCTATACCTACAATCAGCCCGTTTGTTTTTTCGCGGATGCCACTGTTTCTTATGGTTTGCCCTAACAGTTCGGAGTTTTCATTCAGTACTAGTTTTTTCAGCACTACCTCCCGTGTATCCTGCGCGGCAAGGCTTTGTCCGTTTTCAGGTTCTATATATTTTTTAAATGCCTCCAATTGTTCATCTGTACCTATCACAAACAGCTTATCTCCGGGATACAGACGTTCATACCTACCGGGTGCAGGTATCGTATGCAGCTCACCCCGCTTTATCATGGCTATATTTACACCAAAGCGTTCGCGTATCTGCATTTCTTCCAATGTGTTGCCTGTACATACAGCCCCTGCTGGGAAGGTGATGCGTGCTATATGTGCATCCCACGGTGCCAGTTCTCGCATACTGGCCTTCGCCTCTTGCAACTCGCGGTGATAAAAATTGAACATAAACCTGTTCTCAAGTCTGATGTAAAACCTATGTATGCGCTTAGAGAATATAGCTGCTAATGCCACTAATAATACTGCCCCGCCAATAGCTACTATTACAGGGAAAAAGCTAAGCATGAACAAGCTGATATAAACGATAGAAATACCTGCTCTTACCAATCTTAAAAACAACAATGGCGCTCTATAACGTCTGTTGCTCCACAACAATGCAGTGGATTCCGGCGCAACCTTGCGCAATACCAATGCCCACAAAAATGGCGACATGGCTGCAAGACACAATGCTGCTGTGATGATGTGTACCCACACATCTGACTTCACATAATCATCAACCCACCACAACACATATTTTGCAAACAGGAAGATAATACCGATGATGACTAACGAGAAGACGATAATAGTTATTAGTGTTGCCTGTATCACCTTTCGCCAATCGCTGGCAGTTGTTATAGACTGTGCGCCTGTGCTATACCTGTCTAATGCTTTTCTCCATTTTACAGGCAGCAGTTTATCTGCCAGCTCATAAGTAGGGCCTGCAAGTTTTATAAGGTAAGGCGTGGAGAATGTAGTGACTGCAGATACTGCCACAGCTATGGGATACAGAAAGCTACTCGTCACACCCAGTGTAACGCCCAACGTGGCAATGATGAAAGAGAACTCACCAATCTGCCCCATGCTCATACCTGCATGTATGGCACGTTTCAGCGGTTGTCCTGCTATTAGTGCGCCGGCTATTACGTGTAACACTTTACCAACTATCAATGTCAATGTAATAATGAGTATCGGCCCCGAATAGTCTATCAATACTTTAGGGTCTATCAGCATACCTACTGATACAAAAAATACTGCACCAAATAAATCTTTAACAGGCTGCACAATATGTTCTACCCTTTCTGCCTGCGTTGTTTCTGCCAGTATTGAGCCCATTACAAACGCACCCAATGCAGGTGAAAACCCGGCAAAGGATGAAAGCATGACCATGCCAAGGCACATACCTATTGCCAATACCAGCAACGTTTCGTTATTCAAGTGCTTCTGTACACGGCTCAGGAAAGAGGGTATGAAGAAGATACCTGCCATAAACCAGAGTATCAGAAAGAATGCCAGTGTCAGGATAGAGGTCAGCATCTGTGTACCTGCAAACTCTCGGCTAACAGCAATGGTAGATAGTAATACCATCAACACAACAGCCACAAGGTCTTCTATTATCAATACGCCAAATACCAGCTCTGCAAACTTGCGTCCCTTCAACCCCATCTCGTCGAACGAGCGTAGGATGATGGTAGTAGATGCAATACTCATTATACCACCCAGAAATATACAGTCCATCAATGGCCAACCAAGCAGCTTGCCCAATACAAAACCAATACCCAACATGGCCGATACTTCTATCAGTGCCGTAATAGAAGATGTACCACCCACATGCATCAGTTTCTTAAAACTGAATTCCAACCCAAGCGTAAACAGCAGGAATATTACACCTATATCTGCCCACACGCGCACATTCTCTATATCCGTTACCGTTGGGAACAGTTTGAAATTAGGACTCACTAGCAAGCCTGCCAGTATATAACCCAAAACCACAGGCTGTTTTAGCTTTTTAAACAGCAATGTAGTTATACCTGCCACTATCAGTATCAGCGCAAGGTCTTGTATAAGATGTGGTAAATGATTCATGCCTCTCTATAAAAATAATGCTTCAAAGCCGTAGTTTTTACATTCATCCTGTTAAATGCATAAGGCTTTCGGGTTGAGCTCATTAACCCACACATAAAATTTCAAGGCATTTGTAGTGAGATGTGCTATTTATAAGAAGCACTCTTCTATTTCTACGTATCTTTAAAGCAAAGAATTATTGTAAGATGCGTACTTGTATTTATACTATTGTTTGTTTGCTGATGTTGTCGGGTTTTAATGTTTCAGCTCAATGCCCTGCTGCTACACCATCGCTTATACATATTCAGGCAGATAGTGTAAGTATGGCTTGGGCCTTTGCAGGTGCCGGTGTTTATGAATATGCAGTATTGCCTGCAAGCGCTGCTGCACCTACTACAGGCACCTCCACATCGTTGGTGGCAGCAGGTGTTGGTGGCCTTACACCGGGTGTTGCATACAAAGCATGGCATCGCACTTATTGCGGAGCAAGTTTATTCACACCATGGACATCACTCAGTTTCTCTACTCCATGCGGTGCTCCAGGTACCATATCCGTTACCAACACTAAAGCAGATAGTGCAGACATCACATGGACTTCTGTAAGCCCCGGTGCTAATTACGAATATTATGTAGATACACTCAGCACAACACCAACTTCCGGCACGGCCATCAACACAAATACAGTACGTGTAAAAGGCTTGAAGCCTGCTAAAACTTATTATGCATTCGTTCGCACCAGTTGCGGTAGCAGTATCTATTCTCCTTGGGCTATGCAATCGTTCTTCACCCCTTGGTCAGTAGGTGTAAATGCTATTGATGTAGATAATGAAATAAGCATCTACCCCAATCCGGCAAAAGATATATTGTACATTAAAAACAACAATGCGCCTTTCCTGATGCTGATTGCAGATATGAGTGGTAAGTCTGTATTGGCTACAGAAATACATACCGGCACTAACACTATTAATATCAGCACATTAAGCCATGGCGTGTATATAATGCGCTACTTGCAAGGCGAAGAAGTGCAGATTAAAAAGCTTTTAAAAGACTGATATCCTTTTGTATTGTTGGTTATAACAGTTAAATTCATATAAAATTGAATTACTTATGAACCAATACTATAAACTCTTTGCTATAGCTTATTTAGCTATTTCTTCTTTTGTTGCAAATGCTCAGTGTGACACTATTAGCTCTATCAGCACGGTAAGTAATGGAGCTTCAAGCATGGTAATATCTTGGCCTCTGGTAGCTAATGGTGTAGATTATGAATATGCCGTGAGTCTTGACAACTCAATACCTATTTCAGGAATCGTTACTTCACAGACATCAGTACAGATAATGGGCATTCCTGCAGACAGGATAGTTTATATCTGCATTCGTACACGCTGCGCATCTGGCTTATCAGGTTGGAAATGCAGCAATTTCAAAACAGCCCCCATTGGCACAAACATCAACAATGTATCTGCTAATAAAACAACCATCTACCCCAATCCGGTAACTGATGTACTGAACTTCAATTTTGCCAATAACAACGCGCATAATATCAGCATAGTTAATAGCATTGGTGCAGTAGTTGGGGATTATACACTACCTGCAGGTACTGCATCTCTCAACCTGAGCCATTTAAGTTCAGGACTCTATTTTGTAAAAATAGCTTCTGAAAAACAAGCAGAAACACTTAAAATAGACAAACGTTAACCGGCGCTTAACCAAAGATTACAGGTATTTGTTATCTTTGCAGCAGAGATATAGAAGGTAGAGAGGCCAAAATATTTCAAAACATGAAACAGTATATCTCGCTGCTAGTAATAGCATTCATTTCAATCTTTATTTATTCCTGCAATAAGGGAACAGTGGTAACATACCCTGAAAATGCCAACACAAGCTTTAATAATGCGGTTCTAACATACGACCAGATATCTGGTACATATCATATGTATGATAGCATTTATTACATTGGCAATGAAGGCTATCAGCCGATAGATCCGCAATACAAAAAACCCATTAATGCAAACTATACCATCAAAGTAGGCATAGAAAATGGTGTTGGTTCATTCAACTATCATGGCATGCATTTTGTGGAAAGCAGGGGTGTAATGAGCGAATATATCGCTTACAATCCCAGTTTCGACATAACAAAAATCTGGTTTCGCCAGGATAGCATAATGGTCAATTACCTGAAACGATCTTACAGAAACGATAGTTGTCTTAACATTACCGTATTCGGATATAAAGTAAAATAAGAAGAGGCGCAGATTGCGCCTCTTCTTATTTATCGTCTTTCCATCGCCATAGCATCAGGCAGGCATAGGTTCTGTATGGGCTCCATTTAGCAGATAGCTTCAGCATCTTTTCTTTCATTGCCTTCTTGTCGGTCATGTCAATACCATACACTTTGGCCATGCCCTGCTGTATACCCAGGTCGTCAACTGCAAACACATCTTCCCTGCCAAGTGTAAACATCAATAGCATTTCTACTGTCCATTTACCCACACCCTTTATAGGTAGCAAAAAGTCCATCACCTCTTCGTTGCTCATCTTATACAGCTTTTTGTCTTCCATGCCGTGCTCCAGTGCATAACGTGCCACATTCTGCACATAGGTCACTTTCGCGTTCGATAAGCCAATTGCCCGCAATGTTTCGTGTGGCATATCTGCTATCTGCTGCGGTGTTGGTTCTTTGCCATCAAACAACAGCAAAAACCGTTTGAAGATAACATCTGCCACCTTTGTACTAAGCTGCTGGCTCATAATGGATGAACATAGACGCAGGCATATATTCTTTCGCTTCTTCAGTTCCAGATTGGGGAATGCAGCTACCAACTTCTGCATCTTCTTGTCTTTGGACAAATGTTCGTGATAAACGGCTTTGGTAATGTTCTTTGTCATGAATATGATTTAACAAATAATAGGGCATTTATAACCCAAATGGGAATGCGCCATAGTTGCAAAAATATAGGCCTCTTAATGGGAGGCCTTTTGTATTACGTGATAATGTAACAATTATTCTTTTGTGCTACGTGAACTAACGCTACTAAACATGACTGCAGTTAGCTGACCCATCGTTACGCCAGGTTTCAACTTCAATTTTATATCCTTAGGCTTAGGCTTAGAAGTTGCTTTCTTTTTCTTATCTAATTTCGTACTCATTCTATTTACAAAATAAAGAAATATTCTTTACCCAATAATTAACGATTATTTTTTGTCTTTCTTAATTTCTTTGGAAGTGTTGTCTGCCTTCTTTTCTAACCGCCTTATTTGAAAATCTTTATACATAACATTAGCAAATGAAGCAATAGTGGCTATTAAGATAGATAGTATATACACCAAAACACCTAAGACTGTATTAAACTCAAAGAAGTATCCTGTCAAAATAGATGCCCCAATTGAAACGGTAGTCCACACACTTGCGAAATACACATTGTGTGAATACACGAATATTTCATTTTTGTCGTCTTCTGACTCCTCATTCTTTAGCTTTCTAATTTTATGACCTCTCCTAGTTTCGGCAAGAGAGGTTGCTATCATAAATATCAATGAAGGAACTGTAATGCCTAATGCTAAAGTTGTTAATTTGATGAAATCTAATGAAAGAAACAGTTGTCTGTTATAAATGAAAATCCATAAGTACCCAGGCGATATTGTCCCTAAAATGCTTAATAATGTAATAGCCGGATAAGGCTTTATTTTTTCTATATCTATAGTCATAATAATAGGTTGTCAATGTGTATAATAAATATACATAGAAAATCACGACATAGTACTCTTGTATTACTTACTATTTAACGCAATAGTGACATGGTGTTCTTTCATCATTTTCTGCCCAATCAAATGTCACTTCCTCTACAGTAGCTCTGCAACTTTTTAGCCCTCCACACTCTGTGTAGGAGTGGTATGCATGTGAGTTTGTGCCGTTGCATATGAATACATGATCCCCTTCGCCTATCTCATACCTGTCGCTATGCTCTAATACCTGTTCACGATAGTTTGTAGAGGTCCTGTTATCATAACACTTAATTAGAAACAACCATAACCCTATACCCAAACCTATTGCCAGGTAGTTCAAAAACTGTTTCATACCTTAACTCGTTTAGTTATTTAATACATCTATGTCTTTCTTGTTACTGATAATAAACAGCATCAGTCTCCTATGGTGTTGTTTCCATATCCTTATGGCAAACTGATTCTCTTTATTACTGTATATGTACGATATGTCATTATTCGGTTTCTGAACCTTTTTATCAAGAGTGTATCCGTAGCGGTGTAGCTGACTTTGGGAAAGAGATAAAAACTCGGGATCAGTCGTTAAATACGATACAATCAGTCTATTGTTTACTGGTGTATAACTAATTGCACCTTCTGTCTCTCCGTCAATGTGGTTTTTATACCCCCATGACTTCATCTTAGTAGAATGGCCCGGTGCAACAACATCTCCTTCGTACTTAAACTTGTGCATTTTGAGGAATGTCTTTAATTCTGCTTCTGAATAACGACTGATTAATACTAACTGGGAGAAATCTTTCAATTGGCCATTACAGATAATGGCACATAGCTGCAATGAAAGCAGCATGAGTAGTCTTGTGAACTTCATTTGGCGATTTTGTAGCGTTAATAATTACAGACAAAAAAATAGCGTAACTGAAAATCTTAAGCCGCTACAAGGCTCGCCAGAGCCCCTACAATGCAAAAGACACAGTTACGCCGTATCGGCGTACCGTAATCCACTTGCGTTGCACTGTAGGTTTAGAACTGGCGATTCTGTAGAGGCAACATCAATGTTACGTATACGACTATCTTTATAAAGTCGGTATGTAAGACGGCTAAATTACCTAAATTTGAAAAATCTGGCACATTTTTTATTACGTATATTTATCTAAATCAACATCATTATGGATAAGCAAGTAATCAAGCATATATGTAATACGATGACGTTGTTTGGCGCAAAAGATGACCTTATCAACATCATCCAAGATTATCTGAAAGGGGAACACCCAACAAAAACAGTGGGTAGATTACAAGACTATAATGCAAAAAAAACTGACGAGATAAAAGATAGATTATCCCGCCAGTCTTCTACTCAAATGTTACCTGGTTAACCGCAAGTGTTACTTACATTAGCAGATACGAGTTTTACAGAATCAGAAATCTCAAGTGTGCCTACTGAAAAGTTGTGAGCTACACACAATGGTACAATATACCAGTTGTTGTCAAGAGATTCAGCTTTCTTTACATGAGCACCTACTAATGAGGTGTTAATACATGTTTTTTCAGAACAGAAGTACGCTGACTGACCACTGTGTTTTTTCCAGTGACCAAGCCATGTGCCGCATTTGCATTTTAAAGCAGATGTACCGTTAATGTTTTTAATCTTTGCCATTTTATTAATTTTTAGGCGTTAATAAATATGACAAAAGCCGCCCAAAAATGGCAAAAGAAAAATGTTAAAGTACTTGCAAAGACTGAAAAGACGTGTTACCTTTGCCTTACCTTATTAACAATAACAATTTTCATGAGCCGCACTTCGACCTGCGGCTTTTGTCATTTACAAAGGTATTGCAATACCATGACACACATTTGGTTATCCTTGTTTTTAATCCGTATTTAATCTCAACCAGTCAACATTTTGTATCCCAGCCTTGTGTCGTTGACATTTTGGATTGCCACTTCAAACCGTTCTGCATCTGTTAACCCACGATGATTAAACCGGAACGTAATTTCATTACAGTAACGCTGGAGGTACTTGGGCTTGCACCAGTTGTAAGTACCGATTATGGCTCGTTTCAAATGATTCCAAAACCCTTCTATTCTGTTCGTTGTAAAACCACTGTCATTTAGGTATTGTCCGCTACTATGATCTACTACCTCATGGTAATAGTAGTTCCTGCCTAAGTACACGTATGGCCTCCATTCATCCGTAACAATCATGCTATTAACAGCAACGTGTTTTAATACTATTGGATGCAAGTGTTTGCTGTCGGTATCTGCGACAACCTCGCATCGCACCAGACCATCATTATAAAACCCTACAATTGGCGTCTTATCCTTGAAGCTACGGCCTTGCGTACCCTTTATCTTCTTGTTGTAGTGCCTGTTCTTATTCTTACCGCCGACAAATGACTCATCGATTTCAGTAATCCCATCTAACATTGCTGGTGATTTTTCTGTGAGCGTTTGCCGGATTCTATGCAACATATACCATGCTGTCTTTTGAGGGATATCTAAGTCACGAGCAAGCTGAGTAGAAGACATACCTCGCTTTCGGCTTGTTAATAAATAAACAGCACATACCCATAAACGCAATCTTATTTTACTTGACTCATAAGCAGTGCCAGTAAGGACAGTATACTTCTTCCTGCAGGCTTTGCAGAAAAAGTCTTTATAATCCTGTAGTTCAGGATGCTTAAACCTTGTTTTGGTTCTATAGTGATGCTCTGACCCGCAATGTGGACAGATAGGGGTGCCGTTCCATCGTTGTTGCTCAATATATTGAGCACATACAAGTTCATTGCTGAAATGGTCAAGCATTGCTGCAAGACTCTTGAATTTCATGATGAGGCGATGTTAGAACACTAAAAACGGCGCACAAAATATTTATACTACCTTAACATTCCCATTTGGGTTATAAATGCCAATAATAGTTGTATTTTTGCAGTAGTAAAATGATTATACCATTATCAACAAATATCCGTATTCCGGTTCACTAACCTGCAACCTGTAACCAAAATTGCAGTTACAGAAAATCTGTAACCGTTTGTAACCATTTCGTCCATCACATTAAAACAAACAAGCATATTAACTAACAAAGCAATAACTTATCTTTGCACCCAATCAAATTTTAATACATTCAGGAAAATGAAGAATACTCCATTTACTCAAAAACACATCGACCTCGGTGCTAAAATGGCCGAATTTGCAGGTTATAATATGCCTATATCTTATTCGGGCATTAACGAAGAGCACCAGACAGTACGCAACAATGCAGGTGTATTTGATGTAAGCCACATGGGCGAGTTCATCCTGAAAGGGCCTGATGCGCTGGATTTGATTCAACGTGTTACTACCAACGATGCATCTAAACTGACGGATGGCAAAGCACAATACTCTTGCCTGCCAAACAACGAAGGCGGTATTGTAGATGACCTGCTGGTATACTGCGTAGAAACAAACAATGTATACATGCTGGTTGTAAATGCATCGAACATAGAAAAAGACTGGAACTGGATAAGCCAGCACAATACCAAAGGTGTTGAGATGCACAATATATCTGACAAAACAGGCCTACTTGCAGTACAAGGCCCAAAAGCTGTGCAGTACATGCAGACACTTACAGATATGGACATTACCAACCTGAAATACTACACGTTCACTAAAGGCGTATTCGCAGGTATTGAAAATGTACTTATCAGCGCTACAGGCTATACAGGTGCAGGCGGTGTAGAAATCTACTTTGAGGATAAAGACAACAATGCAGAAGTAATCTGGAATAAGATATTTGAAGCAGGTGCCGCAGGCGGCATGAAGCCTATAGGCCTTGCTGCACGCGATACACTGCGTCTTGAAATGGGCTTCTGTCTGTATGGCAACGACATTGACGATACTACATCGCCACTGGAAGCAGGCCTGGGTTGGATTACAAAATTCACGAAAGACTTCACTTCACGCAGCATATTTGAAGCACAAAAAGCAGAAGGTCTCAAACGCAAGCTGGTAGGTATAGAAATGATAGACAAGGGTATTCCTCGCCATCACTACAAAGTGCAGGATGCTAATGGCAATGAGATTGGCTTTGTAACATCGGGTACACAAGCACCAAGCCTGGGCAAAGCGATAGGCATGGCTTATGTAACAAAAGAAAACGCAGCAGAAGGTACAGAAGTATTTGTTGCCGTGCGCGACAAAGCACTGAAAGCTAAAGTGGTGAAAATACCATTTGCATAAGATTTGTAATATTATTGTAATAATGAAAGAGTGCCGCAATATATTGCGGCACTCTTTCATTATAGTATTGTACCTAACCGCAACCCTATGCTATCTCGCACCTCCTATATTATTTGTTCACTAGTAATTACTTAT
>JADHED010000758.1_pt1 | contig 33271 bp, 31 predicted proteins | sample 8952041 | NCBI WGS metagenome assembly JADHED01 (sample SAMN16124423, study PRJNA663239) | bioreactor sludge metagenome | isolation source: sludge (control) | place: India:Bengaluru | collected 2018-09-08
GATTGCCGGTGGGCTCATGGGGCAGAATCAGGCGGGGATGGTGGGCCATCGCACGGTCGATGGCCACACGCTGCTGCTGTCCACCCGACAACTGGCTGGGCAGACGCTGTCCCAGTCCGGCCAGACCCACTGCCGCCAGCATCTCTTCGGCGCGCTGGTGTCGTGCCTGGCGCGCACTGCCGGCATAAAGCAGCGGCAGGGCAACGTTGTCGAGCAGATTGCTGCGCGGCAGCAGATTGAAACCTTGAAATACAAAGCCGATCAGGCGGTTGCGCAGCAGGGCCAGTGCATCGGGACTGAGTTGATCCACCGCCTCTCCGTCGAGCCAGTAGTGGCCGCTGCTGGCCACATCGAGACAGCCGAGCAGATTCATCAAGGTCGACTTTCCCGAACCGGACTGCCCCATGATGGCCACGAACTCGCCAGCTTCGATGCTGAAGTCGATACCATGCAAGATCTCGACGGCTGCCTTGCCGTTCTGTCCGGCATAACTTTTGGTGAGCCGTTCGGTGCGGATCAGGGCACTCATCAGAACATCCGTCGTGTGCCGCCGCTACCGGATTCGGCTGCGGGGCGCTTCAGGCCGACGATGACGCTCTCTCCGGCGGTGAGTGCGCCCTCGACCAGCTCGGTGTAGCGACCGTCACTGCTGCCGGTCTTGACCGGGACCGCCACCGGCTTGCCATCCTGCAACCGATAGACCACCGCCCCGGCGGCGCTTCTGGCCCCCTTGCCCTGTGGTTCCTGCTCCTTTTCTGCCGGTGGCCTGAAGCGCAACGCCGCGTTGGGCAAGCGCACGACATCCGGCTTGCGGCTGACGATGAGGCTGGCATAGGCGGTCATGCCGGGTGACAGCTTGCCTGCCGGGTTGTCCACCGCCACCACCACGTTGTAGGTGACCACATTCTGCTGCGTGGTCGGGTTGAGGCGAATCTGCTTGACCTCGCCGACAAAACGGTGGTCGGGAAAGGCATCGACATAGAAGCTCACCTCCTGTCCGAGGTGGACATTGCCCAGGTCGGCTTCGGCGACGCTGGTGTCGATCTGCATCTGCCCCAGATCCTTGGCGATCTGGAACAGCACCGGCGTCTGAAAGCTGGCCGCGACGGTCTGGCCGACATCGACCAGGCGCGAGACCACGATGCCGGAGACCGGCGAACGGATGATGGTGTAGCTCAGATTGGTCCGCGAACGGCGCAACTGCGCCTGTTGCAGCGCCACCTGCGCCTCGGCCGCCTCGCGCGCCTGCGTCGCCGCATCGAAGTCGGCGCGCGAGATGTACTCCTGTTCATACAGTGTCTTCAGCCGCTTCCAGTTGGCCTGCTGCAACTTCAGGTTGGCCTGGCCGCTGGCCAGATTGGCCTCATCCTGATCGACCTGGGCCTGCAGCAGCCGCGGGTCCAGTTCGGCAAGAATCTGCCCCTCCCGCACCTGGGCGTTGAAGTCGACATGGATCTTTTGCAGCGTGCCGGAAACCTGGGTGCCGACGTTGACCATCACCACCGGATTGACCGTGCCATTGGCCGAGATGATCTGCACGATCTCGCCCCGGTCGAGCTGCTCGGTCCGGAACTGCTCGCCTTGCGCCTGCTGGGTGCGTTTCTGCCAGAGGCCATAACCTCCGACTGCAGCAGCGCCGAGCAGCAGCACGGTGATCAGTGAGACAAAAAGCTTGGTGCGTGACATGCGTGGCTCATCGGGATGCAGGAGGGGGTTGACTGGCCGGCTCGCTGGCACTGGTCGGAGTCAACTGACCCAGCGCCTGCGCCAGCGCCATGCGGCTGCTGAACCAGTTGTATTGTGCCTGAATGTGCTGCAACCGGGCGTTGGCCAGCTGGGCCTGCAATGTCAGCAGATTGAGCAGGGTGCCGACGCCGCTGCGGTACTGCCCCAGCGCCATCTGGGCAGCGGCTTCAGCCGATGCCAGCAGGTCGAGGGTGGTCGAGAGCGTATCGCGGCTGGTTTGCAGTGCGTGGTAGCGCTGCCACACCTCCAATGCCACCTGATTGTCGAGCAGCTCGCTCCTGGCCTGCTGCAATTCGATTTCGGCCTGGCTGGCGCGCAACCGATAGCTGTCGGCAAAGCCGGTGAAGAGCGGCATCGACAGTTGCAGACCAACCTGGGTGTCACGGCTGTCGGGCGTGACACTCGGATAGCTGTTGATCTGCTGGAGACTCAGCGACAGGCTGGGCAGCCCGGCAGATCGGACAGCACGCTGATTGGCCAGTGCCGCCCTCACCTGCGCTTCGGCGGCGGCCAGATCGGGGCGCTGCCCTCTGGCCTGTTCGATCAGCAGATGGATGTTCTCTTCGGCGATCGGATCGGGTTTCGGCTGTGGCGGCGCCACCACGGCGAGCGGCACATCGGCATCGAGACCGATGCTGTTGGCCAGCACCCCGCGGGCAGTGCGTGCATTGCCCTCGGCGCTCTGGCGATTGAGCCGGGTCTGGGAGTAGGCACTCTGCGCCTGCAGCAGATCGACCCGGGTGACGCTGCCGATCTGATGGCGCAGTTGCGCGGCCTTCAGCACGGTTTCGGCTGTCTGCTCATTGGCGCGGGCGGCGGTCACTGCCGCATCATTGGCAATCAACTGGTAGTAGGCCTGCAGAACCGCCAGAATCAGCCGCTGCGTGCTGCTGTTCTGGCTGTGGAGGGCCGCCAGCAGCGTCGCCCGCGCCGACTCGTCACGGGCCTGCCGGCCACCGAAATCGAACAGCAGATAGCTCAGCGACAGATTCGGGCTGAGCAGATTCTGATCGATCGACGTGGAGAGGCCACCGTGCCGCTCTTGCCGCTCGATCGCCACCCCCAGATCGAGCGTTGGCAGCCGTTGTGCCAGCACCTGCCCCCACTGCGCCGCGGCCACCCGGGCGTTGGCCCAGTCGATCCGGGTCTGCGGATTGCGGCAGAGTGCAATCGCCACCAGTTGATTCGAGTCGAGCGGCTGGCCCTGCCAGGCCGTTTCGATGCAGGGCGGCGTCAGTGCCGTCACGCTGCCGAAGTCGCGCTCGGTGGCGAATGGATCCGCCGCGTCGCTGCCAGCCAGCGCCAAGGCCGGATTCAGCAGCAGCCAGCACAGCAGCCGCAACATCCGCCTGAACCGGGCTGTTCCTGAAGAGGGTGAGTTGTGCGTAGCGGGCAAAGGCGTCACTTCAAAGCGTTGGAATCTGGGTTGTGGGGATGGAGTGACATGGTTAAGGGATGGATCGATGCTGCCCCACAGGGCAGCACGTCGGCTGATCGGACCCGGTTTCTCGCTGTTGGTTCATCCATCAACCACATCCGCTCGCCATTGTCTGACAGCCCGTGCAGGTCTTGGCGATCGGCAGATTCTGACCGAGAATCAACGGCCCGAAATGACGCCCGCCCAGCTCAGGCATGCCATGGTAAAGCCCTGCGCTGCATTGGCACAGTGGCTGAACAACCTGGACGGTGACACAGCATGCCGCAGCAAGAGACCCCTTCGTCCGACACCCTGTCGATCGACAGCCGTTACTGTGGTCCGCCCGACAGCGCCAATGGCGGCTATGTCGGCGGTTTGCTGGCAACGGCGCTGGGTACCACGACGGCCACGCTGTCGCTGAAGGCACCGGTGCCGGTTGATCGACCGCTGCGGCTGCAACACACGACGCAAGGGGTCGAGCTGCTGCACGACCAGACACTGCTGGCCAGCGCCGCAGCCGATGAATTGCTGCTCGATCTACCGCCGCCATGCAGCTTTGCCGAGGCCGAACGGGTCGCTGGCCGCTGTCTCGGCCTGCAAAACCACCCCTTCGTCAACGACTTCGTCTCCGGCCCTGCCCGGCAGCCCGGCGATGGCCTGCTGATCTCTCCCGGTCCACTCGATGCGGTGCGGGTGGCGGCGCCGTTTCGGGTCCATCCTGCGCTGTGCGATCCAGATGGCCAGCTCTCCACGGCACTGATCTGGGCCGCGCTCGACAGCAGCAGCTCCTTCCCACTGCTGGAGGAGCCTGCCGCCGCCGCCATGGTCCCTTGGGTGCTGGGCCGGTTGACGGTGACGGTCACTGGCACCCTGGCCGCCAATGAGACCGCGGTGATCATCGCCTGGTCGCTGGGTCGGGAGGGACGCAAGGGCCATGCGGCGGCCGTGCTCTACAATGGTGCGGGCCAGGCCATCGCCTGGTCGAGGGCGCTGTGGATCAGCCTGAAAAAGAGCCCCTGATCAGCCGTTGACGCCCGTCAACGGTGAGTTTTTATCTTAAATACAGGTAGCATGATGCCAACTTTTGATGTGATTTCTGAGGTCGATCTGCACGAAGCCACCAATGCCATCGATCAGGCCAACCGTGAACTGGGCACCCGCTACGATTTTCGTGGCGTGCAGGCACGCTTCAGCCAGAAGGAGCATCTGATCGATCTGGAAGCCGAAAGCGAGTTTCAGCTTGAACAGATGCTGGAGATGCTGCGCACCAAGCTGGCCGGGCGCAAGATCGACATCCGCTGCCTCGAGGTCAAGGAGCCGGAAAAATCGGGCAAGCAGATCAAACAGCAGGTGACCCTGCGCCAAGGCATCGACAAGGATCTGGCCCGCGAACTGGTCAAGCAGATCAAGGAGAGCAAGCTCAAGGTGCAGGCCGCGATCATCGGTGACAAGGTGCGGGTCACCGGCAAGAAGCGCGACGACCTGCAGCAGGCCATCGCGCTGCTGCGCGCCGCCGAGTTCGAGCTGCCGCTGCAGTTCGACAACTTCCGCGACTGAGCGCCGCGCTCAATCCTTGCCCCAGCGGAACAGCAGCGCGCCCAGCGTCAGAAACAGCAGCGTCATCCCCCCCAGCACGGTGACATGGTGCATCACCTCGCTGAGGGTGGCGCCATCGACCATGATCGCGCGCGCGGCGGTCACCAGGTGGGTCAGCGGAAACAGCTCGGCCAGCCACTTCAGCACTGGATGGGCGCCATCGAGCGAGAACCAGACTTCCGAGAGAAACATCATCGGCCAGGTGGCAAAGTTGAGCAGTCCGCTGGCCAGCTCCTCGCTCTCGGTGCGGCTCGCCACCAGCAAGCCCAGCGCGATCATGCACAACCCGCCGAGGGCCGCGACCAGCAGCAGTGTGAGCCGGCTGCCGAGCATCAGAAAATCGAGAAACAGCGCGCAACCAGCATAGATGATCACGGCGATGATCAGCAGAATCGACAGCCGTGACAGCACCTGGGCGCAGATGAATTGCAGCGGCGTAACCGGGGTGGCCTGCAACCGCTTGAGCACGCCATTCTTGCGGTAACGCACGATCACATAGCCGACGCCAAAGAGCGCACCGAACATCATGTTCATGCTGATGATGCCCGGCATCACCCAGTCCAGATAGCGCACTTCGCGCCCTTGGACCACCTCCTTGACCAGCGCTCTTTTCTCCTCCTGCCGCAGCAGTCGCTCGACGAAGTAGCCCTTGCCGGAGGTTTCATTGACCCAGTAACGCACCGCATCGCCCTCGGCCACCAACAGGTCGATCTGATGGTGCTGCACCCGGGAGATCGCCTTGTCGAGGTTGTCGAACGGCACGATCTGGATGTGTTTCAGCTGTGCCAGCGCGGTGCGGTCGGCACCGCCGGCGGGCGCATAGACCCCCACCTTGAACAGATCCTGACGCGGATCAGAGAAGGCAAAGACGAAACCGACCACCAGCATCAGCGGCAGCAGCAGGTTCCAGGTCAGGGAGGCGCGATCGCGGTAGAACTCCGCATTGCGCGCCCGCAGAAGAATCAGAAATTTTTTCATGTAACCCATTGTTTTTATTCACGTAACTGATGCCCGGTCAGCTTGATGAAGAGATCTTCCAGCGTGGGATTGCGCACCCGCAACGAGTCGAGCGGCACACCGGCCGCAATCAATCGGGCCAGCGTTGCCTCGACCGACTGACTGAGAATCTCCACTCCTTCGGCCGTCACGCTGACCGGCTCGGGCAGCGCTTCGACCTCCGGCGTCAGCGTGAGGCGATCGAGACAGACCCGCACATGGCCGAAGTGCCGCCGCAGCAGCTCCTGGGGCGCCCCCTGCTCGATGATGCGACCATGGTCGATGATCACCAGCCGGTCACACAGCCGCTCGGCCTCCTCCATGTAGTGGGTCGTCAGCACGACGGTCTTGCCCCGTGCCTTGATGTCGTTGATCAGATCCCAGAAGCGGCGGCGCGACTGCGGATCGAGCCCGGTGGTCGGCTCGTCGAGAAAGACGATCTCCGGATCGTGAATCAGCGCCAGCCCCAGCAGCAACCGCTGCTTCTGTCCGCCGGAGAGCCGGGTGGCGTACTGGTTTTTGAACTCGCCGAGGTCGCACATCTCCACCACCGCATCGACCGGCAGCGCGCGCGGATAAAAGCTGGCGAACAGCCGCAAAATTTCTTCGACAGTGATGAAATCCATCAGCGCGGTCGATTGAAACTGAATGCCGGCCTCCTGCTTGAAGTGGCGGGTGCGCGGCTGGCCACGGTAGAGAATCTCGCCCGAGGTGGGAGTTTTGATGCCCTCGATCATCTCGATGGTGGTGGTCTTGCCAGCCCCATTCGGACCCAGCAGACCAAAGCAGCAGCCTGCCTCGATCGCAAAGGAGATGCCATTGACCGCCTTCACCTTGGGGTAGACCTTGACCAGCTCGCGCACTTCGAGAATCGGCGTCATGGCAATGAAGTTTCCACGTTGACAGGTTGAGACGCAGGCGTTGTCAGCCACCCTTCCAGTTGCTTCAGCAGCCAGAACCCCGGCACGGCCAGCAGCGTACAGAGGATGAAAAAGCCGCTCCAGCCCAGCAGTTCAGCCATCCAGCCGGTGGGGGCTGCCAGCAGCGTGCGCGGAATGCCCATGATGCTGCTGAAGAGCGCGTACTGGGTGGCGGTGTAACGCTGATTGGTCTGGCTGGCCATGAAAGCCAAAAAGGCCGCAGTGCCCATGCCGGCCGTCAGGTTCTCGGTCGCCACCACCAGCGCCAGCCCCCCCGGACTGTGACCCAGCCGTGTCAGCAGCACGAAGCCGAGGGTGGAGAGCATCTGCGCAAAGCCGAAGTGCCACAGCGCCGTCCGAATACCGACCCGCAACACCCAGACGCCGCCGAGCAGCGCACCCAGCAGTGTGGCGCTGAAGCCAAACAGCTTGACCACTGCACCGATCTCGGCCGGACTGTAACCAAGATCGACATAGAACGGGCTGGTCATGGCCGAAGCCAGGGTATCGCCCAACTTGTAGAACAGAATGAAGGCCAGCACCCACCAAGCATCGGCACGCATGAAAAAGTCCCTGAACGGCTCGACGACCATCGCCCGCAACCCCCCGGACTGCACAGCGGGCGCTGCCGGCTCCGGGGCCAGCAGCGTCGTCAGCAGGCCGGCACCCATCAGCAGCGCCATCACCCAGTAGACAGCGGCAAAGCCGATCTGCCCGGCCAGAATCAGGCCGCCTCCCGAAGCGAGCAACATGCCGATGCGGTAGCCATAGGTGTAGGCGCTGGCGCCCAGACCCAGTTCGGTTTCGGGCAGATGCTCACGGCGGTAGGCGTCGATCAGCGTGTCCTGGGTCGCACTGCAAAAAGCCACCAATAGCGCGACCAGCGCCAGCGCGGTCAGATTGTCGTGTGGATCCATGTTGCCCAGCAGTGCAATCGCGACCATCAGCGTGCTTTGCGTCCATAACAGCCAGCCTCGTCTGCGCCCGAGCGGCCATGGGCTGTAGCGGTCGAGCAGCGGCGCCCAGAGGAACTTGAGCGTATAGGGCAACCCCACCAGCGCGAACAGCCCGATGGTGGTGAGGTCTACCCCACTGCTGCGCAGCCACACCTGCAACAGCGACAGCGTCAACAGCAGCGGCAACCCGGAACTGAAGCCCATCATCAAGGTGATCAGCATCCGGGCGCTCAATAGAACGCGCCATAGATCAAAAAACCAGAAGCGGCTGTTCACGAATTCGGCAGTCAGCTGTGGGTGGGGCAGTCGGCGATTCTACTGGCGAGCAGGCTTGGGCGTCCAACCCGCCTGCTTGCGCGGCGACCACGGCACGATGCGGCTCGAAGGGGTTGAAAAGCCGTTCTCCGCCCCCAGAAAGTGGACGCGCTGGAATGAAGAGGCGGGCTGCACGCCAGCTTGACTCTCTTCTCTTCGCCCCTATCATTGGCACTCCCCAGGTCAGAGTGCCAATGATAGGGGCGAAGCAGCCCCGATAAATCTGACCAACAACATTGCATAAAGTGGAGAGTGACCGCAATGAAGATTCGTCCGTTACACGATCGTGTTGTCGTGCGCCGCATGGAAGAAGAGACCAAAACCGCTGGCGGGATCGTGCTGCCCGGTAGCGCGGCCGAAAAGCCCTCACAAGGTGAAGTGATCGCCGTCGGCAAGGGCAAGGCCCTCGACAATGGCGAGATTCGTCCAATGGATGTGAAGGTCGGCGATCGCATCCTGTTCGGCCAATACAGCGGCAGCACCGTCAAGATCGATGGCAAGGAGCTGCTGGTGATGAGCGAGAGCGAAATCTTCGCCGTGCTCGAATCCTGATCCGTTGCTCCAATTCGTTCATCAACCTTTTCCATAAAGAGTTCAAAGGGAAAACACAATGGCAGCTAAAGACGTACTCTTCGGCGACAACGCCCGCAAAAAGATGCTCAACGGCGTCAACGTCCTGGCCGATGCGGTCAAGGTCACCTTGGGCCCCAAGGGCCGCAACGTCGTGCTCGACAAATCGTTCGGCGCACCGACCATCACCAAGGATGGCGTCTCGGTCGCCAAGGAGATCGAACTGAAAGACAAGTTCGAGAACATGGGCGCCCAGATGGTCAAGGAAGTGGCTTCGCGCACTTCCGACGAAGCCGGTGACGGCACCACCACCGCCACCGTACTGGCCCAGGCCATCGTGCGTGAAGGCCTCAAGGCCGACGCCGCCGGCATGAACCCGATGGACCTCAAGCGCGGCATCGACAAAGCCGTTGCCAAGGCGGTCGAAGCCGTCAAGCAGATGGCGCAGCCCTGCACCGATGACAAGGCCATTGCCCAGGTGGGCACCATCTCCGCCAACAGCGACAGCTCGATCGGCGAGATCATTGCCGAAGCGATGAAAAAGGTCGGCAAAGAGGGCGTGATCACGGTTGAAGAGGGCAGCGGCCTGGAAAACAGCCTCGACGTGGTCGAAGGGATGCAGTTCGACCGCGGCTACCTCTCGCCCTACTTCATCAACAACCAGGAGAGCATGTCCGCCGAGCTGGACAACCCCTACATCCTGCTCCACGACAAAAAAATCTCCTCGATCCGCGACATGCTGCCGGTTCTCGAAGCGGTCGCCAAATCGGGCCGCCCGCTGCTGATCATCTGTGAAGATGTCGAAGGCGAAGCGCTGGCCACGCTGGTGGTCAACACCATGCGCGGCATCGTCAAGGTCTGTGCCGTGAAGGCCCCCGGCTTCGGTGATCGTCGCAAGGCCATGCTGGAAGACATCGCCATTCTCACCGGTGGCACCGTCATCTCAGAAGAGCTGGGCCTGGCGCTCGAAGGCACCACCCTGCAAGACCTCGGTCAGGCCAAGCGGGTCAACATCAGCAAGGAGAACACCACCATCATCGATGGCGCCGGCAACTCCAAGGACATCGAGGCGCGCGTTCAGCAGATTCGCGTGCAGATCGAGGAGACCACCTCCGACTACGACCGCGAGAAGCTGCAGGAGCGGGTCGCCAAGCTGGCCGGCGGTGTCGCCGTCATCAAGGTTGGCGCGGCCACCGAAGTCGAAATGAAAGAGAAAAAGGCCCGCGTCGAAGATGCCCTGCACTCCACCCGTGCTGCCGTCGAAGAGGGCGTGGTCCCCGGCGGTGGCGTGGCGCTGATCCGTGCCCTCAAGGCACTGGATGGACTCAAAGGCGACAACCACGACCAGGATGTCGGCATCAACATCGCGCGTGCCGCCATGGAAATGCCGCTGCGTCAGATCGTTGAAAACGCTGGCGAAGAGGGTTCCGTGATCGTCAACAAGGTCAAGGAGCACAGCGGAAGCGTCAACTACGGCTACAACGCCGCCACTGGCACCTACGGCGACATGCTCGAAATGGGCATCCTCGACCCCGCCAAGGTGACCCGTACCGCGCTGCAGGCTGCGGCCTCGATCGCCGGCTTGATGATCACCACCGAGTGCATGGTCACCGAGTTCCCTGAAGACAAAGCGGCGCCTGCCATGCCCGACATGGGTGGCATGGGCGGCATGATGTAACAGTTCGAACCGCCACAAGCAACTCGGACTCCGAAGAGGCCCTGCCACCGCAGGGCCTCTTCTTTTGAATGAGGCAATCCCGCCCCTCTCCCTTGGAAATCCTCTGGGCAGGGGTAGAATTCTCCGGTATCAAAAACCTCTTCATGCCAAGTACTCTGCCCATGTCCGAGATCACCCTCTACCACAATCCCCGCTGCTCGAAATCGCGACAGGCATTGCAGCTGCTCAATGAGCGCGGCATCACGCCGACCATCCTGCTCTATCTGGAAAATCCACCCGATCTCCCTACGCTGCGCCGCCTGCTCCAGCAACTGAATCTGCCGGCCCGTGCACTGCTGCGCAGCGGCGAGGCAGAGTACCGGGCCCTCGGGCTCGACGACCCGGCCTGCGATGAAGAGACGATCATTGCCGCCATGGCGGCAACGCCGAAACTGATCGAACGGCCGATCCTGGTGGTGGACAGTCGCGCAGTGATTGGCCGCCCCGCCGAAAAAGTACTGGAGCTGCTCTGAGCCATGGTCACCTCTGCCAATCCCTACGTGCTGGTGCTCTACTACAGCCGCCATGGCGCAACCCGCAACATGGCCCTGCAGATCGCCCGCGGTGTCGAACAGGTGGAGGGCATCGAAGCCCGCCTCCGCACGGTGCCGGCGGTGTCACCGGTCAATCAGGCAGTGGAGCCGGCCATTCCTGACGAAGGGGCCATCTACTGCGAAGAGGCCGACCTGCGTGACTGCGCCGCCCTGGCACTCGGCAGTCCGACCCGCTTCGGCAACATGGCCGCGCCACTCAAATATTTTCTCGACGGCACCGGCGCGCTGTGGGGCTCGGCCACACTCGCCGACAGGCCGGCCGGGGTCTTCACCTCCACCTCGAGCCTGCATGGCGGACAGGAGAGCACACTGCTGTCGATGATGCTGCCGCTGCTGCACCATGGCATGATCCTGACCGGCATTCCCTACCGCGAGGCCGCCCTGCATCGTACCCGCAGCGGCGGCACGCCTTATGGCCCCAGCCACCACGCCGGCGATGGTCAGGCGGCGCTGTCCGAAGATGAAAAGGTGCTCTGTCAGGCATTTGGCAAACGGTTGGCCAGCCTGGCGCTCACCCTGCACCACGCGCGGCGCGGCGCACACTGAATGGCCGCACCACCCCTTTCCAGGACTGCAGGTTGCGGCAACCGCTCACGAATCGCGCAACAGACCGCCCTGTGCTGCCTGCTGGCACTGCTCGCACTCTTTGCATTGCAGACCCTCTGGCTCGATCCGCCCACCGCCCTGCCCCCCGCAGTGGCACTGGCGATTCAAGCCTTGCCGCTGCTGGCCTTTCTACCCAGTGCCATCAAGGGTTCACCACGCAGCATGGTCTGGCTCTGCTTTGTGCTGCTGCTCTATTTCATCGTGGCCGTGCCCCACCTCTTTTTGCCGGCAATGCTGCTGTTCGGCATCCTCGAAGTGACGCTGATCACGCTGCTGTTTGTGGCGGCCATGCTCTTTGTGCGCTGGCACAGGCACGAGCGTACCGCAGCGGACCAGGAAGATGATTAGGCAGAAAAAAGCGGCGACCGGAGGGTCACCGCCCGTGGACAGAGGAGGCAGTTCAGAGATTCTTGTGGGTGCCGTCGCACAGCGCACCGGCGGCTGAGCGCTTGCAACCGCAGAAATAGACCGTCTTGCTCTCGGCAGCCTCATAGGCCAACGGCGTGAAAGGCCCCTCCTTGTGCGAACCATCGCAGAAGGGCTGCTTGGCACTCTTGCCGCAGGAGCACCAGTAGTAGGTCTTTCCTGCCTCGACCGCCACACCATAGGGCGCTTTCTGGGCAATCACTGCTTCGGACATGTCGTTCTCCTCGAGGTTGTCGTTGTCTGAAAGTTCACAATGCGCTCTTGCGCGAACCCGCCACCATGCGGTTGCCACCGCGTGACTGTGCTTCGGCCAGTGCCCGGTCAGCCCGGCCCAGTACGCTGCCGAGATCCATCTCCAGCTCTTCGAGCGTCGCCAGACCGCCACTGATGGTGAACCTGAGCGGCTCATCGATCGACTGCATCGACCGCGTCATGGCACTGCGAATCCGCTCGGCAATGGTTCTGGCGCCCGCCAATGGGGTTTCGGGGCAACAGATGCCGAACTCGCTGCCACTCATCCTTCCCAGGATGTCCACTTGACGCACTTCGGCCTGACAGATTCCGGCGCAGTGCACCAGCAGCCGATTGGCGACCTCTTCGCCTTGCCTCGCCACCCGCTCCTTGAACTGGTCGATGTCGAGCATGATCAGCGAAAAGGGCACCGAGAAGCGCAATGAGCGCGACAGTTCATTGTGCGCCAGCGAGAGGAAGTGAGCGCGGTTGAAGACGCCGGTCACCGGATCGGTCACCGCCAGCCGTACAAGCTGGGCCTGCGCCTCTTGCAGCGCCCTCTTCTGCGCCTGAAGTCGCAGCAGCAGCTCGACCCGATGCTGGAACAACGGCTGCTCCAGCGATATCTGCGCCAGATCGTCGACGCCGGAGGCGCACCAAGGCGTGGCGTCGACGCCATCGCCGATCACCGCCAGAGTGGCAGCCTGCGCATGCTCTGTCAGAAAAATCTGCAATCGGGCGGGGTCGGCAGCCCATACGATCAGCAGATCCACCTGTTGCGGCGCTGCATCCATGCTCGATCGCAACAGCCGATGATTGGCAGCATGGAGGCCACTGAGCCACGCCTGCGGCAGCGGAGCCACCTCTTCGATCAGCATGATGCTTGCCATCAACCACCCCCTCTGTTGTCCTGTTCACTGTCCGTTCGTACGCTGGCTGCATCGAGCTGCTGTCGCGCCAGCAGCGGATTGGCGTACATGCGCAAGAAATGGCTGCGCTGGCCCGGTGTCAGCTTGGCGCAGCGCTGCAGAAAACCTCTTTTGTCTTCCGCCGACTCATCGGGCCGCTGCAAGTCATGCGAAGCAGGCAGGTCGGTTGCCCCCTCCGCCTGCAATTCGCGCCAGGCAATCCAGCTTGGCGGAAAGAGCGCGTAGTTGGCGATGATTTGCCGATCTATCGCCGCCGCCACCTGATCAGGATCGCTGAACGTCCCACTCAGTGGTTTGCCGAAGACCAGCCGAATGCGCCCCTTTTGCCCCTGGACGCCCGCGGCGATGCTGGTCAGATCCTCGAACGGCGCCTTTTCGTACCGGCCCAGGCGCGCAATCTGGTCGAGTTCCACCGCCTTGCGCTCATCGCAGGGGTCATACTCGTAAGAGATCGCCACTGGGATCAGATTCATCCGCCGCACCGCTTCTGTCAACTCCAGGGCATCGCGTCGATAGGCCAGCAGCAGCATCTTGATCACCGCTGGATCGGTGCGGTCCATGCCATCCTTGGCCCGCCCCTCACTCTGCGCAATCCAGACATTGGCGCTGTGCTCGAGGCGGTCGCGAATGTAATCGGAGAGCAGCTGGCTGTTTCTCAGCAACTCCTTGGCGCCCTTGGCGCTGCGCTTGACGATGAAGCTCTTGTTCAGGCGCATCAGATCGGCCGCGAAGGGCTTGCTCAGCAGGTTGTCACCAATGGCGCAATGCACCGTCTGCAACCCCTGATGGTAGAGCGCATAATTGATCAGTGCCGGATCGAGCACGATGTCGCGGTGGTTGGAGATAAACAGGCAGCCCTGATCGTGCGGGATGTTTTCGACGCCGATCGCTTCAAACCCCTCGGAGGTCTGCTGGAGAACCCTGGAAAGAATCTCCTCGACCCGATCCTGCAGCCGTGCCACTGAGTCGATCCCCGCGACCTCTTTTCTGAAAGCACGTCGAACCAGCCAGCGTGTCAGCACCGGAACGAATCGGTGCAGCCGTGGCAGCATCAGGTTGCCGAACAGATCAAGGAATTCCGGATCGCGCAGCAGCCGTTCGAGAACAGGCCGTACCTCATCATCCCGATAGGGTCGAATCTGTTCAAACCGATCTTCACTCATTGCTTCTGCTCCACGGTTGGCATGATTGAGTTCCCGGGGACACCACCCTTCTTCGCCGGTCTCACGCCGCCTCCACCATCCGCGCCAGCCGCTCGCCATGCTGACGCAACTGCACCAGCACCGCCCGATCGCGTTCCGAACGGATCTCGCCACTGACCGCAAGCTGATCGATCTGCGCAAAAAACTGGGCCAGCGTGAGCAGACCCGGGCCGCCCTCCAGCAGCCGCTGACGCCGCCACTGCTGCCAGCGCGTCTGCTCGGATTCGCTCAGAGTGTGCGGATGGTTGCGCGCCCGGTAGCGAAACAGCAGTTCGGGCAGACGCGGATCGGCAAAGCGCCCGGCATAGCTGGCCAGTCGTGTCGGCTCCTCCTGTTGCAGCTGCTGCATCAGGCGCCGGTCCGGTTCGCTCCAGAAGCTGCCGGCATAAAGCGCCTGCTCGACATCGGGTTCACCCTGTGCGGGAGGCTCGCCAAAAATCTGTTGCAGTTTGTCGGTCAGCGCGGCCACTGCCGGAAAGTTTTGCCAATGTCGTTCACAGCGGGCGCGGTCGATCTGCAACCGTTCTGCCAGTTGAGGCGTCAACAACTTCAGCGGTGCAATGGCCGGACAACGGTTGAGATGGATCAGCTTGAGCGGAATGCGCCGCTGTCCCTGCTGCTCCAACTGCTCCCGGCTGGAGAAGAGCCGCTGACGGATCTCCTCCACGCTGCACTCCAGCAGTGGCGCGGGATCTTCGCTCAGATCGAAACAGATCACCGCATTGGCATTGGTGGCGTGACGCGCCAGTGGCAGCACGATGGCGGTGTGGCCATGCGCTGCCGGAAAACGGCCGGAGACATGCAGTACGGGAGTCGGTTGGCGCAGGTCGATCAGGCGGGCCACCTCGCGCTTGTCACGCATCCGGTAGCTGTAGTCGAACAGCCGCGGCTGCCGCGCCTTGATCAGGCGGGCCACGGCAAGGGTGGCCTCGACATCGGCCAAGGCATCGTGCGCATCTGCATGGGCTATCTGGTTGGCACGGGTGAGATCTTCGAGGCGAAAGCTGGGTGTGCCATCCTCATGCAGTGGCCAGTCGATGCCGTCGGGACGCAGCGCATAGGTCATCCGCACCAGATCGATCAGATCCCAGCGACTGTTGCCCTGCTGCCATTCATGCGCATAGGGGTCGAGAAAATTTCGATAGAACAGATGGCGGGTGAAGCCATCATCGAACCGCAGGTTGTTGTAGCCGACGATGCAGCTGTTGGCACTCGCCAGTTCGCTCTGCAGAGCGCGCGCGAATCGGGCTTCGTCGACACCCAGCTCATCACAGCGCTGCGGCGTGATCCCAGTAATCAGGCAGGAGCGTGGCTGTGGCAGACAGTCATCGCTCAGTCGGCAGTGGAGCACGACCGGCTCTGCCACCGGCTGCAATGCAAGGTCGGTACGCACTGCGGCAAACTGCGCCGGCCGGTCGATGCGCATGTCGAGACCAAAAGTTTCGTAATCGTGCCACAAGAAGGTTGGAGCACTGCTGTTCATCCTGCCTCCAGAGACATCCGCTCATCCCGCTGGAACGCGGTCTTGCGACTGCCGGATGGGGTGATCGCTGCCGGATGTCGGCAGCAGCCGGGAAACTGCCTCGGCCGCCCGCTGGCTGGCGTCGCGTGCCAACTGCTGACGCACCTGCGCAAAGCTGACCAACATCGGTTCACGATCGGAATCGGACTCCAGCAGCCGCAGCAACTCCTGGCCCAACAGTTCCGGCTGCGCCGCATTCTGCAGGAATTCAGGCACGATCTGCTCATGCAGCAGCAGATTGGGCAGCCCGACATGGGGCACCTTGACCAGTTTCGAGAGGATCCAGAAACTCAATGGCGCAAGCCGGTAGGCAATCACCATCGGGCGGCCGATCAGCATCGCCTCCAGGGTCGCGGTGCCCGAAGCCACCAGCACGGCATCTGCCGCCGCCATCGCCTCGCGCGACCGTCCATCCACCAGGCTGATCGGCAGAGAGTCATCACGCTGCGCCAGAAGCTGCTCCAGTTGCGCCCGACGCGCCGTATTGGCGCATGGCAGGATGAACCGCAGTGCCGGCAATCGCCGCAGACACCAGGCGGCGGTGTCAAAGAACAGCGGCGCCAAACGGGAAACTTCGCCAGCACGACTGCCGGGCAGCAGCGCCACCAAGGGCACTTCCGCCGAGAGATCGAATGCCGCACGATGCGCTGCCGCATCGCCAAACTCTATCAGCTCATCGGCCAGGGGATGGCCAACGAATTCGACCGCCACGTCGGCCTTGCGATAAAAATCGGCCTCGAACGGAAAGAGCGTCAGCATCAGATCGACGGCCTTGCCAATCTTCTTGACCCGTCCCTGCCGCCAGGCCCACACCGAAGGACTGACATAATGGGCGGTGCGGATGCCCGCTGCGTGCAGCCGGGCCTCCAGTCCGAGGTTGAAGTCCGGGGCATCGATGCCAATGAAGAGATCCGGCGGATCGTCGATCCAGTGGCTGACCAGGCGGTGACGCAGCGCCAGCAGTTCCGGCAACCGCCCCAGCACCTCGACCAGCCCCATCACCGACAACCTTTCCATCTCGGCCAGTGGACTCAGCCCTTGGGCCAACATCCGCTCTCCGCCAATGCCTTCAAAACTGGCATGCGCAAACCGCTGCCTCAAGGCGGCCATCAACGGCCCCCCGAGCAGATCTCCCGAGACCTCTCCGGCAACCAGAGCAATACGCGGTGACATGGTCATTGAGCCTGCTGGGCTGGCACTGTCTGTTATTTTTGTCTCATGCGGCGCCGGGTGGCTTGACCGCGAATCTGCCTTGGCCGTCAGCGAACGATGCCACGCGTCGAACGGCGCAGTGATTCGAGCAGCGGCAGCAGGACCGGAGACTCATCCACCAGCACTGCGATCTGCTCGATCGCCTCGGCGGCACTGCGACCTTCGCGGTACAGGATTCGGTAGGCACGCCGAATGGTATTGATCTGCTCATCGGAGAAATTCCGCCGCCGCAACCCATCGCTGTTGATGCCATGCGCTTTGGCGCTGTTGCCATTGACCATCACATAGGCAGGAATGTCTTTCAGCACCACACTGCCAGTGCCGCAGAAGGCATGCCCGCCGATCTGGCAGAACTGATGGACCAGTGTATAGCCGCCCAGAATGGCCCAGTCGGCCACCTGCACGTGGCCACCCAGCGTAGCATTGTTGGCAAAGACCGTGTGGTCTCCAACGATGCAGTCATGCGCAATGTGCACATAGGCCATCAGCAGATTGTGGTTACCAATGCGGGTCAACGACTTGTCCTGCACCGTGCCCCGATGCAGTGTGCACCCCTCACGAATGATGTTGTGGTCACCGATCTCGAGATAGGTGGTTTCACCGTGGTATTTCTTGTCCTGGCAATCTTCGCCAATGGTGGCGAATTGATAGATTCGATTGTTGCAGCCGATCCGGGTCGAGCGCGCAATCACCACATGGGGACCGATGACCGTTCCCGCACCGATCTCGACATCCGGACCAATGATGCTCCAGGGTCCAACCACCACATCGGACGCCAGCCGTGCATCCTTGTCGATGATGGCACGCGGATCAATCACGGGTCAGCTTCCGATGCGCACAGAGGATGGTGCCTTCGCAGACCAGCTGGTCACCCACCGATGCACGGCATTCGAACTTCCAGACACCCTTTTTGCTGGAAATGACCTTGGCAAAGAGATCGAGGCGGTCTCCAGGCACGACGGGACGTTTGAAGCGAACATCGTCGATACCGGCGAAATAGTAGATCGAATCACTCGAGCTTTTCTGATTCATCGTCTTGAAGCCAAGAATCCCAGCCGCCTGCGCCAGCGCTTCGACCACCAGAACACCCGGCATCACCGGATGAGAGGCGAAGTGCCCCTCGAAAAAATGTTCGTTCACCGTGACATTCTTGTAGGCATTGATCGACTCGCCAACGATCAGATCGGTGACTCGATCGACCAGCAGAAAGGGGTAGCGCTGCGGCAGGTACTCCTTGATCTCATTCACATCAATCATTGCTTCGTGGCTCTCAGGTTGAGGCAGACAGTGATTCGGTTCAGCAAGATGCTCTTCCAGCCGGCGCAGACGTCGGGCCATCTCATCGAGATGGCGAAAGCGCGCAACATTTTTTCTCCACTCCAGATTCTCGAGCATGCCGGTGCCGGATGAATAGGCACCTGACTTCGAAATGGAGCGCGTCACCATCGCCATGCCGGTCAGATGAACATCGTCCGCGATGGTGAGATGCCCACCAATGCCCACGGCACCGCCAATGGTGCAACGCCTGCCGATAACGGTACTGCCAGAGATTCCGGTTCCAGAAGCGATCGCCGTTCCCTCGCCGATCTTCACATTGTGCGCAACCTGCACCCCGTTATCGAGCTTGACCCCATTCTCGATGATGGTGTCCTCGATCGCGCCACGGTCGATGGTGGTTCCGGCCCCGATTTCGACATCATCGCCGATGATGACCGAACCGATCTGGGCAATTTTATGCCAGGCATTGTCGCTTCTGGCAAAACCGAAACCGTCGGCACCGATCACTGCCTGACTGTGGATGATCACTCCCCTGCCGAGGCGCACTCCGTGGTAGAGGACCACCTGCGGATGCAATCGACTGTGGGCCCCGATCACACAATCCTGACCCACGTAGCAACCACTGCCGACCACGGCATGCGCTTCGAGCACCGCACCGGACTCGATCACGGCAAAGGGGCCTATGCAGGCAGTCGTGGCCACATGCGCCTGTGGACTCACCTTGGCCGAGGGGTCGATGCCCATTGCCATGACGGGTGCGCTGTCAAACCAGTGAGAAACCTTGGCATAGGCAAGGTAGGGATCGGCTACCACGATATGTGGCAAGGGACATTCTTTCGCCGCTTCCGCATTCAGAATGACCGCACCCGCGTCGCTGGTGGCCAGATATTTTCGGTAACCCGGATTGGACAGAAAAGCCAATTGATCTGCCCGAGCACGCTGCAGAGTGGCCAGTCCGGTGATCTCCAACTGTGGATCACCCGACAGCACCCCGCCCAGTTGTTCGGCAATCTCGCCCAGTCGATAGCGTGGTTTTTTGACCATGCCCGGATCACTTCTGCTGATTGATCCGATCGGTCACCTTGGCGGTGATGTCCAGTGCGGAGACCGCATAAACCACGGCCTGTCGTTGCAGTACCAGATCGAACTGCTCAGCCTTGATGATCTCCGTGACCGCTTTTTCAACCTTCGGGTTCATTTTTGAAAGCAGCTCCTGCTGCTTGTCCCGTTGCGTACTTTGCAGTTTGCCGACCAGATACTTGTAGTTGACCGCTTTTTCTTCGATTTTTTCTGCCAGTTTCCGTTTTTCATCCTCTGACATGATCGGGCCGTCTTTCTGCATCCGTTCCTGAAGCTTTCTGCCCTCTTCAGAGATGCCTTTCAATTTCTCTTCATCCGGCCCGGTCTCTTTTTTGACCTGCTCGATGAATTTCTTCGCCTCGTCGGAGGAGAGCACGGCGGTTTGCACGTCAAGAACCGCAACTTTCAGCTCTGCCACTGCAGAAAACGCCAGCCCCATCAGCCCAACCATCGACCATATCTGCAATTTTTTCATGAAAAAACTCCGGTTAATTTTCGAATATTGCAAGGAATATCAAAACAGTATTCCGATCAGTTGACATAACCCAGTGAGAACTGGAAGAACAGGGTCTTGTCTCCATCACCCGGATTCAGCGCTTTGGCAATGCTGAAAGAGAGTGGTGCCAACCCGGTCACCCATGTCAATCCTACACCCGTGGCGTATCTGATCTCGGCAAAATCAAAATCGTAATCCCTATTGGTGTCGAAGACATTGCCCGCGTCGACAAAGAACGCACTGCGCACCGAGGCCTTGTCATCGACGAAAGGAAGCGGGAACAGCACCTCACTTCTGAGCGTCGTCAGCAGGTTGCCGCCAAAGGCATCTGGACTTTGATCAGGATCATTGATGTTTGGCGTGGCCTTCGGTCCCAGCGTGTTGTCCTTGTAACCTCGGACCGATCCGAGTCCACCTGCATAAAAGTGCTTGAAGAACGGGAATGAACCGTCACCATTGAAACTGTCGCCATAGCCAATGTAGCCATCCAGGTGAAATACCCAGTCATTCCTGATCGGAAAGAACCGCTCACTCTTCAACCTGAGAATGTAATAGTCAAGCGTGCTCCCCGGCGTGGTGACCTCCATCACCGCACTGGTGGCATAGCCTCTTCTGGGCAAAACACCTCCCTCAAGTGTCGACTGCCGCCAGCCGAGGGAGAACAGATAATTGTCGAAGGTATCGCCAAACTCATTCAGATAGTTGACGATCTCGTCTTCTGGATAGACCCCTTCCTTTATTTTTGTATGCTCTACATCAAACCCGAAATTCAGCCGCTGCGTGTCAGCGATTGGATAACCGAAATTGATTCCGGCCCCATAGGCGTCGGTCGAATATTTTGCAACATTGAACTCATCGAAATCCGTGGTCTGATAGAAGAACCGATAGCCGAGACTGACACCATCGACGGTAAAATAGGGGTCGGTGAACTTCAGGCTGTAGAGATCCTGATAGTCGCTTTTACTGACATTGAAACTGACATTGTTGCCCGTTCCAAGAAAATTGCTCTGCTGGACTCCAATGCCATAGACGATGCCGGAGGTCTGCCCATAACCTACGCTGGCAGTGACGGCGCCGGAGGGCTGCTCTTCGACCGTGTACTTGAGGTCGATCTTGTCGGTGGCGCCTGTTACCGGAACGGTTTCGACATCCACCTTCTTGAAGAACCCAAGGCGCTCAAGACGACTCTTGGAGTTCTCGATCTTGCGCGTGGAGGCCAGCGAACTCTCCATTTGTTGCAGTTCACGTCGAAGCACTTCGTCCTTGGTCTTGCTGTTTCCTGCGAAACTGATTCTGTTCACATAGACCAGATTGCCCGGTTCGACGTAATAGACGATATCAACCTGATTGCTTTTTGTGTCGACTTCCGGATTGCCATTCACATTGGCCGTGGTGTAGCCATCATCACCCAGTCTCTTGCGCAGCAGATCAGCCGAGGCGGTCATTTTCTGCCGTGAAAACACTTCACCGCTCTGCGTGGTGATCAGCGACCTCAACTCGGACTCCGAAACCTTCAGATCGCCTGCGAGCCTGACGTTTCGTACTTTGAATTCTGCACCTTCACGGACGTTGATGCTGACATAGACCTCTTCCTTGTCTGGCGAAACCGAAACCTGCGTCGAGTCGATCTCGAACTGAATGAAACCCCGATCGAGATAATAAGAACGCAGGCGCTCCAGATCACCCGAGAGTTTTTCTCGGGAATATTGATCGGACTTGGTGAAGAAGCTGAACAGACTGCCGGTGTCTATCTCGAACAGTTTCAACAGCTCCTTGTCGCTGAAAATTTCGTTTCCGACAATGTTGATATGTCTGACCTTGGCCACTTCACCCTCTTCAATGGCGATCTGAATGGCCACCCGGTTGCGAGCCTCTTCCGTGATTTCGCTCTTGATCTCGGCACCATAACGCCCCTCGGAAACATATTGGCGTTTCAGCTCGAGTGTCATCCGGTCGAGCACCGCACGACGAAAAACCTGACCTTCGGCAAGACCAACCCCTTTCATCGCCTTGGTCAACTGCTCGGTCTTGATGGCCTTGTTGCCACTGATCTCGATCTTGCTGATCGCTGGTCGTTCGACGACCTTGATGATCAAAACCCCCCCCTCGCGACCAATGGAGATGTCCTGGAAATAGCCTGTTTCAAACAGCTCATGGACCACCTGATCCAGTCTGCCCTGATCGATTGTCTCTCCGACATTGACCGAGAGCGCCGAAAAGACCGTCCCTGCCGACACCCGTTTGAGTCCATCGACGCGGATATCGGTGACCCGAAATGCGCTCTCGGCCGCGTGGGCGCAGAACCATGTCAGACCACCAAGCAGAACGAACAGCTTGCACAACGCTTTCATAGTGATCTATCGGATTCTAGTGGTGGCAGGATTATTGATATTGTTCGAAAAAAGATCGGCAGCCATCACAACTGCCTGAAGTCATTATATAGTGCCAGCAGCATCAGCGCAGCCAGAATCGCCAGGCCGATGCGCAGACCGATCATTTGGGCATGCTCCGAAAGCGCCTTGCCGCGAACCGCCTCGACCAGAAAATAGAGCAGATGCCCCCCATCCAGCAGAGGGATCGGCAGCAGATTGAGGATGCCAAGGCTGATGCTGAAATAGGCAATGAACCCCAGCAGGGCGGTCGCGCCCGATGCGAGCGAGCTTCCTGCCGCCTTGGCGATGGTGATCGGCCCACCGATCTGATCGACCGAAATCAGTCCCGTGACCATTTTCTGGATCGAGTCGAGCGTCAGGAGCATCATTGCGCCAACTTTTTCCGCCGCCGGCAACCAGGCACTCCACCATGGGTGGCGAATTTCTCGCAACAACTCCGGCGGCCAGACAACGGGCGGTGCCCCGACCCCCAGATAGCCGATGGCTCGTCCCGCTTCATCTTTTCTTTCCTGCGGCGTCACCAGCAACTTGAGATCGACCCCTTCGCGCCTGAACAGCACCTCCATCGCCTGCCCGGGATGCTGACGCACCCGTTCGACCCACTGCTGCCAGTCGCTGATCGGTTCACCATCGACGGCGACGATCTGGTCGGCGCTACGCAATCCCGCTGCCGCAGCCGCACCGTCCGCTGCGACTTCGCCCAGCACGGCCGGGATGGCCGGACGGTGGGGTGAAATGCCCAACGCGGCAAGCGGATCGGGATCCTGCGTTCCACGCAGCCAATTGTCGAGCGGAATCCGCACCACCTCATGGATGTTCGACTTGGACGGCGTGACCGTCAGCTGCAATGTGCCACTCTCGCCCAGTCTGGAGAGCAGGCGGATGCTCACCTCCTGCCACGTCAGGGTGATGGCCTCGTCAACCGCGATGATTTCACTGCCCGACTGCACTCCTGCCCGTTCCGCCAGCGAGCCCGCCGTCACCTCACCGATCACCGGTTTGACATTTTCGACCCCGAGCACGAAAACCGCCCAATAGACCAGCCAGGCCAGCAGCAGGTTGGCGATCGGACCCGCCGCGACGATCGCGATGCGCGCGAAGACCGGCTTGCGGTTGAAGGCCAGGTGCTGCTGCGCTGGCGCGACTTCACCTTCGCGCTCATCGAGCATCTTGACGTAGCCGCCGAGCGGGATGGCGGCCAGTACGAACTCGGTGCCTGCCCGGCTCGTCCAGGCATAGAGGGGTGCGCCAAAGCCGATCGAGAAGCGCAGCACCCTGACGCCCATGCGCCGAGCAACCCAGAAATGGCCAAATTCGTGCACCGTGACGATCACGGTCAACACGATCACAAAGCCCAGCAGGGTTTCAAACATCGTCATGAATGCTTTGCACGTTGCTAAAAAAGAGAAGCATCTGTCGTCGTCGCGTCATTTCAGGCGCCGCCTCAGCCATTCGTTGGCCAGCTGGCGTGCCCGCATGTCCACTTCCAGAACCTGCTCGATGGAGTCGACTCGAAGTGGAACCAACTGCTCCAGTACCTGCTCAAGCAATGCCACCATCTCGGTAAACAGCAGTCTGCGCTGCAAAAAAGCGTCGACGGCGACCTCGTTGGCGGCATTCAGCACGGCACCCGCGCCACCGCCGGCGCGCGCCGCGGCAATCGCCAATGCCAGCGCAGGATAGCGGGCCAGATCGGGTTTGGAGAACTCCAACTGACCGATGGCCACCAGATCGAGTGCTGGAACACCGGACACGATGCGCTCAGGCCAGGCCAGTGCATGGGCGATGGGTGTACGCATGTCGGGATTGCCGAGCTGCGCCAGCGTCGAACCGTCGACGTACTGCACCATCGAGTGAATGATGCTCTGCGGATGAATGACGATGTCGACCTGATCCGGCGTGGCATCGAACAGCCAACAGGCTTCGATCAGTTCCAGCCCCTTGTTCATCATGCTCGCCGAGTCGACCGAAATCTTGCGTCCCATCTCCCAGTTGGGATGGGCACAGGCCTGCTCCGGGGTCACCGATTGGAGTTGATCGATCGGCAGCGTCCGAAATGGCCCGCCCGAAGCGGTCAGGATGATCCGATCGATCACCCTTTCATCAAATATTTTCTTGGAACATCCCGCAATACATTGAAATATCGCGTTATGTTCACTGTCTATCGGCAACAGTTGTGCGCCGGAATCTGCCACCGCCTCCATGAAGAGCTCGCCGCTCATCACCAGACTCTCTTTGTTCGACAGCAACACTCTTTTGCCAGAACGCACGGCAGCCAGGGTCGGCAGCAATCCGGCCGCTCCGACGATGGCGGCCATGACGGTATCAACCCGACTCTCTGCGGCCACTTGGCAGAGTCCCTCTGCCCCCCACAGCACTTCGGTGGCGAGCTCCGCCGCACGCAGCCGCGAAATCAGAGCGTCGGCCAGTCTTTCATCCGCCACCACGGCATAGAGCGGATTGAATTGCCGACATTGCGCAAAGAGCAGATCGACGCGTCGGTGCGCCGTCAGCGCAAACACCTGATAGCGCTGTGGATGCAGGGCGATGACATCGAGCGTGCGGGTGCCGATCGAGCCGGTCGAGCCCAGAATGGTGATGCGTTGCATCAGCCATCCACCTGCTGGCTCGAACAGAGCATGACCCAGGCAAACCAGGGTGCGGCTGCGCAGATGCTGTCGAGGCGATCGAGCAATCCGCCATGGCCGGGCAGCAGATGGCTGCTGTCCTTCACGCCCCGGTAACGTTTCAGCATGCTGATCGACAGATCACCGACCACTGAAAACAGCATCGTCACTGCCGCGATGCCCATGGCCAGCAGGCTCCGCTGCAGCGACAGACCCTGCGCGAGTGCAATGCCAGCAGCCAGCGCCAGGGTGGCGCCCAGCCCCCCGGCAAAGCCCTCCCAGGTCTTGCCGGGGCTGACGCGCGGCGCCAGCTTGGTCTGCCCCCAGGTTCGCCCGATTGCGAATGCGCCGATGTCCGCCGCCGCGACCAGCGCGAAGAAATAGAGCAGATGCCACTCGCCATTGGGCAGTTTCTTCAATGCGGCCAAGGCCAGCCAGGTCGCCATCAACGACCACCAACCCCAGAGAGTTCGCATCAGCGGTGCCTGCCACAGCGCTTTCGCTTCGGGATAGCGCACCAGCCATGGAATTGGCAACAGCCAGACGATGGCAGAAAGCGCAAGCGGCAGACGCAGCAGATCGAGATCGGTATCGATGAGCCAGTAGCTGCCGCCCACCAGCAGCAGCATGACGCCGACGCAGAGTCCGCGCACGGCAAGCCGTTCGATCGATGCAAGGTTGAAAAACTCCCAGCTTGCCGCCAGGGTGATGAGCGCAGTAATGAGGGCGAACTGCTTGAACGAGGTGGCCAGAATCAATCCGAGCAGCAGCGCCCCGAGCAGGATGCCGGTGAGGATGCGCTGCCTCAACATCCAGTCTGCTCTTGACTGGGACTCTCCTGATCACGGCGCCCGAATCGCCGCTCACGCTCCATGTAGCTGTCGATCGCCCGCGCCAGCTCCTCTTTCTGGAAATCGGGCCAGAAGGCTTCGCTGAAGTAGAATTCGCTGTAGGCCGCCTGCCACAGCAGGAAGTTGCTGATGCGGTATTCGCCCGCTGTGCGGATGTACAGATCGGGCGGTGGCAGATCGGCCAGGCAGACATAACGCTGCACGGTCTCTTCATCGATCCGTGCCGGATCGATCAGCCCAGCCATGGCATCCATGGCGATGCGGCGCGCGGCCTGGACCATGTCCCAGCGCCCGCCGTAGTCCGCGGCGATCACCAGCGTGCTCTTTGCGTTGTCTGCGGTCAGCCGCTCCGCGCGTTCGATGTGGCGCCGAATGCTCGGATGAAAACGGTCCCTGTCACCGATCACACGCAACCGGACGCCATTTTGGTGCAATCGACTGACTTCGTACTTGAGTACGGCCAGAAACAGCGCCATCAGCGCACGCACTTCACCAGCCGGGCGTTGCCAGTTCTCGGTGCTGAACGCGAAGAGTGTCAGCACCTCGATCTGCTGCTCGACACAGTACTCGACCACGGAACGCACCGATTCGATTCCGGCACGGTGGCCGGCCTTGGGTGACAGACCACGGCGTTTGGCCCACCGGCTGTTGCCATCCATGATGATGGCGATGTGCCGGGGCCGAGAGGATGGGAGGAGATCCTCACCCGAAGGCAAAACTGTTTGCGCCATCATCTTCGAGGCTGCTTCGGTCATACCGACCTGCACTATGCTTATTAGAAGGTGCCATTGTAGGGATCAATCGACACCGAACCACTCAGAAAGACGAAAAACTAAATCTCCATCAGATCGGTCTCCTTGGTGGCCAACAGTGCGTCGACCTCCTTGATGAACCGATCGGTCAATTTCTGAATCTCTTCCTCGGCACGGCGCAGGTCATCTTCCGAGATCTCCTTCTCTTTCAGCAGCTCCTTGAAATCGCCGTTGGCATCGCGCCGGATGTTGCGGATGGCCACGCGCGCCTGCTCGGCTTCGTTGCGCGCCTGACGGATGTGGTTCTTGCGCGTCTCTTCGGTCAATGCCGGCATCGGAATGCGGATCAGCTCACCCGAAGATGTGGGGTTCAGACCCAGACCGGCACTCAGAATGGCTTTCTCGATGGCCGGCAGAATTTTCTTCTCCCACGGCGAGACGATCAGGTTTCTCGAATCGTCCACGCTGACGCTGGCAACCTGCTTGAGTGGCGTGTCGGTGCCGTAGTAGTTGACCTTGACGCCATCGAGCAGGCCTGGACTGGGCCGGCCGGTGCGGATTTTACTGAAGGCGACACCCAATGCATCCACCGCCTTGGACATGCGTTCGCTGGCGTCCTGTCTGATCTCGTTGATCACGGTCTCAACACCCCTTTTCGGATAGATCTATTCAATCTGCGTTCCTTCCGAGCCGCCAACGACAATGTTGAGCAGCGCCCCCGCTCGATCCATCCTGAATACCCGCAGCGGCATGCCATGGTCCTGACACAGGCAGATCGCGGTCAGATCCATCACTCCCAATTTGCGATCCAGCACCTCCTGGTAGGTGAGCCGGTCATACTTGATCGCGGATGAGTCGGTGAAGGGGTCGGCAGAGTAGACCCCATCCACCTTGGTCGCCTTGAGCACCAGTTCGGCATTGATCTCGATGCCGCGCAGACAGGCCGCCGAGTCGGTGGTGAAAAAGGGGTTGCCGGTGCCCGCGGCAAAGATCAGCACATCGCCCTGCTCCAGATAGCGAATCGCCTCGCGCCGGTCATAGTGTTCGACCACACCACTCATCGGGATGGCGGACATGACGCGCGAAGAGATGTCCGAGCGTTCGAGCGCATCGCGCAGCGCCAGGCTGTTCATCACCGTCGCCAGCATGCCCATGTGGTCACCGGTCACCCGGTCGAGCCCCACCTCATGCAGTTGCGCGCCACGAAACAGGTTGCCGCCGCCCACGACCAAACCGACCTGCACGCCGATGCCGACCAGCTGGCCAATCTCGAGCGCCATCCGGTCGAGCACCTTCGGGTCGATGCCGAAGCTCTGATCGCCGGTCAGCGCCTCTCCACTCAGCTTGAGCAGGATGCGCTTGTACTTGCGGTCTGTTGCTGCCATTGCGCGGGCGACCTCCGGGTTCAGCTCAAGCCTGCCTGAGCAGCCACTTCGGCCGCGAAGTCGACCTGCTCCTTGACGATCCCTTCACCCACTTCGTAACGGGTGAACGAGAGAATCTCGGCGCCGGCCTTCTTGACCAGATCGCCCACCTTGACATCGGGATCCTTGACGAAAGGCTGTTCGACCAGGCTCACCTCCGCCAGGAACTTGCGAATGCGGCCATCGATCATCTTCTCGACGATTTCGGCCGGCTTGCCGCTCTCGGCCGCCTGCGCGCTGTAGATCTCGCGCTCTTTGGCGATCACGTCAGCGGACACATCGGTGCTTCGGACCACCAGCGGATTGCTCGCGGCCACATGCATGGCGATGTCGCGGGCCAGCGCGCTGCTGCCATTCTTCAGCACGACCAGCACGCCGATCTTGTTGTTGCCATGCACATAGCTGCCAACGATGGCGGAATCGGCCTGCTTGAGTTCGGCCCGGCGCACACTGATGTTCTCGCCGATCTTCTGCACCAGCGCCTCACGCACGGCACCCAGCTCGGAGCCCATCAGCGCATCGACATCGACTGTCTTTGCGGAAAACAACCGATCAACCACCTGCCGCGAGAAGTTGAGGAAATTTTCGTCCCGGGCCACGAAGTCGGTTTCACTGTTGATCTCGGCCATGACGCCGTAGCTGCCATCTTCCGCCAGTCGGGTGACGATGACCCCTTCCGCCGCGATCCGTCCCGCCTTTTTGGCGGCCTTCATGCCGGAAGATTTGCGCAGCTCATCGATCGCCTTCTCGATGTCGCCATTGGCCTCCTGCAGCGCGCGTTTGCACTCCATCATGCCGAGGCCGGTTCGCTCTCTCAGCTCCTTGACCTGGGAAGCACTGATTGCGGTCATTTACACTCTCCTTCCGAATTTCATCCGCTGCGCGACAGCTGCAGCGGCCGTTCATCTTCTGCCCGAGCAGCGGGTGAGCGCGCAGCGCACCCATCCGCCCGGGCCTTCATTTCTGCAAAAGCGGCAGGATTTCGGCCGACTCAGACCGACGCCGACTCATCCTGGACTTCGACGAACTCATCCTGACGCACCACACCGCGCGCCCGCTCCTTGCCGTCGATGATCGCATCGGCCACTGCGGTCACATAGAGCTGGATGGCGCGAATGGCATCGTCGTTGCCCGGGATCACATAGTCGATGCCTTCAGGGTTGCTGTTGGTGTCGACAATGGCAATGACCGGTATGCCGAGCTTGCGCGCCTCGGTGATGGCAATGTGCTCGTGGTCGACATCGACGACGAACATCGCGTCGGGCAGGCCGTTCATCTCTTTGATGCCGCCGATGCTGCGCTCGAGTTTTTCCAGCGTGCGCATCCGCATCAGCGCTTCTTTCTTGGTGATCTTGTCGAAGGTGCCATCCTGACTCTGTTTCTCGATCTCCTGATAGCGACGGATCGAGCTGCGAATGGTCTTGTAGTTGGTGAGGGTGCCGCCCAGCCAGCGGTGGCAGACATAGGGAGCGCCGCAGCGTTCGGCCTGCTCCTTGATGATCTTGCTGGCCGAGCGCTTGGTGCCGACAAACAGAATCTTGCTGTTGCTGGCGGCAAGATCACCAAGCAGGCCGAGGGCGCGGTTGAACGCCGGCAGGGTGTATTCGAGGTTGATGATGTGAATCTTGTTGCGGGCTCCATAGATGTAGGGGCCCATTTTGGGATTCCAGTACCGGGTCTGGTGTCCGAAGTGCACTCCGGCCGCCAGCATCTCTTTCATGCTCACGTGTGGCATAACGCCTCCTGTTGGGTTGAACCTCCACGCATCCCATGATTCAACCCTGTGAGAGGGGCACCCAGAACCATGTGACGATGCGTGTGTGTCGTTTCGTTCGTTGAATTGAGGTGTGCTTCGCACCCCCCCTGCCCCTCGTAAAAAGAGGCAGGGCGCGGATTATGCCACAGGGCGGAATGCATCAAAAGCCGAAGCGGGTTCGATCGAAGCTGGCGGCACTCCAGGTGGATACGGTTGTGATCGCTCCGCGAAACGGGCGAGCCATCGCCCCGTCACCGTTCAGCTCTTGGGTTCGCCGAGGACGATCACCTTGTCGGCCGAGAGCCCCTGCGCGGCGCAAAGCATCCGGTAGGTTCTGAGAATCGCGGCAGCATCGACCATGCCGACCACATTGCCGGCCTCGTCGATGTTGATGTTGGCGCCATAGATCGCGAACCAGACATCGGTAATGCCTTCCTGATCCTTCGGTGTCATCAGCGTGTGGACCGAACCGGCGGGTTCATAGAGGTAGGAGCCGGGTGCGTTGACGTAGCTGGGATACTCCTTGTAGAACCAGCGCCCCTTCAGGGTGACCGCAAAGACCGATCCGGTGTGGTAGTGCTTGGTGATGGTGCGTCCGGGCGGCATGCGGGTGCGCAGAATCCACAATCCCTGGTTCAGATCGACCTGCAACAACTGCATCGAACCACCATCGCCGGTGTCGACGAAGGGCACTTCGCTCTCGCTGATGTGGATGGCTTCGGTCAGGCCATGCAGCGGAATCATGGGTGGCGGATTGGCAGGCGCAGTGGACATGCGGGCTTCCTCAAAGGGGGAGTGGACAGGGATGTGTCTGAAAGGTGGCCGGCATTGTTGTGGTGGCGAACCCCGGACCGACTCACCCGGCCGCATCATAGCGCATCCCTGTGGTCACGCCATCAGACTGATCGCCTTGCGAAACCGCGCCAGCGACAGGCCGAACAGTGCCGCTCCGATCAAGCCAAGCGCGGCAAAGTGAGGCCAGACCACCCCAATGCCGGCACCGCGGTAGAGAATCGCCTGCGAGAAGGCGACGAAGTGGGTGGTGGGCGCCAGCGCCATGATCCACTGCACCAGCTCCGGCATGCTCTCGCGTGGCGTCACTCCGCCCGAGAGCATCTGCAACGGCAGCAGCACCAGCATCAGCAGCAGGCCGAACTGCGGCATCGATCGGGCCAGGGTGCCGAGGAAGATCCCCATCGAGGTGGTGGCAAACAGATGCAGCGTGGCGCCGGCCAGAAACAGCAGCAGCGAACCTTCGATCGGCACCGCCAGCAATCCCTGCACCACGCCGAGCAGTGACAGGGTGCAGGCGACCAGCACCACCAGCCCCATCGCCCACACCTTGCTGGTCATGATCTCGAACGGCGTCACCGGCATCACCAGCAGATGTTCGATGGTGCCATGCTCACGCTCGCGAATCAGTGCCGCGCCGGTCAGTACGATCGACAGCATGGTGACGTTGTTGATCACCTCCATCACCGAACCGAACCACGCCTTGTTCAGCTCCGGATTGAAGCGCGCCCGCAGCGTCAGTTCGACCGGCAACACACTGTTGCTGCGGTGACGCTGAACGAATTCGGCCACCTCACTGTTCACCATGCTCTGGATGTAACCGCTGCCGGCAAAGGCCTGACTCATGCGGGTCGCATCGACGTTGAGCTGGATGGTCGGTCGACGCCCGGCCAGCAGGTCACGCTCGAAATCGGGCGGAATGTCGAGCGCGAAGGTGTCGAGCCCGGCATTCATCCGCGCATCCATCTGCGTCTGATTGATCAGCACCGGCGGCATGAAATGGGGTGGGTAGAATGCGCCGACGATGCGCGTCGACAGCGTCGAACGGTCTTCGTCGACGATCGAGATGGCCGCCCGGTTGAGGCTCTCCGGCATTGCGGTGGCGGCGGAATAGATGGCGAACGTGAACGCGAACACAATCAGCACCAACATGGTCGGATCTCGAGAAAGACTTCTCAATTCCTTGATTCCAAGATTTAAAATGTTGGAAATGCGCATCTCATCGCTCCTGTTTTTTCAGCAGCAGCACGCAGAAGGTGAAGATCACCGGAGTCGCCAGCAGCAGCGCCATCATCTCGGTTTGCAGGTCGGCGAAACCGAGTGCCTTGGAGAAGACCCCCCGTGCGACGATCAAAAAATGGGTGGTCGGGTAGATCTGGCCGATCAGCCGACCCACTCCTTCGAGCGAGGAGACCGGATCGATCATGCCGGAGAACTGTATCGCCGGCAGCAGGCTGAGCAGCGCAGTGCCGAAGATGGCGGCGATCTGGCTGCGCATGAAGCTGGAGATCAAAAGACCGATGGCCGTCGCGGTGCAGACATAGAGCAGCGCGGCGGCGGCCAGCGTCAGAAAGCTCCCCTTCAGCGGCACCCCGAACAGCGTGACGGCCAGCAGGGTCAGCATCAGGAAGTTCAGCATCGCCAGCGCGACGTAGGGAAGCTGCTTGCCCAGCAGAAACTCCATGCGGGTCACCGGCGTGACGTAGAGGTTGATGATCGAACCCAGCTCCTTCTCGCGCACGACGCTGAGCGCGGTCAGCATCGCCGGAATCATCATCAGCAGCAGCGGGATCACCGCCGGCACCATCGCCACCAGACTCTTGACGTCGGGGTTGTAGCGAAAGCGCAGTTCGATGTTGACCAATCCCTGGCTGCCGGATTGACCGGAACGGCGCAGTTGCAGGTCGGCCAGCCACTTCAGGTGCATGCCGCGCACATAGTTCTGCACGGTCTCGGCGCGCTGCGGCATGGCGCCGTCGATCCAGGCGCCAATCTCCACCGGGCGGCCACGTTGCAGGTCGGCAGCAAAACCCGGGGGAATCTCCAGCGCCAGACTGATCTCGCCACTGCGCATGCGTCTGTCCAGTTCGGCATGGTCGGCAATGGGATGACGCTCGATGAAGTAACGCGAGCCAGAGAGGTTCGAGACATAGTCACGGCTCAGCGTGCTCTGATCGCGGTCGAGCACGGCAAAGGTGAGATCCTCGACATCCATGCTGATGCCATAGCCCATCACCAGCATCAGCAGCAGGCTGCCGAGCAGCGCCAGCGTCAGCCGGATTGGATCACGTCGCAACTCCAAGGCCTCGCGCCGGCTGTAGCTGAACATGCGCTCCGGATCGAAACGGCGGCGCCGGATTGGCGTGGTCGCCGATGCCGAGCCACTCGCCACATCATTGGCCACCTCGACCACGGCATGCGGGGGCTCCTCATCGACCACCTCGCGCAGATGGCTGATGAAGGCCTCTTCGAGACTCCCGACTCCACGCTCCGCCACCAGCCGGGCCGGACTGTCGCTCGCCAGCACCTTGCCGGCATGCATCAGCGAGATGCGGTCACAGCGCTCGGCCTCGTTCATGAAGTGGGTCGAGACGAAGATCGTCACCTGGTCATTGCGTGCCAGGTCGACCATGATCTGCCAGAAGGCATCGCGGGCGATTGGATCGACCCCGGAGGTGGGCTCGTCGAGAATCAGCATCTCGGGCTGATGGATCATCGCCACCGCCAGCGACAGCCGCTGACGCTGGCCAAGCGGCAGATCCATCGGCAGCATCTCCATGATCTCCAGCAGCCCAAAGCGCTGGCCCATCTCCAGCACCCGCCGCGCGACCTGTGCCGGTGCCACGCCGAACAGGCGCGCGTGCAGCACCAGGTTCTGCCGCACCGTCAGTTCGGCGTAGAGCGAGA
>JADHED010000759.1_pt1 | contig 33199 bp, 32 predicted proteins | sample 8952041 | NCBI WGS metagenome assembly JADHED01 (sample SAMN16124423, study PRJNA663239) | bioreactor sludge metagenome | isolation source: sludge (control) | place: India:Bengaluru | collected 2018-09-08
AAGCCCGCTGCCGTCGCGCGGACGCGCCCCGGCCAGATCCTGGCCCGGATCGAAGCCGCCGGCTTCACCGTCCGCGCGCTGCGCCTGCAGCACCTCACCAAGCGCGAGGCGGAGGGCTTCTACGCCGTCCACCGCGAGCGGCCGTTCTTCGGCGCCCTCACCGACTTCATGTCCTCGGGCCCCTGCATCGTGATGGCGCTCGAGGCCCCCGACGCCATCCGGGCGTGGCGCGACCTGATGGGCGCCACCGATCCGGCCAAGGCGGCCGAGGGGACGCTGCGGAAGGACTTCGGCTCGTCGATCGAGCGCAACGCGACGCACGGGTCCGACGCGCCCGAGACGGCGGCGTTCGAACTCGGCTATTTCTTCCGCGGGCTGGAACTGTAGGCCGTGACGGCGGGGCGCGCCGAGCGTGCCCCGCCCCCGCCCCATGGGCAAGTTGCTCATCGTCGCCGGCCTGTCGATCGCCGCCCTCGGGGTGCTGGTGCACTACGGCGTGCCGCTGGGCCGCCTGCCGGGCGACATCGTCGTCCGGCGGGGCCAGACGACCATCCACGTCCCCATCGTCACGAGCCTCGTCGTCAGCCTGCTGCTGACACTGCTCGTCTCCCTGTTCCGCCGCTGAGCGCGACCGGACGTCCCCCGCGAGCCCCGCCATGGCCATCAAGTCGGACCGCTGGATCAAGCGCATGGCCCTCGAGCACGGCATGATCGAGCCGTTCGTCGAGTCGCAGGTGCGCGCAGGCGTCGTCTCCTTCGGCCTGTCGTCCTACGGGTACGACATCCGCGTGGCCGACGAGTTCAAGGTCTTCACCAACATCAACAGCACGGTGATCGACCCGAAGAACTTCGACACCCGCTCCTTCGTGGACGTGCGGGCCGACGTCTGCATCGTGCCGCCGAACTCCTTCGCGCTCGCCCGCACGATCGAGTACTTCCGCATCCCGCGCGACGTGCTCACCATCTGCCTCGGCAAGTCCACCTACGCGCGCTGCGGCATCATCGTCAACGTGACGCCCTTCGAGCCCGAGTGGGAGGGGCACGTCACCCTCGAGATCTCGAACACCACCCCGCTGCCGGCGCGGATCTACGCCAACGAAGGCATCGCCCAGGTGCTGTTCTTCCAGGGCGACGAGCCGTGCGAGGTGTCGTACGCCGACAAGAAGGGCAAGTACCTGAAGCAGCGCGGCGTGACGCTGCCGACGGTCTGAGCCTCGCGGACCCCTCATGGCCGACCAGCCCCCGGACACCCGCTGGACGCTCGACGCCGTCGGTCCAGCCCAGCGGCAGGCCGTCCGTTCCGTCGTGTTGCTGCTGTGCCCGAAGCTCGGCAGCAAGGGCACGGGCTTCCTCGTCGAGGACGGGGTCGTCGTGACCACGGCCCACGTGGTCGCCGGCGCCCGCCCGTCGGAGGTCGTCGGCGTGGACGTCGACGGCAACCACGTGGTGTTCCGCCGGATGTGGCTCGACGCGCGGCGCGACCTCGCGGCCCTGCGCCCGTCGCGCCGGCTCACCGGCGGCCTGCGGCTGGCCCCCCGCGACATCGGGCTCGAGCCCGGGCTCGCCGTCTCCACGTGGGGTTACCCCCTCGGGCACGTCGGCACGACGCCGCTGCTCAGCGTCGGCTACCTCGCGGGCTTCGCCGCCACCGAGAGCGCCCGCGGCTACGTGAAGCAACTGGTCGTCAACGGCGCCTTCAACGCGGGCAATTCCGGCGGACCGCTCTTTCGCGCGGGCGACGGCACGGTGATCGGGGTGGTGGCCAGCAAGCACGCGCCGATGTCGCCGTTCGTGTCCTCGGCCATCGACGCCCTCTCGAAGAACCCGCGTGGCTCGTCCTACACCGCCCGCAACGCCCAGGGCCAGGAGCGCGAGTACGTCGAGAGCCAACTCGTCGCCGAGGTGCTCACGTACCTGCACGGCCTGGCGCAGGTGATGATCGGCCAGGCCGTGTGCGCCTCGGAGGTCCGCCGGTTCCTGCGCAACGTGGGACGGCGGGAGCGCGCGCGGGCGGCGAAGCACGGCTGAGACGGGTCGCCACGGCCGGCTCTGGCGTAGCTTGCGTGGTGTGGCGGGCCGCGAACGGTGCCGATATAGTGGGTAGTCGCTGGACGCGATCCGGCCCCGGCCGCCCCCTGGTGCGCACGCCCTGCGTCACCTCGCCGGACTCACCCGATGACGCAGGACGACCACACGCGCGACGCCCCCCCGGGCGGCAGGCCGACGGGCAGCCCGGTGTCCGACGCGGTCCGCCTCACCACGCTCGCCGCCGACTGGACGTGGGAGACCGATGCCGCGGGCGTGACGACGGTCGTGGGCGCCGGCGTGGCCCGCCTGCTCGGGCAGCGCCCGGAGGACATGGTCGGCCGCCCGGTCTTCGACCACATGCCGCCCGAGGACGCGGCCCGCGGGCGCCAGTGGCTGGCCGCCCTCGGCCAGAATCCCCAGATCTACGGGTTCGTCCACGCGGTGTTCCAGCACCGCGACGGCCACCGCGTGCACATCGAGGTCACCGGCCAGCCCGTGTTCGACGACGAGGGGCGGCACGCGGGCTACCGCGGCATCGCACGCGACGTGACGCCGCAGCGCGAACGGCTCAGGCAACTCGCCGACGAGGCCCGGCGGTGGCGCCTGCTCTTCGACCGCTCGAAGGACGGCATCGTCGTGCTCGACCGCGCCGGCCGCGTGCGCGAGGCGAACCAGCGCTACTGCGAGATGCTCGGCTACGCGCGGGACGAACTGCTGCGCCTGTCGGTGTGGGACTTCGACGCGGTCCACACCCGCGACCACCTGGAGCACCGCGCCCGGACCGTGTCCGTCGAGGGCGAGGAGTTCGAGACGGTCCACCGCCGCAAGGACGGCACCCGCTACGACGCGGCGGTGACCACGTCGGTGGTCGAGTGGGCCGGCGAGGAACTCATCCAGTGCCTCTGCCGCGACATCACGACGCAGACGCGCGCGCGCCGTCGCCTGGCCACGCAGGCCGCCGTGGCGCGCGTGCTGGCCGAGGCCCCGACGATCGAGGCGGCCACCCCGCGCGTCATCCAGGCGCTGTGCGAGACCGAGGGCTGGAGCTTCGGCGCGATCTTCGTCGTCGATCCGGTGGAGGAGCGCCTGAAGTGCGCGGAGGTCTGGCACGAGCCCTCCCTGGAGGCGGACGACCTCGTGGCCGCGACGCGCAGCTTCAAGTTCGCGCGCGGGATCGGCCTGCCCGGCCTCGTGTGGGAGCACCGGCAGCCGCGGATGGTGGGCGACGTGCGCGTCGCCGAGTTCTACCTGCGCGCCACCAATGCCGTGCGCGCGGGCCTGGTGTCGGCGCTGGCGATCCCGGTGATCCACCAGGACGAGGTGCTCGCCGTCATCGACTTCCTCGGGCGCGACATCCGCGAGCCCGACGAGGCGCTGCTCGAGATGCTGGGGGGCATCGGGGCCCAGGTGGGGCAGTTCCTCGTCCACCGGCGGGCCGAACAGGCCATGCGCCGGTTCGTGGACGCCAGCCCGGTGCCAATCTACGCGCTGCAGGTCGCGGCGGGCGGGCGGCTGCGGTTCGGGTGGGCCAGCGAGAACGTCGCGGCCGTCACCGGGTACCGCGCCGGCGATCGGCTCGACCTGCTCGAGTGGCTGGACCGGGTCCACCCCGACGACCGCCAGCGGGTGCTCGACGCGCACGCCCCGCCCTACACGGTGGACCACCAGGTGCTCGAGTTCCGCATCCGTCGTGCGGACGGCGCGTGGATCTGGGTGCGCGACGAGAAACGCCTGCTGCGCGACGCCGCGGGGACGCCGCGCGAGGTGGTCGGGTCGTGGGCCGACGTCACGCACCGCGTGCAGCTCGAGGAGCAGCTGCGCCAGGCCCAGAAGATGGAGGCCATCGGCCAGCTCGCCGGCGGCGTGGCCCACGACTTCAACAACCTGCTCACGGTCATCGCGGGCAACGTCGAACTGCTGGGAGCGACGCTGGCCGAGCACGACCCGCGGGGGCAGCACGTGCAGGACGTCCGCGAGGCCGCCGACCGGGCCAGCGCGCTCACCCGGCAACTGCTCGCCTTCAGCCGGCGCCAGGTGCTCGAGCCGCGCCGCCTCGACCTGAACACCATCGTGGCCGGCGTCGAGAAGATGCTGCGGCGCCTCATCGGCGAGCACATCGTGCTCGACGTGTCGCTGGCCGCGTCGCTGCCGCACGTGAAGGTGGACCCCAGCCAGCTGGAGCAGGCCCTCATCAACCTGGCGCTCAACGCGCGCGACGCCATGCCGACCGGCGGGCGCCTCGAGATCCGCACCGGTGTCGCCGACCTCGACGAGCGCGCCTGCGCCGGGCGGAAGGACCGGCGCCCGGGCACCTACTGCCGGCTGTCGGTGCGTGACACCGGCTGCGGCATGCCGCCGGACGTCCTCGAACACGTCTTCGAGCCCTTCTTCACCACCAAGGGCGTCGGCCAGGGCACCGGCCTCGGCCTCTCGTCGGTCTACGGCCTCGTGACGCAGAGCGGGGGATTCGTGGACGTCACCAGCGAGGTCGGGGTCGGGACCACGTTCCACCTCGCCCTGCCGGCCAGCGGCGACGACGACGCCGGGGCGGGCGCCCACGCCGCGTCGAGCGCGCCGCCGCCCGGCCACGAGACCATCCTCGTCGTCGAGGACGACCCCGCCGTCCGGCGTATCGCGCGCCTCGTCCTCGAGCGCCGCGGCTACGACGTGCGCGAGGCCAGCGGCTCGGCCGAGGCGCTGGAGCTCGCCGCCGCGCTTCCCCAGGTGCACCTGGTGCTCTCCGACGTGGTGATGCCCGGGATGAGCGGGCCCGACCTCGTGCGTCGTCTCCAGGCCCGCTGGCCGCGGGCCCGCGTGCTCTTCATGAGCGGCTACATCGACGACGCCGTCACGCGCCACGGCGTGTTCGGCCTCGGCTCGGGGTTCCTCCAGAAGCCGTTCAGCGCGGACGCGCTGGCGGAGAAGGTGCGCGAGATCCTGGACGCCTGACAGGTGGCGCCTGCGCCGGGCCTCACGCGTCGGGGACGCGCAGGCCGTACGCCCGGTGCACGTCCTCGATGGTGACGGCGCCCAGCGTCCGCGCCGGGTCGAGCCGGCTGATCGCCGGCACGATGGGCTGTCGCGCCAGCAGGCGCAGGGCGGCGTCGAGCGGGTCGTCGGGGTGCAGGGGCGACAAGGGGCCCTCGGCGCGGTGCGCCACCGGCTCGGCATCGTCGCCCGGCCGCGCGAGCGCGCGCCGGTCCACGCCCCAGAGCTGCGCGTCGGGGCCCCGGAGGAGCACGACCGCCGCGCCCCATTGCTCGAGCAGCTGTCGGGCGTCGCCGACGGGGGCCACGAGGGGGAGCACGGGCGCCGGCCGGAGCGCGTGCTCGAGGCGCAGCGGCTCGCGTTCGCGCTGGCCCTGGGCCGAGGGCAGCAGCGCGCCCTCCTCCCGCCCGAGCACGTCGAGCAGCGACGACGGCTGCAGGCCGCGCGCCACCAGGTAGCCGACGCTGCTGGCGATCATCGCGGGCACGATGGCGACGTGCGTGCCGCTCAGTTCGAACACCATGAACGTGGCCGTCATCGGCGCGCGGAACACGGCCGCGAAGAACGCCGCCATGCCGGCGAGCACGTACGTGGCCGGGGCCGTCACCGGCACCGGCAGGGCCGCGGGAACGAGGGCGGCGGCCAGGCCACCCAGCATGGCGCCGACGAACAGCGTGGGCGCGAACAGCCCGCCCGGGACGCCCGCGCCGAAGGCGAGCAGCACGAGCGCCAGCTTCGCCGCGCCCACCGTCGCGAGCGTGGCGGCCGGCTCGTGGCCGTGCAGCGCGCTGTCGATGCCGCCGTAGCCGGGGCCGAGCGCCTCGGGCACCCAGAGGCCGACGCCACCGATGACCAGGCCGACGACGAAGGGGCCGGCGAGCACCCAGCGTGGGTCGCGGGAGGGCACGACCCGGCGCGTGGCGCCCACCAGGCGGACGTAGCCGGCCGCGAGGGCCCCGGCGGCCAGGCCCAGCAGGGCCACCAGCAGCGCCTCGCGACCGCCGATGCCCGTCAGGACCGGCACGCGGAACAGCGGGGCGTCCCCGAGGAACACGCGGCTCGTGACGACGGCCGACACCGCCGCGAGCACGATCGACCCGAGCACCGTGCCGTGCCACGCCGCGATGACCTCTTCGATCACGAACAGCACGCCGGTGATGGGCGTGTTGAAGGCCGCCGCGATGCCGGCGGCGGCGCCGACCGGCGCCACCTGGCGCATCGAGGCGCGCGAGAGCCCGAACCAGCGGCCCGCCATCGACGCGAGGCCGGCGCCCATGAGCAGGGCCGGGTCCTCGGGGCCCAGCGGCGTGCCCGTGCCAATCGACAGGCTGCAGGCGGCGAACTTGCCCGGCGCGGCCGACGCCGGGATGTGGCCGTCGGAGGCGTAGAGGGCCGCCTTGGTCTGCACGATGCCGCTGCCGCGCGCGTGCGGGGCGACATAGCGGACGAGGGCCGCGGCGAGCGTGGCGCCGACGGCCGGCAGCAGCAGGGCAGCCCAGGGGGCGCGTGACTGGTCGGCCGTCCACCAGGCTGCCAGCTCGATGGTGACGTGGAAGCACACGACGAGCAGGCCCGCGCCGACGCCGATCGACACCGACAGCAGCAGGAACCGTTGCGCCTCGCTGACGAGGCCGGGGCGGGGGGGAGGTGAGGTCGTCACGGGCGTTCCCGCGCCGCGACCCGGCGCGCGACGAGTTGCACCGCATCGTCGAGCGACGCACCGGGCGGCGCGAGCGCGCCGGCAGGCGCCGGGCAGAGGCGCACGACCGCCCGGGCGACGGCCGCGCCGGCGTTCATGGCGAGGTCGGGGCTGGCGCGGGGGGACAGGGCGGTGGAGGCGAAGGCGAGCAGTTGATCGGCCTCCGGCGAGGGCGCCCCCTCACCGCACTCGGCCAGCAGTGGGCGGGCCCGGACGATGAGCCGGCGCCAGCGCGCGGTGCGCTCGGCCACCGACAGGCGCGGCAGCGTGGGATCGAGGGCCAGCGCGGCGGAGGCCCGCGCGCGGATGCGCGTGGCGGCCTCGTGGCCGGGTTCCGCCCGGACGGCGCGTGCGGACGCCGCCAGCGCCGAGGCGTAGTCGCCGGCCTCGAACTGCGCCATCGCCAGGCCTGCGTGGGCCGGGCCCGGGTCGGCGAACCGGGAGACGACGCCCTCGAAGACCTGGACCGCGTCGGCGGCGAAGCCGAGCGCAGTGAGCGAGTCGCCGACGTGCAGCTGCAGCCCGCGATCCCCGGGGAAGTCGGCCGCGAGGCCGAGCAGCTCGGTGCGCACGCGCGCAGGCTCGGCACCGTCCTCGAGCAGCGCGATCAACTCGAGCCGGGTCTGCGCGCGCGCGTCCTGCGCTTCCGGTGGCCACTGCCCGTAGACCGCGCGGTAGAAGAACCGCTCCGCCTCGGCGAGGCGGCCCGCGTTCCGGTGGGCGCGCGCGATGGCGAGGTTGCCCTGGCCGCTCACCGGGTCGTCGGCGACGAGGGGCTCGAGATAAGTGATGGCCTCGTCGTTTCGGCCAAGCGTCACGAGGGCCTCGGCCAGCGCGAGCCGGTGCGCGGGGACCGTGGGCTGGAGGGAGACCGCCTCGCGCAGCGGGCGCACCGCCAACAGGGGCGTGCCCCCGGCCAGGGCGTCGCGTCCGGCGCCGGCGGACCGCAGCGCGCGTGCGTCGCGCGCCTCGTGATGGGCGCGCGTCAGCATGGACGCGGCCGTCCACAGCGCCGCCACCGCCGCGATGGCCACGAGGACACGCAGCAGCGGGTCCCGACCCTGGTGCAGGCGAGGCCAGCGCGCCGACATGGCGCCTAGCTTACAGAGTCTCCGTGGCTCGCGTGCCGATGGATGGGCGGTCGAACTACACTGGCAGCCTGCCACCCGGCAGGCCGCGGCCGGCCTGCCGGCGGCACCCCGACGAGGCGAGGACCGACCCGATGCCCAGGCGATACTGGCTGATGAAGTGCGAACCCGAGGCCTACACGATCGACGACCTCGCCCGTGACGGGGTGACGGGCTGGGAGGGCGTACGCAACTACCAGGCCCGCAACCTCCTGCGCGACCAGATACAGGTGGGCGACGGCGTCCTCTTCTACGCCTCGAACGCCTCGCCGTCCGGCGTGACCGGCCTCGCCGAGATCGCGCGCGGCGGCTATCCCGACCCGTGCCAGTTCCAGCCGGGGCACGAGTACTTCGACGGGAAGAGCCGCCCCGACGCGCCCACCTGGTTCAGCGTGGACATCCGGTTCGTCGAGCGGTTCCCGACCATCGTCTCCCTCGAGGACCTGAAGGTCACGCGCGGCCTGGAGGAGATGCAGGTCACCCGCAAGGGCAACCGGTTGTCGGTGCAGCCGGTCACCAAGGCCGAGTTCGCCATCGTCTGCCGCCTCGGGCGCAGGAAGTGACGCCCGCCGTGTCGCGCCGCGAGTGGACGGCCGACGAGGAACCGTTCGCGCTGGTGCGCGATGCGGCGTTCCGCACCGACGGCATCCTCTGAGACGCCGCCCCGCGAGCCGCGACGGTCACTGGCCGGCGGGCCAGTACTCGGTGGGCACGGCCTGGGCCACGATCGTCGTGCCGGCCTCGCCGCGCAGCATGCGCGCGGTGTCCTCGAGGGCGCCGATGCAGGCTGGGTGGCCGGTGGCCTCGGCGAACTCGCAGGCGGCCTCGACCTTGGGCCCCATCGACCCGGCGGGGAAGCTGTGGGGACGGAGTTCGGCCACCGAGATGCGCTTCAGGGCCCGGGCCGTGGGGCGGCCCCAGTCCAGGTAGACGGCGTCCGCGTCGGTGGCCATGACGAAGGCGTCGGCGCCCACCTCGCGCGCCAGCAGCGACGAGGCGAGGTCCTTGTCGATGACCGCCTCCACGCCGCACAGCATGTGGTCGGGGCCGAACATGGTCGGGATGCCGCCGCCGCCCGCGAAGATCACCACCGTGCCTTTCTCCAGCAGCCACTGCACCGGGCGGATCTCGAAGATGCGCTGCGGCCGCGGCGAGGCGACGACGCGCCGCCAGCCGTGGCCGTCGGGCTTGAAGCTCCACCCCTTCTCGGCCGCCATGTGGTCGGCCTCGTCCTTGGGGTAGACCGGGCCGATGGGCTTGGTGGGGTGCTGGAAGGCCGGGTCCCGCGGGTCCACCTCGGTCATCGACAGGATGGTGGCGAAGGGGCGCTCGGGCGGCAGGAGGTTCCCCAGTTCCTGCTCGATGATGTAGCCGATCATCCCCTCGGTCTGCGCGCCGAGCACATCGAGGGGGTAGGGCGCCACCCCGGCGTAGGCCGACTGCTGCAGGGCGAGCAGGCCCACCTGGGGCCCGTTGCCGTGCGAGATGACGATCTCGTTCTCGTGCGCCACCGGCCCCAGCGCCTCGCACGCACGCCTGACGTTGGCCCGCTGGTTCTCGGCCGTCATCGGCTCGCCACGCTTCAGCAGGGCGTTGCCGCCCAGCGCCACCACCACCCGCATACCGTCTCCTCCGTCTGCCGGTCGCCGGCCCGGCCCGGCGGCCGTCACGCCCGCGGACAACGCCGGCGCGGCCCGCGCCCCCTCGGCGCGAGCCCCGGTAGTCTAGCCGGTCGTCCCGGCGTCGGCTAGAATCGGCACGTTCCGTTCGACAACGACGCCAGCCTCATGCCCGACGGTCTCGCGGTGCGCGTGTGCCTTCCCGAGTGGATGGACCAGCCGGGCCTCGACCCCCGCCTGCACCACGAAGCGCTGCGTGGGCTCGCGCGGGTGAACGTGGTGTCGAGGACGCTCGACGCCGTGTGGGCGCCGATTGCCCAGATCGCACGCGGGGCGCCCGGGCGCCAGTTGACGGTGCTCGACGTCGCCTGCGGGGGCGGCGACCTTGCGGTTGGCCTGTCGCGCCGGGCCGCGCGACAGGGCGTGGCCCTCGAGGTGCGCGCCTGCGACATCAGCGACACGGCGCTCGCGCACGCCCGCGAGCGTGCCGGGCGGCGGGGAAGTGGCGTCGAGTTCTTCAGGCACGACGTCCTGGCCGGCGACGTGCCGCCCCACGACGTGATCACCTGCTCCCTGTTCCTCCACCACCTCGACTCCGCCGATGCGGTGACGGTGCTGCGACGGCTGCACGCGGCCGCCCGTCGCCTCGTCGTCGTCAGCGACCTCGACCGCAGCCGCCTCGGGCTCGGACTGGCCTGGGCCGGCACGCGGGTGCTCAGCCGGTCGCCCGTCGTGCACGTCGACGCGCTCCGTTCCGTGCGCGCGGCGTTCACGCTCGCCGAGGCGCGGGCGCTCGCGGAAGCGGCCGGGCTGCCACACGCACGCGTGACGCGTCATTGGCCGCGCCGCTGGCGGTTGGTCGCGGAGGCCTCGTGAGCGCGGGTGTGTTCGCGTCGCCGGACGAGCGCGGGGACTGGGACGTGCTCGTCGTCGGCGCCGGCCCGGCGGGCGCCGTCGCCGCCCGGGAGGTGGCGCGGGCGGGTGCGCGCGCCCTGCTCGTGGACCGGGCGGCGTTCCCTCGCCCCAAGGTGTGCGGCGCGTGCCTCAACCTCCGCGCGATGGGCACGCTCGACCGTCTCGGCCTGGCCGAGCGCATCGGGGCGCTGGGGCCCCGCACGCTGCGTCGGGTCAGGCTGGCGGCCGGTGGCGCGGAGGCGGCGCTGGCGCTGCCCGGCGGCTGCAGTCTCTCGCGTGAGCGGTTCGACGAGGCCCTGGCCCAGGCCGCCGTGGAGGCGGGCGCGACCTTCCGCCCCGCGACGAGGGCGACCCTGCTGGCGCGCCCTGCCGACGGTGCGTGGGTGGCGGCGGAACTGGCGAGTCTCGCCGGGGAGGCTCCCTCCGTGGTCCGCGCGCGCGTCGTCATCGCGGCCGACGGCCTCGGCGGGGCCTTCGCGGCGGAACGCCTCGGCGGGGAACGCTTCGGTGGCGCCGGGCGGGTCGGCGCGGGCGCCACGCTCGACGCCGAGGACGTCGTCGAGCGCGACGAGGACGCCGTGAACCTCGCAGTGGGGCGCGATGGCTACGTGGGGCTGGTGCGCCTCGAGGACGGCCGCTGGAACCTCGCGGCCGCCCTCGATCCGTCGGCCACTCGCCGGGAAGGCGGCATCGCGCCCGTGGTCGCCGGCATCCTCCGCGACGCCGGCTGGCGGGTACCGCCGGGAGTGCACCGCGCCGCGTGGCGCGGGACGCCCCGCCTGTGGCGTGCGCCGCGTCGCGTGGCCGCCGAACGCCTGTTCGTGGCAGGTGACGCAGGTGGCTACGTCGAGCCGTTCACGGGCGAGGGCATGGCCTGGGCCTTGGCCGCCGGTCGAGCCGTGGCGCCGTTCGCGCTGCGGGCTGCCGCGCGCTGGGACCCGTCGCTGGTGGACGAGTGGACGCGTGCGTGGCGCGAGGACGTCCACGGCGGGCAACTGGCCATCCGGTTGGCGGCACGCGTGCTGGGACACCCGCGCATGGTGCACGGCGTCACGGGCGTGCTCGCCGCGTGGCCGTCGCTGGCGACGCCGGTGATCGGCCACCTGAATGCCGTGGCGGCGGGGCACGCCAAGGGAGGCGCTGCGTGACCGTCGTCCGCCTGCTGGGAATTGGCACGGCCACGCCGGCACATGGGCTGACGCAGGCGGACGCCGCGACGCTGGCGTGCGCGCTCTCCGGGCACGACGAGGAGCAGTCGAGGCTCGTGGCGGCGCTGTACCGGCGCTCGGGCGTGAAGGCGCGACGGTTCGCCGTGCTCGAGTCGGCCGCAGCGGGCGTGACGGCCGCGATCGAGGCGCAGCGACTGTTCGTACCGGCCGTCGCCGGTGACGCGGCGACGGGCCGTGGCCCCGGGACGGCCCGGCGCATGGACGCCTACGCGCGGCTGGCCGCGCCACTCGCGCTCCGCGCCGCGCAGTCCGCGCTCGAGGCGTCAGCCACCGAGGCGTCGGCCATCACGCACCTGGTGACGGTGTCGTGCACCGGCTTCGCGGCGCCCGGCGTGGACATCGCCCTGATCCGCGCGCTCGGGCTCGACGCGGGCGTCGAGCGGGTGCACGTGGGCTTCATGGGGTGCCAGGGCGCGCTGAACGGCCTGCGCGTGGCGCGAGCGCTTGCGCTCGCCAGCCCCGACGTGCGCGTGCTGCTTTGCTGCGTCGAGCTGTGTGGCCTCCACCTGCAGTACTCGGGCGAGCCCGATCTCGTCGTCGCCAACAGCCTGTTCGCCGACGGCGCGGCGGCCGCCGTCGTCGGGGCCGTCGGGCGCCCAGGGGCGTGGCGCCTGGCGGCGAGCGGGGCGGCGCTGCTGCCCGACTCGCTCGACGCGATGACGTGGTCCATCGGCGACCACGGCTTCACGATGACGCTGTCGCCGCGGGTGCCCGCGCTCATCGAGGCGCACCTGGGGCCGTGGCTGGCGGGGTGGCTGGCGCGTCACGACCTCGCGATCGGGGACGTGGCGTCGTGGGCCATTCACCCGGGCGGGACCCGCGTGGTGGCGGCGGTCGAGCGCGCGCTCGGCCTGGACGCCGGGGCAGGTGCCGCGGCGCGCGAGGTGCTGGCCGAGCACGGCAACATGTCGTCGCCGACCGTGCTGTTCGTGCTGGAGCGGCTGCGCGCGCGCGGGGCCAGGCCACCGTGCGTCGCGCTGGCGTTCGGGCCGGGACTCAGCGTGGAGGCCGCGCTGCTGGCGTGACGGGGTCGCGGGCCGGCCGGCCCGCACGGACCGGGAGACATCGTGGCGAATGCGTCATCCTCCTTCGAGATCCGGGCGCTGGGCACAGGGGACGTCCCGAGGTTACGGTCGATGCTGGCCTGTTTCGGGCGGGCGTTCGAGGACCTCGACACGTACTGCGGGGCGCAGCCAGGCGACCCCTACCTCGCCGCGCTGCTCGCGAGCGAGTCGTTCTGCGCGGTTGCCGCCCTTGTCGACGGTGAGGTCGTCGGGGGGCTCGCCGCGTACGAGTTGCGGAAGTTCGAGCAGGCGCGCAGCGAGTTCTACATCTACGACCTCGCGGTGGACGAGGCGCATCGGCGCAGGGGCATCGCCACGGCGCTCATCGGCGAACTGAAGCGGATCGCGGGGTCTCGCGGGGCCTGGGTGATCTACGTGCAGGCGGACCGCGGGGACGACCCCGCGATCGCCCTGTACACCAAGCTCGGGGCGCGTGAGGACGTCCTGCACTTCGACATCCCGGTGGAGTGAAGGACCGCGCCCGCCGAGGCTCTGTTGCGCGTCCGGCGGCTGGCGCCCGCGCGCACGTGGCGGGCGTTCGGCGTCCGCCTCGGGCCCCCACCCGCGGCCGCTCTGGGCGCGACGGTGGCGAAGCGGTCAGGAACGGCCGGCCAGCCGCCAGAACTGGCGCTCGGTGAGCAGGGTGATGCGGTGCCCGCGCTCGCGCAGCCGCTTCACCTCCATCAGCTTGAGGCCCGCGTCCTTCCCGGCCGCCTGCTGCGGGTTGGGCGCGCCGCGCACGAGCACCGTGGTCTTCGCCGACGGCGCGCCGTGGACGATCGCGCCGGCCCGCTCCGCGGCGGCGATCGCATCACGCCGAGGGCGGCTGAGGATGCCGGTGAAGGCGAGGTGCACGCCGGCCAGCGAGCGCAGCGTGCCGGGTGCGAGCGCCGGCGGCCGGGTCCGGAGCGCGGCGATGAGTTCGTCGGCGCTGTCGTAGCGCTTCCGCCGCTCGCCGATGCAGCGGTGGATCACCTCCTTCAGGTGATCGCTGCACGCGAGCAGGCGGACGTCGGCCGTTCGCAGCCGCCTCCGTGCGTCCCCGCGCGCCAGCATCCCCAGCAGTTGCCCCACCTGGTACACGTCGTCGCGCGCCTGCCACTTGGGCACCTCGCCCGCGACGATGTCGCTGGGCGCGGTGAAGGCGTTGAGGGTGCTGGCGGTGATGCCTCGCCGATCGCTCTGCTGGCGGACGATGCCGAAGTCGCCGAGCTTGAGGCGACCGCCCTCGCAGACGAACACGTTCATCGGGGTGAGGTCGCGGTGCAGCAGGTGGCCGCGGTGCAGGCGCCCGAGCACGTCGAGCACGGCGGCCATCTCGCGGCGCGTGACCGCCTCGCTCCAGGGGCGGCCCGTGCGCGCGAGGTGCGAGCTGAGGTCGCCGTGGCACGCGTACTCCAGCACGAGGCAGTAGAGCAGTTGTCCGTCGGGGCGCGTGGCGGCGAACGACTCGTACACCTGGATGGCCCGGGCGTGGCCCTCGAGCAGCTGCCCGAAGTAGGCCTCCCGGACCCACCCGTCGCTGCGCGTGCTGACCTTCAGGCACACCTTCGCCGGCACCCTCCCCGAGCGGCCCATGCGCCGGGCCAGGTAGGCCTGGCCGAAGCCGCCCGCGCCCAGCAGGCGCTGCACCCGATAACGGAGTCCCGACTCGCGGCTCTCGATCACCTCCGCTTCGTGCAGCAGCCGCGAACCGTCGGGCGTCGCGACCGCGCGGGGCCGGGTGGCCGTCCGGGTCGTGCGTTCCGACGTGCGCTTCGGGTGGGATGTTTGGGGCACGACGGGGAATTATCGCCGAGGACGGGCGGTGCCGGGTCCAGGCCCGGGGCGCTCAGCCGAGCAGCCGCCCGACCTGCTGCGCGATCGTGAGCCACGCCAGCCACCCGTAGAACACGGCCGCCCAGGCGAGCACCGCGATGCGCACGGGCCCGATGCGCAGGGGCGCCGCGAGGTGGCGGCGATTGAGCCGAATCAGCAGCAGCGCGTACGCGCACATCATCGTCCCGCCCACCGAGGCCGAGATGACGAGCAGGGCGAGCGGTTGATCGACCCCGGCGAGCAGGATGCAGACGCCCAGCGCCACCAGCGCCCACACCAGCCGGAAGTAGGCCTGGCTCTCCGTGAGCCTGCCGTCGCGGGCGTACGTGCTCACGAGCACGTCGGCCGCCAGCCGGCTCGTGTAGTCCACGATCCCCATGGCCGCGGTGAACAGCGAGAGCGCGCCGATGGCCCAGAACAGGAGCCCGAACCAGGGCCCGACCCGCGCCTGGAGCGCGCGTCCCTCGGCCTGCAGGAACCCGATCCCCGACGGCAGGTCGGCGCGGCCGCCGAGCACGGCGTGCGCGAGCATCGACATGACCGTGATGGTGAGGATCGTCACCAGCGCGAACGCCAGTGCCTGTTCCGCGTTGGCGAGCCGCCACCACGCGCGCCAGCGGGCCAGGTTCGCCGCGTCGGGTTCGAACACGAAGCGGTCGTGCTGCGGCGCCGGGGCGTCGGTTCCCGTGACGGGGCTGACGAGCCGTGCGCGGTAGCTCCCCATCCCGAAGCCCTTGTCGCGAATCCAGTTGCTCTGGCAGAGGTTCTGCCCGCCCCCGGCCCCCGCGAACGCCACGGCCCCGAGCAGGAGGGCGAAGTCGAGGCCATCGGGGACGTGGCCGACGCCCACGAACCCGGAGCACGTGGCCGTCCACGTGTCGGCGCCCACGACCACCGACACGGCGAGGACGACGAGGACGAGCACGGCGGCCATCTTGACGAACACCAGCCGCTCGAGCGCCACGTAGACCACCGGGGCGAGCGTGAGACCCGCCCCGATCGCCAGCAGCGCCACCACCGCCACCCACCGCGCCTCGCCGCCGACGGCGTAGGTGACCAGCGTGGCGGCGCTCAGCGCCCAGCCGGGCCAGAGGTTCGCGAAGCACACCATCGCCACGAACACGAGGCCCCAGTGACGCCACAGGCGGTTGAATCCCGCGAGCGCCGTCTCGCCCGTGGCCAGCGTGTAGCGTTCGATCTCCATGTTCAGGAAGAACTGCGTGCCGACGCCGAGCGCCGCGCCCCACAGCAGGACGAGGCCCACCTGTGACGCGATGTAGGGCCACAGCACGAACTCACCGGACGACAGGCCCACGCCCGAGGCGACCACACCTGGGCCGACCACGCGCCAGAACGCGCGCGGTGGGGGCGGGAGCGGGCGGATCTGGTCTGGCATGCGGAGGTCCGCGGGGGCGTGGTCAGCGGCGGCGAGGACCCGAGGCGGGGGCAACGGTCATCGGTCGGATCCAGGAACCACGTCGCGCCCCGGCGCAGACGCGGCGGAGGCTCATCACTCTACCCCAGGGGCCGGCGACGAGGCGGCCAGTCGCCGCTCGACGATCGCGACGTGGTGGACGGTGTGGTAGAGCGTGAACCACAGCATCTCGCGGACGTTGAGCTTGCCCATCAGCGGGTGCGGCAGGCGGCACCGGTCCAGCTCGCGCTCCGGCCAGCGCACCACCGCCCGCGCCAGCGCATCGACGGCCGCCTCGTGCCGCGCCATCAGCCGCGCGCGCGTCGCCACGGGGGCGGTCACCGGCGGCAGCGGGGCAGGCGCGAACCGGCCGGCCTGGCCGCCCGCGGCCAGCACCTGTCGGTACGCGGCGCGTACCGACGCGTAGTCTCGCGACGGCGCCGTCGACCGCCCGAACAGCCCTCTCAGCACGAGGGGCGGCAGCCGCAGCGCCAGGGCCACAGGGCGGATGGACTTCGTGAGGTGTCGCACGGTGTCGGCCGGCGACCAGCCAGGGCCGAGGGGCGTGAAGAAGCGCTCCTCGGGCAGCGAGGCCCAGAATGCCCCCGCGGCGCCGTGCAGGCGGCGCAACTCGGCGGCGATGTCCTCCCGGGCGGGACCCAGTGGCAAGCGGATGTCGACGGCCATGGGGGACAGTATGCGCGCAGGCGGTAGCGCCTCGTTCGTCTGCAAGGCGAGGACGTGGCTCCGTTCGGGCGCAGTGGGTGCGAGCGTGTTCTCCAGGCGGGTCACGTTCGCGTGGATCGGGGCGGCCTGTGGTCGCTCGTGCACGCGCTCGATCGCGCGTGGCTCGCGGCGCCCGGCCTGTGGCCCCCCTCGTAGTCCACCGCGGCAGCCCGAGAGCCTCGGGCTGACGCACATGCGAGAACGTCACTGCGTCACTCGACCACGAAGTAGCCGCGCCAGGCGATGTCGGTGCCGAGGAGGACGTCGGCCCGATAGACGCCCGCGGGCGGTCTCTGCATCTGCCACGACGATACGACGACATCGCCCTTCTTGGGCGTGAGCTTGACCACCTTCGCCTCCCCGCGGGGGCGGTTGTCGATATCGTAGAGCCGAAGCACCGTGGTGCTCTTGAACGACTCGGCGGCCAGCCAGTTGACGAACACGGTGATCGTCGGGTCCTGCGCTGAGAAGTGCGTGCGCTGGTCGATCGGACGGATCGATGCCCCGCTGCCGAGCATCCCCGTGGCGAAGCCGCCGCTCATCACGTGCCGGGTGGCCGTGACTGGCGGAGTGAAGAGGCCACGTTCTGCGAGGGCGCTCAGCGGTGTGGGCGAGAGCGGTGAGTCCGGACCGGGGACGAGGCCGATGGGCACCACGGGCGTGTGGACCGCGCCCGGCCGGAACGCCGTCAGCAGGTGGTCGGGGACGCCGGGCAGCATGCCGGCCGCGACCATGCCGGCGATGTCGCCGAATTCGTCGACGACCGGGGCCCCAGGTGAGCCGAACCCGGCGACGAAGGACAGCAGCACGCGTTCGCCAGCCACCGCATGGCGCGTCGCGCCGGCCACCTCGCCGGCCGCCGCGGTGACGGCCCCATCCGACGACACGTTCGCCGAGTAGCACGCGTCCCCCGGCTGTGGCGGTCCGATGGCTCTGACGGGCGAGGCCGCCGCCGCGATGCCGGGCACGCGGAAGAGTATCCAGTCCTGCCGGCGGTTGAAGGCCACCGCCTCGCCGATCTCGGTGGCGGGGCCCTTCCCGGCCGTGATGCGGACCCTGGCTGCGTTGTTCACCCGCGAGAACGACGTCACGACCAGGTCCCCGTCGAGCAGGGTGCCGGCGCCTTCGTCCAGGCGCGAACCGTCGGCGGCGACCGCCTCCACGCGGGCCGTCAGGGCCAGGGCGCGGCTGTAGGCGTCGCGGCGCTCCAAGGGCAGGCGGCGGGGCGCCACCGGCGGTGCCGGGTCCGCGTCCATGCCCAGGACCTGGAACTGGTGGCTGCCGGCGAGCACGCCGTCGATGCGGGCCTCGAGGGTCCAGTCGCCCAGCGGCATCTGCGGCGAGAGCGGCAACTCCCAATAGGCGGCGAACCGTTTGTCCCGCGCGGTGTACTCGAACTCACTCGTCGTCGAGGTGTTGTTCGGGCCACGCCACGTGCCGGAGAGCTTGTAGGTGCCGGGCGCGCCCACCCACTCGAAGTGCACGACCACCTTCGTGTCTTCCGGCACGCGGAAGCGCGTCCGGGGAGCGTGGATGTAGTACCGGCCGTCGCGGACTTCGCCCGAGGGGCCGGACATGACGGTGACGAGCGTCGGGACGGCCGCCTGCCGCTGCTCGGCGGCCTGCAGAGGGGCGCCGGCACCGACGAGGTAGGAGACGAGGATTCCGAGCAGCGACAGGCCAGCGAGCGAGCGGGGCATCGCACCTCCGGCGAACCAGGCGATGACAAGCTACCACCGACGTGACCCGATGAGATCCCCGACGTGGGTGGTCGTCATCGGGCTCGCGGCGCCGTCCGCCGCTGGCGCCGTGCGCGCCCAGTCGCCGCCCGGCGCCAGCGCGCTCCCCCTCCCCGGCGCCACGTCGTTCCTGGGGTGTCCGACGAACCAGTCCGTCGCGGTCGACGTGGGCCCGGACACCGCGCTCGACGTGTTCGTCGAGCAGGGGCGCGACCCCGGCGAGATGGGCCACGCCACCGCCGTCGGCGACGACCCCGGCATCGACTGGCGGGAAGACAGGACGTGCGCGGCTCCCGGGATCAGCGCACGCCCAGGTGGCTCAGCACCTGCGAGATCGGGCTTGGGAGCTTCAGTCGCCCGCGATGCCAGTGGTTGGACTCGGTGACGTCGCTGAACCGGTGGAGGCGCACGCTCTCGAACAGCCGGCGTTCCTCGTCGCGCAGCACCCGGAGCGTGGCCAGGCAGTCGGCGCCCGACCGCCAGCGGTCCTCGCATCGGACGCGGGCGGCCTCGAAGCGTCGGTCGAGCCGGTCGCCCTGCCGGCGGAACACGGCATCGGGCGACTCCCTCGTCACGTCTCCGCCGGCGGGCTCTCGCACCGAGGACGTGCGTGGCGGGAAGAGGTCGGCGAGGACCTCCGCGAGGTGATGCATCCAGGTTCGCGGGCTGTGTCCTTCGGGCACCTCGCGATAGCCGACGGCGTGCCCGGTCGCCGCGAGCGACCGCCGCAGGTGGCGCGCGGTGTCGACGTTGGCCTGGTCGTAGCGTCCCGCGAGGATCGAGACGCGCAGCGGCGCCCGGGGCAGCGCACCGACGGCCTCGATGTCGGCGGCCGTGAGCCGCCGCCCCGGAACGAGCAACCCCAGGCGCCCGTAGCCCGACGGCGCCGACACCGCGGTGTCCAGGGCGTCCTTCGCGGCGAACGAGATCGCGAGGATTGCGCGGCGGTCCGCGTCGGTCGTCGTGCCCGCGTGCTCGCTGAGCCACGCCGGGAGCTCCGCGGCGAGGAACGCGCGCAGCGCGGCGGGTGACGGCGCCCCGTCGCCCGGCGGGTCGAGTCCCACGAACGCGGCGACGAATGGTTCGACGGCCTGCTGCGCGACGAGCCAGTCGAGGATTCGCGCCACCACCTCCGCGCGGCGGTCGAGGACCACCAGGAGCGGCCGGTCGGTCGCGGGCAGGCCGGGCGGGGTGTACACGACCAGGTCGCGCGTGCCGGCCGAGCGGCTCGCGATGGTTGCCGGTGTCAGCGTGCCAGCCGGCGCGGCCGGTGCGTCGACGCACCCGGGTGGCGACTCGTAGCCAGGGGTGACGAACTCGGAGGCGGGCGGCGACTCCACCCGCCGCGGGTTGTGCGGGTCCACGAGGTTCTCGCCGACCGCGTGGGCGATCTGGTACTCGATGCGGGCCCCGGGCGCGACGCGCACCTCCAGCGAGTACCAGTCGGTCCCGCGGACGCGGCGCATGCGCCCCGCGGCCACGTCGAAAGTCCCGTCCCGCCGCTCGCCCCAGCCGGTGACGTCCGACACGATGCGGGGCGGACGCCCTGCCGAGCTCCTCGCGAGGAACGTCACCGGCACGTCTCCCCCCGGCAGGGAGGCGCCGACGATGGGCGTGTGTCGCCGGCCCGACTCCACGTCGGCGACGAGGGCGACCAGGTCGGTGGCCGCCACGGCCGGAGCCGCGGGCGGCCCGGCGTCGCTGGCGGAGCGAGTCGCGGCGTGCGACGTCACCAGCAAGGCGAGAACGAGCGCGGACGCTGCCGGTCGAGCCGTGGGCATCACGACGGCTCCAGTGTAGCGACCGCGGTGGGGCGCGCGCGGACCGCGGGTGAAGCCGGCCGCGGCGGTCCCCCCTCGGCGGCTCGAGGTCGGCGCTGCGCTGCTGACGTGGGGGCGCGCTCGCGCCGGGGTCGAGGTTCTCGGACAGAAGCGGCTCCAGGAACGGCGCCAGGGCTGCCGTCCGCCGTTCGCCGCGCGATGACCGCGGCCGAGATCACTCCACCGCGGCCTTCGCGAGCGCCACGGCCATATCGGACGCGCAGTCGGGACACGTGATCACGATGACGTCCTTCTGGCGGCGCACGATCACGGTGTGATGCCGGTCGCCGCTCGAGCAGAGGCGTGCCTGTTCGCCAAGCCCCGGCAGGCTGCGGCCCGACTCCTTGCAGTAGGCCATGTCCACCTCGAACGCGAAGAACTCCGCCGGGCCTGACATCTTCGCATCCCGGAACTCGGGTTCGCCGGCCACCCGCACCGTGACGGGATAGTCCTGCTCGGTGCGCTTCCACTCGCAGAAGGACATGCCCGGGCGGGGATCGTTCGCGAACGCGAGCCGGTAGGCGGGACCGAAGATCGCCGTGAACTCGGCGCGCGGCACGAGCTGCTCGCACGGAAGCGGCTGTCCGTTCCTGCGGACGACCACCTCCTCGACCGCCGGGGGCGGCACCTCGGCGGCGCGCGCCTTCGCAAGGTCCGCGCGCGCGGCTTCCAGCGTGGCCGGCGTGACCGCGGCCAGCCGTTTCGCGACGGCCACGATCTGCGCGTGCGACAGGCCGGCCAGCCCCGTGACGCTGATGAAGGCGTGCTCGGCGCGAACGGCCAGACTCGTCGCGCCGCCGAACTGCACGACGGTCGCGGCCAGGCCGACGCCCGGTACGGGCCCGAGCGGCAGCCCGCCTGCCTTCAGCTTCGTCACGTGCTCGTCGTAGAGCCGTTGCGCCGTCGCGCCGCCCTCGACGTTGTAACGCACCGCCAGCGCACGCGGGGGCTCCTCCGCCGTGGACCACCGGCAGTTCCAGAAGCCCGTGTCCTTGTCCGAGAAGCCGACCGGTGCGAAGCCCGGCCCGAGGTCCTGGGCCATCGCTGACGCGGCAATCAGCCGGCCGCACACCGCCTGCGCGGCGTCGTCGGCCGAGGCGCGGCAGGGGGTGGCGCCGATGAACATGGGAACAGCGACCGAGGCCACGACGAAAAGGCGGACCATGCCTGGCGCTCCTGCGAACGGGCGGTGTAGCGGTCCTGCTGCGAACGAATGGGAACGGCGGAGATTCTACCTTGCGAGGGGCTACGGAAGGGAGTTGGGGCGCCGCACGGAGGCGTCGGCCGACCGAGGTCACGAACCTGCGACCTCGATGGACACTTCCACTCGGCGCGCAGCGCCTTGGCGTCGCGGCGTTTCGATGCCTTGTACAAGGTCTGGAAGCAGGACGGGGATCGGTGCCGGTAGAATGCCCCGGTGGCGCCTCTCGACCCGCAGCCCCACGAGGTCATCGTGGCTGCGTTGCGTCCGGGCGAGCAGATCGTGTGGCACGGACAGCCCGCACAGGGCCTGCGGGTCTACCCGCTCGACTACGTCATGCTGGTCGTGTGGTTGGGGTGGGCTGCCATCTGCCTCTTCATGTTCTGGATCATCATGGCCGGGGAGGTGTGGTGGGGCGCCCTGTTCCCGCTGGCCTTCCTGGGCGTCGGCACCTGGCGCCTGGTGTATCCGTTCTTCTGGGATCGGAGGCGGCGAGCCTCGACCTGGTACGCCCTCACCGCGTCGCGGGCGCTCATCCTCGAGGCGTTCCAGAAGCCGCAGTTGCTGTCGCTGGAGCTGCACGCCCTCCACCAGATCGGCTTCATCGTCAGGATGGACGGCTCCGGCACCATCGCCTTCGGCGTGTCCTGGCCGGAGTCGCCCTCGATCTACCGCGACTACCACGGGAGGTGGCCCTACCGGGGGCTCGCTCCGGCCTTCGAGCAGATCGAGGACGTGCGCCGAGTCCACGCGGACGTCATGAAACTCAAGTGGGCGAAGTCGGCGATGCCCACGTCCCCTCACGTTCTCCATTGACTAGGCAGCGCGGCGATCGCACAGCCTCGGCGCGCCGCCGCGCTCCACCGGCTCGCACGCGGCCGCCGTCGTTGGCGAGGGTTCTGGAGGACCTGGCGGCACGCCGCTGGTGGACCCGGCTGCGGTTCGGCACCCCGGGCCCAGGCGCTGCGGACACGAGCGAAGAACCTCCGGCTCGGCGTGCCGGTGCAAGCGAAGATCCGCGCCGCCTCCCGCGCTCTGAGCAGCGGCACAGCCACCCATGAAACGCTGGCGAGCATCGGGAGGTGGGCGTATGCTCTGGCCGAACTCGGACGGAGCCACCTCTCATGGCACGCGCCGCGCTGTCTCCCCCTGTTGTCCTGCTCCTTACCATCGCCGCTGTGACGTCGCTCGCCGCTGTTCCCGCGATCGCGCAGCCCTCTTCGAACGTGCCCGTGTCCATCGTCCTGGCGCCGCCGGCGGGTCAGCCGGGCGACCAGTTCGGCCACGCGGTCGCGATGCTGGGCACGCGGGTGGTGGTTGGCGCACCGGGCGACGACGAGCGCGGGCTCGACGCCGGCGCCGCCTACGTCTTCGTGCGCCGCGATCGCGCCTGGTCGCTCGAGGCGAAGCTCGCGCCCGCCTGGCTCTCGGCCGGCGACGCGTTCGGCTCGTCGGTCGCCATCGCCCGCGACGTCGTTTCGCGGGAGGACGTCGTGGCCGTCGGCGCGCCCGGCGACGACGTCATCAGGAACGACGCGGGGCTGCGCCTCGGTATCGCAGAGGACCGCGGCGCCGTCTACGTCTTTCAGAGTCAGCGCGGCGCGTGGAGCCTCGACGCGCGGTTGCAGCTCCCGCGCGATCAGGAGTTGCCCTCGGCGTCGTCGTTCTTCGTGCGTGCTCCCGACAGCGCTCGCGAGCAGTTCGGGGCCAGCGTGTCCATCACGGTGGTCGACGGCGTCGCAGAACTGCTGGCCGGCGCCCCGGGCACCGACCTCACCCGCGGGGGCGTTCGCCTGGAGGACGCGGGCGAGGCCTACGGGTATCGACGGGGCCCGTCGGGCTGGGTGTTCGAAAGCCCGTCGCTCTGGTATCTGCCCCTCCGCGAGCCCGTCGCGTCTGGGCGGTTTGGCGCCGCCATGTCGGCGGGATTCGTCGGCGAACCCGGCGGACAAACGGGGGCGGGCGCCGAAGCGTCGTCGGTCACGGGCGTCGCCTATCAGTGGGGCATCATGCCCAACATCTGCACGCCCCGATTCTGCCCGCAGGTGCGCTGGGCGATCCTCGAGAGACTCGCTCCGTCAGGAGAGGCCCTTCTCTACGGCACCGGCTCGGCGTTCGGGACGAGCATCGCGGGGACCGGGCGGTTGGTCGGGGCCCCGCACGCGGTGGCCGCGGGGCAGGCCGGCGTGCGTGCCGGCGCCGCCTGGGTGTATCGCGACTCCACCGCCGCGCAACCACACGGCTACGTGCCGACCGTCTTGATGCCACCCTCGCCGCGGGAGGGGCTGGCCTTCGGCGCCAGCGTCGCCGTCGGCGACGAGCTGGCGTTGGTCGGCAGCGCTCCGACGACCGGTGACGCCCCGGAGCCGGTCTGGGGCTTCGCGGAGCAACCCGACCTGTCATGGGCACCGGTGCTGCAACTGCAGGCCCCGGCTGATGCCTCGGACCGCAGCTTTGGCAGCGCGTTGGCGGCCACTGATGACCTCGTCGCCGTGGGTGCGCCTGCAAGTGGCAGCGCTGGCGCCATCGGCGCGGGGCGCGTCGTGGTGTTCGACCTCGCGTTGCGCGACCGTGATGGCGATGGCCTGCCCGACCGGTGGGAAGCGGCGTTTGGGCTCGACGGCGGGTCGGGCGACGGCGCCAACGGTCCAACTGGGGACCCCGACGGCGACGGCGTGGTGAACCGCGACGAGTACGCGGCGCAGACGCACCCCACGGGCGACGAACGGTTCACACAGCACTTCGCCGAGGGTGCGTCCACGGACTTCTTCGCGAGCGAGATCACGGTCGCGAACCCCGGCGACACCGCCGCGCGCGTGCTCGTGCGTTACATGCGCCGCGACGGGGCGGTGCGCTCCCAGCCGGTCGAGGTGCCGGCGATGGGGGCGGTCACCGTCACGCCGCTCGCCGACCTCGACCCCGCGGAGTTCTCGACCACCATCGAGAGCGACGCCCTGGCAGTGGCGGGTCGCGTGATGTCCTGGCCGCGCCCACGCGGCCTTGCGGAGCGGCCATCGGGCCGCCACGCGGAGCGCGCGGTCAGCGCGGCGGCTGCGACCTGGTACTTTGCCGAGGGGGCGACGCACTCGGGCTTCGACCTGTTCTACCTCCTGCAGAACCCGGCCTCGGATGCCGTGGACGTGCGAGCGAAGTTCCTCCGCCCGGCAGGTCCGCCGCTCGAGAAGGTGTATCGCCTGCCTCCGCGGTCCCGCACCAACATCTGGGTTGACTTCGAGCCGTTCGACACACCCGACGGGCCGCGGACGCTGCTGGACAACACCGACGTCGCGGCCGTGTTCGAGACCGTGAACGGGGCCGGGATCATCGCGGAACGCGCGATGTACCTCACGCCCCCGGAGGGAAGGATGTTCGAGGCGGGACACGAGAGTGCCGGCGTGACGGCGCCGGCGACGTCGTGGTATCTGGCCGAGGGCGCGACCGGTGAGTTCTTCGACACGTTCGTGCTGCTGGCCAACCCGACGGACTCCGCCGCCGAGGTGCGGCTGACCTACCTCACCGACGCCGGGCAGACGTGGACGCGGGACGTGACCCTCGCACCGAACACGCGCTTCAACGTGTGGGTCGACCTGGAGAGCTTCGACGGCGGAGTGACGTTTCCGCTTGCAGCCACCGCCTTTGCCACCACGGTGGCGAGCACGAACGGCGTGCCGGTCGTGGTCGAACGCGCGATGTGGTGGCCGGGGCCGACGGCGGCGACGTGGGCCGGGGCGCACAACGCGTTCGCCAGCACCGAGGCCGCCGCACGGTGGCTCGTGCCTCTCGGGCGGCGTGCTTACGCCGACACGTACCTGTTGATCGGCAACCCGACCGACAGGGGAACGACCGTGAAGGTGACGGCCATGGGCGGATCCGCCGCGGCAACGACCGTCAGCGTGCCGGCGCACAGCCGCGTGAGCGTCCGGGCGGAATCCGAGGGCATCGGCGCGGACGCACTGGCCGTGCTCGTGGAGAGCATGGGCCCCGACGCGCCGCCGATCGTCGTCGAGCAGGCGATCTACACGTCGGAGTCCTCGAGGTGGTGGTCGGGCGGATCGGGCTCGCTCGGCTGGCCGCTTCCGTGAGCGGCTCCACCCATCTGGCGACCCTCAGGTCGGGCAGCGAAGGCGCGCGTCAAGGCTGCCCGTCCCGTGGGCGCTGCGCGGCCTTGACCCGCGCCCTGCGCTCCCGATGGTCTGGGCAACTATCGGTGCGTCGACCGGTGCTGCGTCCACGGGCCACCAGGACTCCAGTGCTCAGGGAACGGTTCGTCTGTTCGTGCGTGCGCGAGCGGTGGGAGCAGAAACGGCCTGAAAGGCGGTACAGGAAACGCTCTGCGGCGTAGTTCATGAGCATCAGCGTGAAGTCTTCGTGACGCTCCTTGGAAACCTCGAGCAGCCGTGCCCTGACCGATGCCCCGACGTTGACCTGAGTCTTGCTCTTCATGACGCGATCGCGTTCCATTACGGCCGCAGCACGCGGGTCATACGGAGTTGGTCTGCGTGACGCCACAGTTGATCGACCGTGCCCTTCCGCAGACGACGGTAGTCCCTGAGCGCTTCCACGGCGACATCGACGCCGATCTTGTTCCGGAACTTGAAGCAGTCCACGACAGTGCGCGCCGGGCTCGTCACTCGCACCGTCACCCCTTGGACCTGGTGTTCTTCGATCCCGGCGGTCAGGGCCACGCCGGACATGCGCACGGTGCGGACCGGGGCGAGATCGAGCTTCGAGATGTATAGTCCTCGGCCCAGCCGGGTGATGTGGCCCTCATGGGTCAGGCGTCGGATCTGCTCCGCGTGGAGGCCGGGCGCCCTGGCATCGCGAAGGCGGCGGGTCGAATTGGAGGGGAAGCCTGGCCGCGATGTTGGCGTACAAGTGAAAGGGCCGAACCCAAGATCCCTTGGATTCGGCCCTTCAGATTTGGTTGCGGGGGCGGGATTTGAACCCGCGACCTTTGGGTTATGAGATAGATTTCGCGGCTCCACCCCAGACCACCTCACCACACCCGAGCCCATTTTCATTGACGTTTTCGACGTGGGCGGCAACTGCCGCCCACCCGAAACCGCGCACGATTGTCACCAATTTGTCACACGCTTTTCGAGGTGCGACAGGTGCCGATCGCGCGCTCCGATGGGAAGGGGTCTGCCGTGGATTTCGATCCCCGGGACTTCGATGATCGAGAGGACGAACGGCTCGTGCCGAAGCACGGATCCGGTGAGCGCCAGGGCGGCGGCGCGGACACGCGGCCGACGCTCGGCCGCGGACCGAGCAGCGCTGACCGTGAGGCTGAGCCCTCACGCGAACGCGTGGTGCACCTGCGAGAGCGCGATGAAGCCGGGCGCGACCGCCACCGTGACGGCCTGTCGCGAGACGTATTCGAGCGCCAGGTGGACCTGCCGCGCGGGCTGGAACGCGAAGTCGTGCACGACGCCCGTGGCCGCGAGTACACGCTGCGGGGTTCCGAGACCCGTACCCTCGCGACCGTCGGAGCGTTCCGGGTGGTCTCCAGTCGTGATCTCGTGGATGGGCGCGGTGCGGCCGCGGACCCGCGAGCCGGCGACCTACGGCATCTGCGCGAGCAGGGGTTGGTCGAGACGGCGCGTATCCCGGGCACGCGTGACCACGCGGTCGGGTTGACGGCCGCAGGTGCCAGGCTCCTGGAGGCGAACCGGGCGCCCGGACTCGACCGCCCCCAGGCCTTCCACGCCGGCATCAAGCGCCCGCGCGAACTCGAACACGACGTCCACGTCTACCGCGCCTACGAGCACGCGGCACGCGCCATCGAGGACCGTGGCGGGCGCGTGGGGCGCGTCGTGCTCGACCACGAGATGAAGCGCGAGTACCAGCGGTGGAGGAACGACCGACACCGTGACCGGGATGACGAGAGTCACGGCGAGCGGACCGCCGCCGAGGTGAGTGCCTGGGCCCACGAGCACGACCTGCCGTACTTCGACGAGCAGGTCCACTTCCCGGACGCGCGCATCGAGTACCACGAGCCGGAGGACGAGCGCTGGCGGTGCCTCGACATCGAGATCGAGACGCCCCACTACCGGGGAGCGCACGCGGCCAGCGTCGCTCAGTCCGGGTTCTCCCGGTACCGTGTCGGCAGCGTCAGCGTGGGTGGGCGGGGCAGTGGTGGAGGTCGCGACGTCTCGCGGCGGCGGGGGCACATGGAGGAGTTCCTCTGATGGCCGCCACGCTCTTCTGCGACCGGGTCAGCGCCCTCCGGGCACTGGCCTACACGCCGCGTCAACTGCGCTTCCTGCGGCTCGTGCTCCGGTGCGGCGGCGTGTGTGTGCCGCGGCAGTACGCGAGCCTTGCCGGCATCGCGCCGGGCGGGCGGAAGTGCCTCGGGTTCTTCGCCCGCCTGGTGCGCCGGGGCCACGCAGTGCGCCTCCGCTGTGGGCACAACCGGGCGCACGTCTACCACGTGCATGGACGAGCCCTCGACGCCGCCTTCGGCGACGACGCGACGCGCTATCGCCGGGCGATGTCACCTGCGTTGGTCGTGGCCCGGCTGATGCGCCTGGACGCCGCCTTGATGACCCCGGACGCAGCCTCGTACGCCGCCCTGACCGACATCGATCTGCGGGGCGGCTGGCGTGCGATCGAGCCGGCGGCGGGACATGGCGACGGCAGGTCCGAGAAGACCAAGACGGGCCCCCGTCGGCTGCCGCTGATCCACCCGGTGGGCATCGATCGCGAGGGCGCGACGGTGTTCGTGTGCCTGGTCACCGAGGCGTCGCCGGACCGCTTCCGGCGGGCCCTGCAGGGCCTGCTCGCGCACCTCGCCAACGTAGACAGGTGGGAGCTCCTCGTGGCGTTCTCGGCGCCCCTCGCCAGGCTCACCAGGGCCTACCAGACCATGGTCCACGAGGAGCTCGAGTCGCCGCTGACCGAAGCCGATGTGCAGGGGCTGTGGCGACTGTTCATGTGTCGGCGAGATGGCGCCACGGAACAGCCTTTCTGGTCTAGGTGGCCCGGGGTTGCGGCGACTGGTTACAAGCTCTTCTCCGGTCCGCGGTTCAGCGCTCTGTACCGGCACTGGATGGAGGTCGACTATTTTTGGGGGGCGGTGTTTCTTGTATTTGTCCGTCCCTTGGTGGGGGGCCGTGGACGTTTTCTGCTAGCGGGTGCTAGCGCCCCCTGCGCCCGACGCGATTGCGGAGGGGCGCGGGCGCGTAACCTACCGGGTCTTGGCCCATGACTACGACCACCTGGTGCCGCTCACGGACGACGAACAGGGGAGCGCCAACGACAAGGAACGGTCGGCGGAACATTGCATCCTGGCGCACCGCCTCAACCCCGGGTCTCAACCCCGCGCGGTTCTCCCTCGGTCCGCTTCTCACCCTGGAGGCCGCGGGGGCCGGCGTCATCGTCGCGCGGTGCAACGGCAAGAACAGCAAGCAGATGCCGGCCAAGCGCAGCTGTCCTTGTTCGCGGTGTCGCAGCGTCGCGGGTCCAGTGCGTAGTCGCCGTCGCAGCGCGTCTGGGAAGAACCGAGGTGTGAACGACCCCCGTCTGCGCAGCGCGAAATGCGCGCCGGGCCGTGTCGGGTCGTTCACACCTCGGTTTCGCGTGCCCGATGCAATGTCGCGTGCAAGTGGTCCAGAAGCACGCACCGATTCGGGACCAGTCACCGTATCGTTCACGGCTGCAGTCCCGGGTGCGAAGGCGGCGTCGCTCCAGTGCTCGATTCTCCTGGAGCGCACCAGCCGCCTCAAGGCTCCGCTCGCTGCGCTCGCCGCTGCCGCGGCCTTGACCCGGCCGGCGGCGCTCCAGGGGGCCGGCAACTACCAGAGCGACGCCGGAACCTGGCGCGCCACCCAGCTTCGGGCAGCACCGCCCGAACGCGACTTCGTGGGGTTCCGACAGTCCTGGCAACCTGCTAGGCAGCCACGACGCTGATTCGAGCAGCCTTACGCGAGCGTGGCTTCTGCCGCACCACGATCTCCACATCTTGGTCCAGCGCCGTCAGCAGGTTCATCAGCCTTTCAACCGAGAAGCCGGCGAGCTTGTAGTTGCGGAGCGCGGACACCTTCGGCTGCGTCACTCCGAGCACCTTTGCGGCGTTCGCCTGCGAGAGTTTCCGGCCATCGATTACCTGGTTCAGGGTGTAGGCCAACCGCAGCTTCGCTTGTCGTTCAGCGGCATCGGCGAACCCGAGGTCGGCGAACACATTGCCGGTGCCACGGGTGATGGATTCACGTGGTTCAGCGCTTCGGCTTGCCATAGTGTTCCTCGTGGTCCTTCTGTGCCGCCTTGAGCCGTGCCGCAACAAGCTCGACATCCCGCTGCGCCGTTCGAATGCCAGACGGCGACTTCTTCTGGAAGGCGTGCAGCACATACACAGCCTCGTCGAACCGAACGGTGTAGACCGCTCGGTACGCGTTCCCGTCATGCGACTCGACGATCTCCATGACACCCCCGCCGAGGCCCTTCCACGGCTTCGCCGACGGGGCCACGGCGCCGAACTGAGCGATGCCCAGCGCGTTGCCCATCTCCTCCTGGACCGGCCTCGGAAACTCCAGGAAGTCCCGCATCGAGGACCCGACCCAGTGCAGCGGCCTCTCGCTCGAATCCGGAACGCGTCGCACCTGTCGACTATCCCACTTTTGGGATGCTTCGGCAAGCCCTGAACCGAGGTGGGCGTGCCTGGGACAGTGTCCAGCATTCGAATGCGAGACAGAAAGCCGTTCCGGCACACGGGGGAAGATCGCGTGGCGCTCTCGGTCCCGCACTTGACCGCTGCCCGCCACGGTGCCACCCTACGATCTGACTCGAAGCTCCGAAGGACCCGGCCGTGCCTCAGATAGAAGTGAGCGAGCAGCAGATCCTCGACAGCCTTGACCGCCTCTCGCCGAAGGCGCGCAGGGAGGCCGTCTTGCGCCTCGTCGTCGGAGCCTCGACGCTCGACCGCACGGTCGACGGGCTCCAGCCTCGGCTCATCGCCATGGCGACGGAGCGCGGCCTGGACTGGACCCGGCTCTCCGACGAAGAACGCGAACGGCTGGTCGACGAGATCCTCCACGAATGACCGCCCGCGCCACGAAGGTGGTGTTCGACACGAACACCCTCGTGTCTGGGCACTTCTGGAAGGGACCGCCTTACCGCTGCCTGCTGGCCGTGGACGCCGGTCTCGTTCTGCTCGTTCTCTCCGAGCCGATCATCTCCGAGTTCAAAGAGAAGCTCGCGCGCAAGTTTGGGCTTCCCGACATCGAGGTCGGGACCATTATCGAGCGGCTCGCGACGCGGGCGGAGATTGTCCCCGTCCAAGGGCGTTCGGGTTGGGTGACCCAGGATGCGGACGACGACAAGTTCATTGACGCGGCGCTGGCGTCCGGGGCGGCCATCATCGTGTCGGGGGACAAGCATCTACTGACCCTTGGCTCAGTCGATGGGATCGAAATCGTAACGGCCCGGGAGTTCCTCGATCGCCTCCCGCTGCTCACCGACGACTCCGACACCACCACAGCGCGCTGACCTGTGAAGCCGCTGCACGGCGCCGCGCGCCCCTGCAGCTGCGGGTTGCTGGTGAGGGCGGCGTTGAGCAGCGTTGTCCCGATCTGCTCGCCCGCGTTGGTGATGAACCCGGAGGCGACGCATCGGACCCCTCACGGCGAATGCGACCGGCCACGCGTGCCACAACGAGGGCAGCATGGGCGCACCTCTCGTCGAACAGAAGGGGGTCCTTGGACAGCAGTCCGATGAGTCCGTACTGTCCGCAAGGCGCCGTGTGACCGCGGTCATGGGCCAGAGCGCGGCGCGGTCTCAGCACCGAAGAACGGCAAAGGCGATTCGAGAACGTCGCTTTCGCGCCGGCGGAATCGGCCAAGATCTTGGCCGGTTTCGCCGATCTGAGTGGCCAAGATCTTGGCCACCTCAATCAAGTCCTTGCGACCGCAAGCGTTTGCGCCGTCATGTTCCTGCCCCGAGGGGCGAAACCTGAAGATCGGCAGCCAAGATCTTGGCCAGTTGCACAATTGCCCGTACCGCCCTTGCTGGAGTCAGATCGGGGGTTCGGCTTTCAAAAACCCGTGGAATTTACCGACTCCTAACGCCGTGTCAGCCTACGCCCGCCGACCAGATGGCTTCGGGCATGAAGGTTGCTCATCTAGCGGTGGAGGCTGAGCCATGAAGACGTGGGTCTTGCTGGGTACCCTGGTCCTAGTGATTCTGTTCGTCCCGTTATCGCTGCCGACCACCCCGGAGCCGACGGCATCCGCTGTCGACGGCGATACCGATTCTCAACCGGATCCGCACGTCGCTTCGACCACTCGGCCCGAAGCGAATCTGTGGAACGGCCGTGGCCTGACAATGCAGGGGGGCGCGGCGCGGGCGAGGCTGAGCGACCTAGTACGTCGCGACCCACTCCTGCAGAGTGCGTTCGACCGATCCAGGCAGTCACTGGCCGCGCGTGGGTACCAAGAAACCGATGTCGCGATCACGCACTTCGAGGCCCGCCGCGATGCCCCCGCTCGGCACATGCCCCTGTCTGAGATCCTCGTTCCCCCTCTGATAGCGCAGACCTCCCAGATCTCTGACTGGGAGGGGGCGGTCACCTACGTGTCGTGGGATGACGGGGACGATCAGACATGGGAGGGCACGATCCTGATCGAGGATTTCACGGACGATTCCTGGATCCTCCACGAGGCTCAAAACGACATCACAACGGACGAGACGCGCGTGCTGTGGACACATGAGCGCGAACGGCAGCCGCCGCGACGGGAGGCCGACGGACTGTGGCGGCCTCACACTCCGCACCTCTACCGGGCGGCCAATTGGGATTGCGGATGTGGCGTCTCAAGTTCGTTCTGCTGGTTCGGGAACATGTACCAGTGCGAGGCGGAGCAGTGCTATAACGCGCTTCTTGGGGGAGGGGGCTGCATCGCATCTGGGAGGCTGTGGCCGATGTGCTTCGCCGCACAGTGCGCCGGCGGTCGGCTCAGCTGCGCCATCACCTACTTCAAGCAGCGGAAGGGGCGCTGTGGCTGGACGGGCTGAGACCTCGCCAGGCGTCGGTCTGTGGAGTCGCGACATTGGGGCTAACCAGCAGCTGTTGAACCTGCCACCGAACCAGCGTGGGGGATACGGATCGGGGAATCGGTCGGGTGTTTGATGGCCCTCGCAGTGCAAGGGCACGACATGAGCATGAAGGGGATCTTCGATGGACACCAGCGTGTCGTCACCTTCGGGGAACCGGGCGTTCTTCCTGCTGGTCGTCGGGATAGGTCTCTCAGCCATGCTGGGCGCCACCCTCCCTGCTGACTTGGCTTGGCGGCGCGCTCTGCTGGGGACCCTCTCCTGGGTGGCGTTCTATCCCTGGTCGAGGCGAACTTGGCTCGCGACCGCGCCAGGTTGGCGGTGGTGGGTGGGCCTGGTCCTATGCGCCGCCGGCGGTGCTGCCCTCGACGTCTGGGCGGCACCGGCGTAGGCGTGCTCGGTACGCCATCCCCGGTGGAAGTCGGCGCGGTGCTCGTCCTCGTCTGGCCGGCGGCGGCCTCGCGACCGCGTGCGTGCCACGTTGCCGCGGGGTCACGGTACCCGTAACTGCGCCTAGTCCGACAGCGGGCCAAGGTCCCGCGCGGCCTCGGTAGGAATACGCACCGCCCGACCAATCTTGACGCCTTCCAGCGCGCCCTTGTCTACCAGGCGGCGGATCGTTCGGTCCGACACCCGGTAGTACTCGGCGAGCTCCTTCGCCGTGACGAACTTGTCCGGGTGGGTCCGCAGGTCCTCGATCAGCGACATCGACATCCCTCGGCGACTCCTGTCATACCGTCCGGCCCTTGAAGAGGAAGAGGTGTACGCA
>JADHED010000755.1_pt1 | contig 33145 bp, 20 predicted proteins | sample 8952041 | NCBI WGS metagenome assembly JADHED01 (sample SAMN16124423, study PRJNA663239) | bioreactor sludge metagenome | isolation source: sludge (control) | place: India:Bengaluru | collected 2018-09-08
CATGTTTTCAAATGTATATATTCAATGTTAATAATTTTAAGTAGACACTAGTGATTAATTATAATGAATGAAAGACTTACAATGGTTGTTTTTTCTTGAAATTCCAAAACCAAGCTGTACCCCATGCGCCAGCTCCTGGTTCAGGAGCACAAAGACGAAGCTCAGTGTCTGTTATCTTCAAAATGTGATATTCATATTGCCGGGCGTTACCTTGATTTGGTTGGATACCCAAAAGTGGAATAGTACCTTTAAATATTAGCGTACCTACATCCCAACCTTCTTGCTTAATATCAGGAGTAGCTGTAACAGTACCCGTTTCTCCACGACTTGTAGTCACTCCGCTTAAGCCAAGAGTCATCCAGCCATTCAGGCCATCATTAGGAAGACCTTTAGCAACAGCCTGTTCATCTATACCCGCTGCAGAAACAATCCACCATCCAGGACCTGTATTCCCAAGATAGCCTCCGTTACCCCAGACTCCATCAGAAGCTTCCGTATTCCAAACCCAAGTTTTATCAATATATCCACCTTTTCCATCGCCGAACACATCATCTATAATTTTGGGAATATCAGTAAAATTAGTCAACTGAATTGAAACAGGTTCTGATTTCACGACTGAACCATCCGGATTTATTGCCGTAACATATACACTGAAAGTTCTTGCAGGAGGCATTGCTTGATACATAGGCATAGTGCCTTCTGCTATTTTTGCATTTGTTGCCGCATCATATACTTTTACATAACGAGCAGGACTAGGCACAATGGTAAGATTATTGTTGCCTTGGCTCTTTGCTACAACCTCAAATTTAAGATCCTTTGAGTCAATATTCGGGTCGGGGCTGCATCCATCCACTATAGGATCGCAAGCCGCGAGCAATATCAAAAATAACGGAAGTACAAATAATATTTTTTTCATATTCTATTATCTATTATTAGATTAAACATAGCACGACTTATTTAGCGCCTACCCAACCAGCGTATTCACTTGAAGCATCACCCCAGCCATCATTTTGAGTAAGAGTACCATTACTCAAAGTCACCTGGTTTTCTGGCTTCTTTTGGAAACCGGCAGTAGCTTTATAGCGAGCAGAATAGCCACCATTTACAGCCACATTCTTATCGGCTGCACCACCCGTATAAATAGGCTTATTAAGCTGCTTGTCTAGAGCCTCGCTGGCAATATGCCAACGCCGAATATCATTCCAACGCACCCCTTCGAAACAAAGTTCCCAACGACGTTCTTGTTGCAAAGCTTCAAGGGAATAGGCAGTTAATGGAGTAAGCCCTGCACGAGCACGTACTTTATTAATTCCTTGCACATCCTCTTTCAATTCCGATTGCATTAACAAAACATCTGCAAAACGAATAAGCACAAGATCGTGAATATTATTAAGCTGCATATTATATGAGCCTTGTAGCCAGCCGTCAGTACCATACATAAGATTTTCAAAGCAACATGCATACCCACTCTTTTGAGTTTTATCTTTACAGGTTACAGGAAGAAGTTTCTTCTCTATATAACCAGTCTCTTGTACCCAATCTCCACCGCCACCAAAAGTGTAGTGAGGAAATTCGCTAGCATTCTGTAATGAAGCTGATCTACGTATATCTTTATTATCCTTATCTGCAATTTCCCAATCTTGAACCAAGTTAGGAGATACTGGACCAGCACCCCAACCCTGTCCGAAAGGAAAATAATCAGCATTGTTAGAAGCAGCACGAATTCCAAAATGTAAAGCATACCCATTACCATATCCAATAGTAGTTGCCCAATCAGCCAATTTATTATATTTGATAGCAAACATTGATTCTGGATTTACGCCATTATCGTCTTCAACCCATTTTAAGCCTTTACCTGCAGTATAAGGATAATCTTCAACTGTAAACCTGTTTGTATAAGCCCAAAGACAACGGAAATCTTGAACAAGAGAATAACCGGAATTATTTACACAATCATCAATACAGGTTATAACTTGTTCTTTAGTAAGTGTCTCACCATTAGGTAATTTTACAGAAGTCAAAGGTTTATAACTTGAACTAACCAAATCTGCTGTAGTTTCACCATTGCAATAGAATCCTGTATAGAATAACCAAGCTCTTCCAAGCAATGCAGCTGCGCCATAACGATCTACATGCCCATTTGTCTTACGAACAGCTGGCATTGTAGTGGCAGCCTCATATAAATCTTGCAATATTTGCCGCCAAATAACAGATGAAGCAGGCGGAGTAGGATCTTTAGGAACAGTCGGTGTCGTCACTAAAGGTACTCGTCCATACATAGAAGCTAACTCATAATAATAAAAAGCACGAAGGAATTTAGCTTCACCCATTGTTTGTAATTTGATAGCTTCATCCAATGCTACGCTAGAGAGCGCTTGGATTAAAGTATTGGCACGATTAATTCCTTGATAACGATCTTTATAGAATTGTTCGGTCATGTTCGCATTATTATTAAGGAGCAAATCCAGTGCTTGCATCAATTTATCATTTGTTCCACCGCCACCAAGATTATCGTCACTAGCCAACATGGACAGGTAGAAGAATGATTGTTGGGGATTAGCATTTACTGCATTCAAGTTTTGATAAATAGCAGCTAATGCCTGGTTTGCATCTTTTTCGTTAGCAGGAAAATTAGAAGTATCTTTTTCTGTCATGCTCATGGAGTCTAAATCACAAGAAACAAATGTTCCTGTCACCATCATTGCTCCACATAGTAGATATAATATTTTTTTCATTGTGTATCCCATTTTTAGAATTTAACATTAACACCGAACATATATGTACGAGGTTGAGGGTAATTGCCTACATCAACACCTGTTATCCATGGTTGAGCACTATTAAGTGCCATACCATTTTCAGGATCCATGCCCTTGTATCCAGTGAAAGTATACAGATTTTGGGCAGCGGCATAAACACGGAGTTGTTGGAATGGACAAGATTTCCATAATTTCTTGAAATCATAACCAATCGTTACATTTTGAATACGGAAGTAGCTTGCGTCATCAATATAGATATCTGATATTTCTTGCCAATTACGACCAAGACTACCCGGCGCAAGCATGGGATATCTGTTGGAAGTACCTTCACCATGCCAGTATTCATAAACCTCAGTAGTATAATTTTCAAACTGACCGTCAGCAAACTTACGATATGAACGAGCTACTTCCTGCCCAAATGCACCATAAGTCGTTACAGAAATATCAAACCCCTTATAAGCTGCATTCAAAGAAATACCCATTGTAAAATCGGGATGAGGACTTCCGATCTCTGTTTTATCATTTGCATTAACAACACCATCTCCATTTACATCCACAAACTTTAAATCACCCGGCTTGATATTACCACCCTGTAATGAATTAGCAGCAGTACCTTTACAATTCTTTTTCAAGTAAGCTTCAACATCTGATGCATTTTGCATAACTCCTTCAGTTTTATAACCATAAAAACAGCCAATAGGATGACCTTCCCACATACGAGCTATAATACCTGTGCCTTGTGAAAGTAAATCATTGCCACCCTCTACATAATCAGCACCAGCATTAACTTCAGTTACCTCATTTTTATTAAATGCAAAATTCACATTTGCTCCATAAGAAAAATCCTTTCCTACCTTATCATTCCAACCAAAAGTTGTTTCAACTCCTGTATTCTTTACAGTACCGGCATTACCGTACATAGAAGGGAAACCTGTAATCGCACTTACCTGAACAGGTAATAGCAAATCCTTTGTTTTTTTATTGTACCAGTCCATTGTAACATTCAAACGACTATTCAAGAAACGCGCATCAAAGCCTATATTAGTTTGTTCAGAAGTTTCCCACGTTAATCCTTCATTCGCCAAGCGATTTGGATAACCGCCTTGCGTCCCTCCATTTTTGTTGTTGTCGAAAGAATACATTCCATAGGCACCAAAATCGTAGCCTGCTTTCCATTGTAAGTTTGGAATATTAGCATTACCATTTTGCCCCCAGCCGGCACGTATCTTCAAAAAGTCAAGCCAATTCCGCGTTCCAGCCATGAATTCTTCATTGGATGCAACCCAACCTAGAGAAACAGAAGGGAAATATCCCCATCGATGACCTTTTGCGAAGTTTGAAGAACCATCTGCTCGAATAATGGCTGTAAGCATATAAGTTTCGTTATAATCATAATTGACACGACCAAAATATGACATACTAGCACCATACCCTGCCGGAGCACCTGTTGCATAAGCACCTGAACGCTTTGTGTTATCCAAATATCCATGTGCAAAATCACCAAAGATATTCTCATAACCTGTAACATTCACCGTTTCTCCATAATTAGGACGGGACTTGGAGTATTCAGTACCAGCTAATACATCAAAATGATGGTCTTGAGCAATATTAAATTTATAAGTCAACGTGTTTGTCGTATTCCAGTTCCAACCTAAAGATACATTGTCAATAGTTTGGTCTACTAAACGGCTATCGTTATTATCATTAATATAATATTCAGGCAAATAGCAGCGCCATGAACTCGAATATTGTTTATAGCTGACTTGACCACGATAGACCAAATTCTTAATAGGCTGAATTTCCACAAAGCCTATTGCACTTAAATTAAAGCTCTTGCTCTGATTATTCCCTGATTGCCCCCATACCATATTGGCAATCGGATTACTAGAATACATATTATAAGCAAACCAACCATCTGTACCAGAAGATTTCAAATCATCATAATCCACATACTCTCCATCTTTGTTGCGAACTTGAATTAATGGATTACCACGAAGTGCATTTGACAGATTATTAGAATATTGATTACCAATTTGAATTCCCTGAGTTTGACGATGTTGGTAATAAATATTTTCACCTATTTTTATGACATCCAAATTTCCTTTTTTATAAATGATATGCTCTGAGTTTAAACGGAACGTAAAACGCCGGAAATCTGACTTAACAGGACCACCAAATACACCATCTTGATATTGATAACCAACACCAGTAGAGAACTTGGACAAATCTGTGCCACCTGCTAAATTAAAAGCATGATTAGTAACAACAGCATTTTTGTTGCGCATTTCCTCTACCCAATTGGTACCTTTATTTGTTCCATCCTGGTAAGATTTCAACAAATCTGCATCTATATATTTAGACCAGTCAAAAGGAGTGCCCCCCCGGGCAAATTCAACCTGATCCATTACTGCCATATATTGTTTTGCATCAAGCAAGTCAGGCATCTTATATACATTTTGCCAGCCAATGTTGGCATCATAAGTCACCTGAATTTTTCCTTCTTTACCTTGCTTTGTTGTAATCAAAATTACACCATTGGCACCACTTGAACCATAAATAGCACACGAAGCAGCATCTTTCAGCACATCAATACGTTCAATATCTGCTGGATTAATAGCATTTATATCGCCACCGGCAACACCATCAATAACATAAATAGGAGCTGCATTCCCATTAGTTCCTGCACCACGAATAGTGACCTTGAAACCATCTCCTGGTTGACCCGATACAGCCTGAATATTAACTCCTGGAGATTGACTCTGAAGCGCTCCCAATGCTTGAGTTGTATTAAGTTTGGTAATGTCGTCGCCTTTCACTTCAACAGTAGCCCCTGTCACTAATTTTTTCTTCTGAACTCCATAACCAACCACTACCACTTCATCCAAAACTTCGGAATCGTCTTTCAACTGAATTTTAAACATTGATTGATTACCAACTACTATTTCTTGTGACTTATAACCAATAAAGGAGACGATAATAGTAGCTCCTGGTCGTACATTTAAGGTAAAATTACCTTCAATATCCGTAATAACGCCATTCGTCGTTCCTTTTTCCAAGACATTGGCACCAATAACCGGTCCTGCTCCATCCGTTACAGTACCCGTAATCTTCTTTGATTGTTGTACAACTGCTATTGCGTCAACCGATGCGGCTGATAGCTGTAGAGTATAGTTTAAGCCAAAGGCAGAAAACATCCCTACAAGCAGTGCTGTTTTTCTAAAATTTAAATGCATACTTGTATTTTTCTTAGATTAGTTAATTATTATAGCCTTATAATTTCTATTTATTTAAGGTTGACTCCGGTCCACTCATAAAGACCCACTAAAATAACCTTGTCAGATCAAAATGTTTTTTCCATAGGCAATTCACTTTGCATTAATAAGTTTAACATTGTAACAGGATCCAATTTTCAATTTTAATTCACACATAAGTACTTTTCGTCAATCAAGTCGTTATACACTATTTTATCATATAATAATACTGGTTCACCATACATAAATATTTCTTTGATTAAATGAAAAATGTTATGATAAATAAAGTATTCTAATGACTCATTATTAAACTTCGATTTATCTTTTTTATTATTATAACAGTAGAATCTGTTGAAAAAACAGAGTTTAAGCCTTGCTCCTCTTGGGCAGGATCACCCATGTAATCATCTCCTCTTTGCCAGTATACGTGAGCAGGATTCTGAATAGCAAAGCCACCCCAACCCCAGAAGTTACATCCAGCCAATAGACCATTAGTCGATTTTTGTTGTCGGATAAAATTAAAGACAAAACGATAATATTCATCGCGGCAAGTCGTAGGAGCCTTCTTTGAAAATTTAAAACCATCTCGGGGAAAGCCAAATTCTTCAAGTACAAGAGGCTTCTTATATTTCCGGGCAATCAATAAATGTTCATCTATATATCTTTTGGTGTTATCCATTGCCTTCGGAAGAAGTTCTTTCAGACTATCCGACTTTATCCACCCCCAATTATATGGCCATATATGAATATTTAGATAATCAATATTAGAATCAGCATGCACTTTTTCAAATAAACGAATATCATTTTCACATCCCCAAGAACCTTCGCTTCCTGAAGAAACCATATGATTCGGATCCAAAGACTTTATCAAAGAAGCAACATCCGACATCCATTGTGCAAATGGCATTTTATTTTCTTCCGAAAAAGCGCGAGGTTCATTTCCAATTTGCCAAGACATAATTGTAGGGTCATCCACATATTTTATCCTATTATACCTATTCGTTCTTGTGATAATATGCTTGACATGATTTGCAAATAAAACCTTCGCGCTATCCGACAGTATAAATTGTTTTACATAAGCCATATAAGCAGGCCAACCATCAGCAGCAGGAATCACAGCCTTACCATAGCCAGCCCATTGCAAATAGACAGAATACCCTCCGCTCCATTCCCAGGAATTGTTCAAATAAAGAACAGCTGTCATCTTCCGCTTGTACAGTTCATTCATGAAATAGTCCAAGCCATCCAAAATGCTATCATTATATACCCCCGGAGCCACTTGCAAAGAAGGCTCAATACGCGTTTTGATCCCATTTTCTCCATCAGCCCCTACAAGGACACGAAGATTATCAACCCCAATACTTTTCAAGAAATCAAGCTCTTTGCATAAACGTTCACGATCACCGCCTTCTCCTACAGATCCAAGAATAGCCCCATACCAAAAGTTCGTCCCTATAAAGTAATAAGGCTTTCCATCACGAACGAACTGCCCGTTTTTATCCACTCGAATAAAAGAATAAGGCAAAGGTTCCACGCCATAGGCCAATATGCTAAACAACAAAACCAAAGCGGTAGAGAAGTACTTCATTGTAATAGATTATTTTGTAACAACGCAAATGTATAGGATTAAAAACCTCGATAGCGATACTATTTTATCAGAATCATGACCTATATAAATGTGCATCAATATTTTTTATATCATTTTATCGCTAACATCCGGAGTAACCAATTTTCCCATTCATCCCATTGCTCTTGATACCAATAATGTCCCGTTTCAATATAAGGATGCAATTCCTTAGGGGAAGTTATCACATTGTAAGCAGCATACATTGAAGTGGGCGGACATACTTCATCATTATACCCCCAACTAAACCATCCGGGTACTCTTAGGCAGCGTGCAAAATTCACTGTTTCGTAATAACGAATTACTTTAAGTTCCTTTGCATCAGGTGCTCCATAATAATAAAAGTAATGAGGCCACCCGCAGGCGCGTTTCTTTAGAAACGCTTCATGATCGCAAAGAGCGGGGTGAACAGCAGCAAAACAAGTGACCCGGGAATCAAGTGCGGCTGTAATAACCGAAAGAGCCCCACCCTGACTTGAACCAGCTACAGCTAACGCCTTTTTATTATATTGTGGAAGAGAATCTATAAAATCCACAGCTCGAAGTGCTCCAAGTATTACTCGATGATAATAGAATGATTTCAAATCATTCCTGCAATATGTCCAATAACTATTTAAGGCCCCGTTAACCAAGGCGTCATAAACCGATTGATCCAAAGTCACCGGTATTCCGTGAATACCCACTTCCAATGTAATTGCACCTTGGGAAGCTGTATAGGTATCGCCGGAATAGGGCCGAACTCCTGCTCCGGGAACTCGAAGTAGAGCCGGATACTTACCATCTTTCTTTGGCATACATAAAATTCCATAAAAGCGGGATCCGGAACGATCTACCTGAAAACTAACTTGGTAGACATTTACCATTTCGGTACAACGCTCGGGAAGTAATGTCATTAATGGCAGCAAAGGAGTCTTTCGTGCCTCGGCTATTTCCTTTGACCAAAAGTCCGAAAAGTCCGAGGGAAACTCCGATACAGGCTGTATTTGCTCGGGAGAATAAGCAGCAGTTGCCAACCCTTGATAAGTCCGGTCACCAATATGTGCAGTCACTTTACAACGTAGAAACCCAGGTACTTTCATCTTACTCTTGAGCATTAACTTTCCATCCTTCAAAGCCACACCTTTCTTTATATCCACAGGATACATTTCAGGGCCAATTTCATAATCCACAGTAACATTAGGAAGAGGATTTTGTGCTTTCAAGACTTGAATAGAGAAAAGACATTCTTCATTCACATTGTATTTCCAGTCCAACCGGTTGGGAGAGACTAATACACGAATTTCATTTCCACGTATCTGTGCTATTACAGAAAGTGCAAAGCATAAGTACACACCAAAAAGAGAAACCTTTTTCATAGCAAAACAATAATTTTTATCAAAAGCAAAATCCATCATTAAATTAGAGAGTAATGATACAATATTATCATACCACAATTTTTTTCTTTCTATAATTTTCTCTAAATTCTTTTGGAGGGCAACCTTTTTGTCGTTTAAACATACGATTAAAATTAGAGAGGTTATTAAAGCCGGAATCATAGCAGATTTCTGCAATAGTTTTGGTTGAATCGACTAACATGCGACCGGCAAATCCCAAACGAATATCCAATATATAATCTGAAAGAGTTTTTCCCGTGCGAAGTCTAAAAAAACGGCTAAAAGAAACAGAAGTCATACCAACCATATCAGCCAAAGTAGACAAACGTATTTCTTCTTGATAGTGATCAGCTATGAACTTTTGTACCTTCTGCACACGTCGGCTCTCCGAGAAAGTTTCGATTTTAGCGAATGAAGAGCTAGCAAGTACTTTTGCATTATCATATAATGACAATTCATACAAAATACACAAAAAGTGTACGACAGCATAAAAGCCTTGCTCTTCCGAAGCAAGCTTATCCAACCAATTATATACTCTCATTATAGCTTGTATAGGAAAGCTTAGCCCACATTTTGCACGTTCAAGCATCCATCTTATACTATCAAACTGATTCTTTGAAATGAAATTTTTCAGGAAAAGATCCGAAGAAAATTGGATGGTTATCTCACGTATATCTCTTGAGCTGCATTCATGTTGTTCCCAGACGTGCTCCAAATCCTTCCCTGTTATCAGTACCAAATCATAATCCCCTATAATCTCAGAAGAATCTCCTACAACACGGCGGACACCGGATGCGTGTTCTGCAAAATTAAGTTCATATTCAGCATGGCAGTGAATAGGATAAGTAAAAGCAGTTTTCCTTCGATCAGCGATATAAAAACAATCACGATCAGATAAGGGAGTTATTTCCCTCATAATATAGTTTGAGTTTTCCATGGCGTATTGATTAAAAGTAGTATCAAGCAAATATACTCATTCATCTTTTTTGCCTATGGGTACTATTTGTTTCTTTTAGGGATAAAATTTGTTACATATACAAAATTATGCCCTCTAAAGTATCATTTAAAGCAGGAGTTAAACGGGAAGAATAGAATTAAGACATCATTTATCATCAACCTTTAATTCGTAAACAGCTGGTTGTAAACCACGGGATTTTACAGTCAACTTAGCTTCACCAATATTCCCATTACTTTGTAAAAGAACTTGCGCCAAACCATTAAATACTTTTACTTTAAACACCCGCAATTGAGATTCCAAAGGTCGTTCTGTAGCGTGATAGGCAGGATCTCCATTACCTACACCCAGTATTCTTACAGGACCCTCAACGATTAAATCAAGTTCATTACAAGCGGTAGGGACTATTTGGCCTTGCTTATCCAAAAGTTCTACCCTTAATATTGATACATCTTTATTGTCTGATTTTATCCGATTACGATCGGCAGTCAAATTAATACGAGCCGGCTCACCGGTAGTCGCAATCTTCTCTGTCAATAGCTTTATATTGTTTTTATAACCAACAGCCTTAAGTATGCCCGGATGATATACTACATTCCACAAAAGAAAGCCATTCTTTATCATCTGTTTGCGCCCCATGCTCTTATCATTCACAAAAAGTTCTACTTCGTCGCAATTACTATATGCCCAAACATCAACGTTTTTTCCTTCATGCCCTTGAAGATTCCAATGCGGGAACAAGTGGAGTACCGGTTTCTCCGTCCACCACGATTTCAAATAAAAAGCCTCATCCTTAGGAAATCCGCAATAATCAAATATTCCGTATTGAGAACCTGTGGCGGGATACTTCAGAGGATTAGGCTCACCCCGATAATCAAATCCAGTCCAATAGAATATTCCTCCGAGATAGGGACGCTCATCATAAAATTTCCAACCACGTCCAATCACATTAAAAATGCTATCCGCTCCATAAGGAGAACGATTGAATGCAGCCATGTGTCCATTTGAAAAATCGTTATCGTAAATACCACGAGTACCGGCGCCTGAAGTTTCCTCAGAGCCCAATGCTTTCCAATGGGGATATTGTTTATGGTAATATTCTACCGGATTTTGAAATATATAGTTATATCCTATCACATCCAACGATTTTAATAACTGATTTCCTCCGCTTAATGCTGCTGTCACAGGGCGTGTAGAATCAATGCGATGACAGAACTCTCTCATTGTGGCAGCGATACGGAGTCCTGCTTCCTTACTTTCAATACCCCATTCCTCATTTCCTACACTCCACAGAATAATGGAAGGGTGGTTCCGATCACGCTTTAGCATTCGTTCCAAAAGGTTAAGATGTTCCTTATTAACACCCATCAAACGATTTTCTTCAATAACTAATACACCTTCCCGATCACACACTTCAAGCATTTCAGGAGTCATCGGGTTATGAGAGGAACGATATGCATTACATCCTATCGTTTTCAGTTGTCTAATCCGGTAAAGTTGCAAAGCGTCCGGAATACCTGTACCTACTCCAGGATGATCCTGATGCATATTCATACCTTTTATCTTAAGAGATTTTCCATTCAAAAGGAAGCCCTGAGCCGCATCAAAATCAATTTGCCGGATACCGGTAATTGTAGTATAGAAGTCTACAAGGCGATCACCTTGATAGACCTCTGTACTCAATGTATATAAATAAGGAGAATCAGCACTCCAAAGCTTAGGATGTGACACCTCCATTTTGACAGAACTGAGATATTCTTCTTTTGGTAATAAGGTTTTGCCTTCCATTGTGCAATGAGCCACTTCAACGCCTGCAGAATCTCTTAATATCTGTTTCAAATGATAATCAGTCGATAGTAATCCCGAATTTTCTACAGTTGTTTCTACTGTCAGAATCGCTTTTTGGAAGTTTTTATCAAGAGAGCTATGTACAAAAGTACCGAAAGGAGCAACATGTAACGGCGCTGTCTTATTCAGCCAAACATGTCGGTATATACCTGCTCCTTCATAGAACCAGCCTTCCTGAAGGGTAGCATCAACACGGACCGTTATCAGGTTTTCTCCGCCATATTTCAAATAATCCGTAATATCATATACCTGCGTAGTATATCCACTCGGCTCATGTCCGACGTAAAACCCGTTTACCCAAATTCGTGCGTCGCGAAAGATGCCATCGAATTGTAGAAAGAGATGTTTACCCAAGTCTTGCAAAGGTATAGTGAAAGTCTTACGATACCAGCCTACACTTGTTTCAGGATATTGATAGCCGACTGTTTTGTAACCATGGCTATGGCTTGCTAAAGAATCATAAGGCAAGTCAACTACCCAGTCATGAGGCAAATTAACTTTCTTCCATCCGGAAGCATTAAATTTCGGGGAATAAGGTCCTGTATTATGAATAGAAGCTGCTTTGGTGAGATAGTTAAAATATTCTGTACCACAACCAAAATCTTTGAGCGGATCAGAGGCATTTCCGAAAGCAAACTGCCAGTCGTCATCCAGCAAAATACGTTCACGACTCGACTGCCCAAAAACCCAAACAGACAGACAAATCATCAGCAAGAAAAACACAGCTCGTCTCATACAATTACAGGATATAAAAGATAAACATGAAGAACCACATCGGTAAAACCAAGAAATAAAAAGTATACATAAGGATATAAGTCGCCTTATAAAAGAAAATAGAATAATGCGACTTCTATCTATGCCATTATCATCGAAACAGAAAAACTTCTAACCCAACAATCATTATTTCACTGCAAACTCTTCTTTCAGCAGATCCTTATCATCTGAAGAAGAGCCCACCATTATTGTGAACTCACCGGGTTCGACAATCTTTTGCATCTTCTTATCATAAAAAGCTAGTTTATCCGGTGTGATAATAAAGCTGATATTTTTACTCTCCCCTGTCTTCAATGATACCCGGGCAAAATCTTTTAACTCTTTCACAGGTCGGGTGGCACTGCTATATTTATCATGAATGTAAAGTTGAACAATCTCCACTCCATCGCGAGTACCGGTATTCGTTACTTTTACGCTCGCTTCTACCTTACCGTCTTTACTAATTTCTTTACGGTCAAGTTTTAAATCCTCGTATTTATAGGTAGTGTATGATAAACCATAGCCAAAGGGATAAAGTGGAGTACTTGGCTTCCCGGCAGCATAAGGATGGAAATATTGCGATGGTTTATGATTGTAGATCATTTGAAGTTGCCCTACGCTATGCGGAATTGTAATTGCCAATTTTGCAGAAGGGTTCACTTTCCCATAAAGGATTTCGGCTACAGCCTGTCCACCATACATACCCGGTGCCCAAGCTTCAACAATAGCCGGTAAATGTTCCGTGTCCACCATACATACCCGGTGCCCAAGCTTCAACAATAGCCGGTAAATGTTCCGCCGCCCACTGTACTCCGAGCGGACGCCCGTTTACCAGAATTAATATGGTCGGTTTACCGGAAGCAGCTACTTTTTCGATCAGTTCATTCTGCAAGCCAACAAGGTCAATATCCGAGCGGTCGGTATCTTCTCCATCCGTTCGATCCGTCCAACGAAAACGCATCATATATTCTCCCGCCACCACAATATTTAAATCAGCGAACTTGGCACGATCTGCAGCTTCAGCCACTTTTGCCGGATCCATATTACGCGGATCCCACCCTTGATCGACAAATTCAAATTGAGTGTCCGGAGCTATCATTCTCAAACCTTGAAGAATTGTCGTTACATTCTCCGGTTTTTCAGGTGCACTCCAATCTCCCAGAATATTCTGATCGTCGGCATTGATTCCGGTCACCAATATCTTTTTATATTTTGAAGTGTTAAGTGGCAGAAGCCCTTCATTCTTAAGGAGCACAATTCCACTCCGGGCTGCATCAAGAGCCGTCTGACGATGTTCTGCGGAAAGACGTATCTTCATTGTCTTACTTTCATCAGCATAAGGATGTTCAAACAAGCCCAAACGGAACTTGATATCCAAAATACGGCGAACAGACTCGTCAATACGAGATTCAGGTATACGGCCTTCTTTTACCAGTTCCACCACCATTTCATTCCAATGAATACCATGCATGTGCATATCCATACCCGCCATTATAGATTGATAAAAAGCTTCTTTAATATTCTCCGCGGTAGCATGAAGATCATGAATATGCTCAATATCCATCCAGTCACTTACCACAAAACCGGGGAACTTCCACTCCCCACGCAAGATATCTTCCATCAGCCATTCATTACTGTGACAAGGGATTCCGTTCAGTTCATTGTGAGCAGTCATCAATGACATGGCACCCGCCTTCACTCCAGCTTCGAAAGGAGGAAAGAAAACCTCACGCAATGTACGTTCCGATAAATCGGTTGGCGAGCCATTCGTGCCATTAATAGGCTCACTCCCCCCTACAAAATGCTTAATACAAGCCAGCACATCCGCATCACTATTCAGATTTCCCTGATAACCTTTAACCGACTGAACACCCATCAAAGACACTAAATAAGGATCCTCTCCATAGGTTTCGCCTACTCTACCCCAACGCGCATCGCGTGCAACTTCCACATTCGGATTAAACGTCCAATGCATATTCATGGCACGCATTTCCTTGGCCGTCTGTCGAGCTATCTTATAAGCCATCAAAGTATCAAAAGAACAAGCCAGATTTATATTAGTGGGATAGACCGTATTATCAGGTGCATTGGCATTACCGTGAATAGCATCTATCCCGAACAAAATCGGTATTTGGAGACGACTTTTCATAGCAAGCGATTGCAAATAATTTGCTTCTTTAAGAGTCAACACGTGTAAAAATGAACCAATCACTCCCTGTTCTGTCCATTTTTCCACATCTTTATAAGTAAAGCCCGGATAAAATGCATTTGCTGTATTATTTTTCAACTCATCAGCAGTCATTACAGCACTGTTTGTCTTGATGTGTTCAATGCCGACAAACTGATTCATCTGTCCCACTTTTTCTTCCAACGTCATTCGCTTCAACAAATCCTCCACCCGTTCTTTTACGGGAGCGGACGCGTCTTTATATACTTCCTTCTTATTTCCTTCGAAGGAGCACAAACTAGCTCCGATTACCATAACTAAAATTATTTTTTTCATTAGTATACTTTTTAGGTCATTTCTTCTTTGAGATAGCACTTAGGCGATAAAGCGCAACATCATGTCCAAGTATCGTCACACTCTTTATTTTACTCGTATTTCCTTCTGCTTTTTTAGTCCAGAGGTTTCGAATCGTATAAGTCTTCGAATCAAAATCAGTAAAACGTTTTGCAACCTCATCATACAAATTGAAAGATTGCCAATCAATCGTATATTGTTTAGCCTCAGTCGTGCGATTAAGAATACAGAAAGCCCAATCGTTATTAGCTAAAGGTTTAAACCAAAACTCAAGACCGTCTTTCACTGCAAATTTCAATCCCTGGATTCCCAAGCTATCCTGATTAATGGCAACCACTTCACGGTTCATTAAAATATCTTTTGTATCCTGCGACATGCTGCGGATATCATTCCCTAAAATAAGAGGAGCTGCAAGCATGCACCACATGGAGAAATGAGCACGATCTTCATTGACCGCTTGTCCGTTTCCGACTTCCAGCATATCAGGATCATTCCAATGCCCGGGACCAGCATACTTACGCAAACCATTCTGCATATCCAGAATTTGCATGACCCCGTACGAGGCCCATCCCGGATGCTGATCTAAACAATCGAAACAATTAAATATATCTCCCGTAGTTCGCCACATGTGACCAGTCTCAGCAGCCCATTCCCATGGTTTGCTTTGCCCCCACTCACACATACTAAAAAGAATCGGTCGACCGGCAGCACGTAAAGCATCTCTCATCAAATTATAAGCCCCCACCGGATTCACATTCTCCGTGTTACACCAATCATACTTCAGATAATCAATTCCCCATTTGGCATATTGCATTGCATCTTGATATTCATGACCAAGACTTCCTGGGCGACCAGCACAAGTCTGGCGCCCCGCATCAGAATAAATACCAATCTTCAGTCCTTTGGAGTGCACATAATCAGCCAACGCTTTGATACCGGAAGGAAACCTAACAGGATCCGCCTGTATAAAGCCCAAACTATCACGCTGACCATGCCAGCAGTCATCTAAATTGAGATAAACATATCCGGCATCACGCAATCCTGTTTCAACCATTGCGTCTGCAACGCCTTTAATTAAGTTTTCATCAATATTACAAGCAAACTTATTCCAACTATTCCAACCCATGGGAGGAGTTTTAGCCAAGCCTTCGAATTTCTGAGCGGATAAAGGAATAATAGAAAGAGCTGCTAACGCAACTGCAAGAAAGGTCTTTTTCATGTTACTTTAATTTTATATTCTTAATGGCATGCAAATATAACAGGATAACGGAATATACAATAACATTATTTTAACGAACTATAGTATAATTTGTTATGCACAACAACACTCTTTGTATCATTTACATATAATCTTATAAAAGCCGCATTTATTTATCGGAATATTCTATATTTGCCATCATTAAATCAGTTAAATATAAAAGTTATGATAGATCCTATTTACTCTCCTGACAAAGGACGATATGATAATATGAAATATCGTCGCTGTGGGAAAAGTGGCATTTTATTGCCCGAAATTTCCCTCGGCTTATGGCACAACTTCGGTGATATAAACCCATTTGCCAATTCAAAAGCAATGGCTCACTATGCATTCGATCAAGGCATCACACACTTTGATTTGGCAAATAATTATGGTCCATCCTACGGGTCCGCAGAAGAGACTTTCGGAATGATCATGAAAAAATCATTTATGCCTTATCGTGATGAGTTATTTATCTCATCTAAGGCCGGTCATGATATGTGGTCTGGTCCTTATGGAGAATGGGGATCAAGAAAATATCTCATGAGCAGCCTTGATCAGAGTCTGAAGCGAATGAACTTGGACTATGTTGATATATTCTACTCCCATCGCTATGATCCAAGCACTCCTTTGGAAGAGACTTTACAAGCATTGGTAGATATTGTACGTCAGGGAAAAGCTCTATATGTAGGTATATCCAAATATCCCGAACAAGCAGCAGCTTTTGCGTACAACTATTTACAAGAACGTGATGTGCATTGTCTCCTTTATCAAGGCAGATACAACCTCCTCAATCGGGAGCCGGAAAATGAAGGCATACTCCGCCAAGCTAAAGCGAATGGGACAGGATTTATAGCTTTCTCCCCTTTAGCACAAGGATTGCTGACAAGTCGTTACCTAAAAGGTATTCCTGAAGATTCACGCATGGCTCAAGGATTGTTCTTGAAGAAAGAGACACTGACAGGGGGGCTTTTGGACCAACTGAAAGCATTAAACAGTCTTGCTGCAGAGCGAGGGCAAACATTAGCGGAAATGTCATTAGCTTGGATTTTAAAAGACGATATGGTGACATCCGTAATTATAGGAGCCAGCTCTGTCAATCAATTGGCAGATAATCTGAAGGCAATTGAGAATACTACATTCACCACAGAGGAAATTCAAAGGATTGAGCAGATATTAAACGGATAAGAAATTCTTATCTCTTTGCCTCAGGCAATGATAAAGCCTGATACATAGCTTCTTGAATTCGTTCTCTTATTTTTAGCTTCTGCAGCTTTGTGTTCCACGTATCCGGATAAATACGGTTGCTCAAAAATACATATACCAAACCGTTTACCGGATCAACCCAGGCGCAAGTCCCGGTGAAACCGGTATGCCCATAAACTGAAGCGGAAGCAGAAATACAGCACGGACTATTTTCAGGATGCCGCGTATCAGGCTTATCAAAACCAAGACCGCGACGACTGATGTTGGATACTGTAGTCGTAAACATACGACATGTCGTCTCACTCAGATACCGCTTCCCTTTCCATTCGCCATTATTCAGCAACATCTGATAGATAGATGCTACTTCAGTAGCATTAGAGAATAGACCGGCATTACCCGAAACACCTCCTTGAAAAGCTGCAGCCTCATCATGCACAAAGACCGGCATTACCCGAAACACCTCCTTGAAAAGCTGCAGCCTCATCATGCACAAACCCTTGCAGAAGCTCTTTTCTCAAGAATAAATCAATATTCGAAGGTATTATTTCCGATTTCAATCCTTTCTTAAATGCACCATATTGACGGGATAACGGTAAGTATCCGGTCCTCGAAAGCCCCATAGGCACATAAAATTCTCTTTCTAAAAATTTATTCAGTGACATTCCGGTGCGTTGCTCAACAATCTGTTGTAACAGTATAAAATTGAGATCGCTATAGCGGTAACGTTTATCTTTTAATGGAGCATTGGCTATTTTCTTCAGATACTCTTTCTTAAATGAATCGTTCAACCAAAGGCTATCACACACCTGCATACTGTATCCTGCCATGCGAATGTTTGAAGTCAGACCTTTACGGAAACGGAAGTTTGGATTTGCCCACACCTCGGCGCCCACACGCACAGAGTATAATTTATCACGTTTGGCTTTAAATAACGAACCCTTGTAGCTCTTCTTATCAATAACGTCCTGATAAAATAACAAAGTGGGAGGCAGTCCAGACTCATGTAATAACAGCTCTCTGACCGTTATATTCTTCTTATCTGTATTCTTCAGGTAAGAAAGATAATCTGAAGCACGATCCGTCAGGCTCAACGCTCCTTTATCATACAACTTCATCACAGCAAGTAATGTTGCTGTAGTCTTAGTCAACGAGGCCAAATCGTATACATCCGTCTTCTTTACTGGAACAGGAACATTGAGCATTAAGGCGGATGCGCCTGCAGAAGCTGCTACGGAGCCTTTAGCCCAAGTATGTGCACCAAATGCCTTATTATATAACTCCTTCCCATTTTTAAAGATTGCAATTTGACATCCCGGATAAGCTCCTTTACGAATACCTTCGGTGGCAATCGTGTCGATACGGCTCAACAAACGGGAATTCATGCCATATTCTTCAGGGATAAAACGATGGGGAGTTTCAGGAGATAAGGTCATACCGTCACCTGTAGCAAAAAGTCCGCCAATACTGGCTGACAACCGTCCGTTGGCTGTTACATCGGCATACAACACCTTAGCTACATGCTTCTGAATATCCTCCCCCGGAGAGTGGGCAAGCACTACAGCATCAGCTGCGGAAACTCCACGATGTATCTGTAGAATCTGCTTTCCGGGAATAAAAAAGACATAAACGACCGGGACTTTTGGAGCAAAATCGGCAAAGAAAGTTTGATAAGGAGCAAGGCGATGATCGGTGACACAAACGATAATCCGTTTATAATGCGATAACGTCTCTTTTAGATTTATACGCTCCGCCTCCGATAAAGATTTTCCAAGTTGGAACCCCACCGGATGGGTATATTCCGACAGCTCTTTAAAAAATGGTTTAATGATTTTATTGTCACCCACATTAAGCACTGCAAGCTGTTTGATATCAGTGCTTAATGGAAGAATACCTTGCTGGTTACCCAATACTGTTACCGCCGCCAAATTCAAACGGCGAATCAAGTCTTTGGTATGGGGAGTATTAACTCTGCTTCCCAAACCGGACAAATGGATTTGAGGCCTTTTACGAAGCCCAAGCACATATTTGTAGGTTAAAACTTTGCGACACCTTCGGTTAATATCCTCTTCTTCCATGTCACCACTCTTAATGGCATCTACCACCGATTGGACTTCTTCTTTAAGCCTATCCGGCACCAGAAGCATATCATTTCCAGCTTTAAGAGCCTTTAAACAAACCATTTCATTGCCTGATACGCCTTTCATAGAAAGTGCATCTGTAAAAATCAGTCCTTTAAAATGCAACTCCCTACTGAGCAAATCATAGACCACATTGCGCGAAAGAGAAGAAGGAAGTCCGACATGTTCTTCAAAGATCGGCACTTCAAGATGTCCGACCATAATACCACTCAACCCGGCTTTAATCGCTTTTTTAAAAGGATAAAGTTCTATGCTATCCAAGCGTTCACGTGTAAAAGGCAATGTAGGCAAAGCTTTATGTGAATCGACATCTGTGTCACCATGACCCGGGAAATGTTTACAAACAGAAAGCACGCCTCCATCTTCCAAGCCTTTGGCATAAGAGATAACCTTGTCCGCTACACTTACCGGACTTTCTCCGAAAGAACGGGTGTTAATCACAGGATTCCGGGGATTTATATTCACATCGGCTACAGGGGCAAAGTTTACCCTAATACCCAACTCACGGCATTGCCGTGCCATCTCCCGCCCATAAGCATAGATCAACTTATCATCCTGAACACATCCCAAGACCATATTCTTAGGAAATACGGGAGTTCCCCGTAAACGCATGGAAAGCCCCCACTCGCCATCAAAAGTTATCATTAAAGGAACTTTTGCCATCCTCTGTGCCTCATTGGTTAACATCGCCTGGTTCAGCATCAGTCCACCGGAAAATAATAGACCACCGACTTTATATTCCTCAACCACTTTACGCAAGAGTTCACGATTTTTTTTTGTTTTTTGTGGAGCTATAGTATAAATAAGTAACTGACCTATACGTTCCTTCAGACTCATTTTATTAAACACAGAGTCCACCCATTGCACACAACGTTTATCTTTTTCGGCGCGCTGAATCATGAACGGTTCTACGGGAGGAACAGGAGGAGGAGGTGACGGCAAACGTTTGGCTTCTAAAGCAAAACGAGTACATCCGGTCAATAATATAATTATGAATACTAGTAGTCTTTTCATTCTCTCAAACTTTCATCAGAAAACCAAGACCTTTGGTGAGTCTTGTATTTATCCCATAACAGTTAAAATTGACAAGGGTTCAGCAAATATATAAATAATATTCGCTTGATATAAATCTGTTTCGATAATATCTCCCTACAGATGAGAAAAAAGATAATTTTTATTTCAGACTTTTATAAATAGCTTCCTGTATATTTGAACGGATATTCGAGTCAACAATCTTTGAATTCCATACATCGGGATACATCCGGTTGCTAAGAAATACATAAACCGTTTTATTTAGAGGATCCACCCAAACACAAGTACCCGTGGAACCGGTTTGACCATAGACGGAAGAATTTGCAGAAAGAGAACAGGGACTGTTTTTCAAGTCTTCCGGATTAGGTTTATCAAAGCCCAACCCAACATGGCTGTTCGCTGATTTCTCGGAAGTAAAAAAGCGGCAAGTTTCTTCACTTAAATAGCGTTTGCCGTCAAGTTCTCCATCATTTAACAGCATCTGATAAATCTTTCCAATCTCTTCAGCCGTAGAGAAGAGTCCTGCATTACCCGAAACACCACCTAAAAAGGCTGCCGATTCATCTTGTGCATAACCGCACAAATCCTGACGCCGAAGATAATCATTCGAGACTGTTGGCATTATCTGATCTTTAGTGTACTTACGCAGCGGCAGATACATTGTGTGTTTCAATCCCATCGGACGATAAAATTCTTCTTCAAGATAATCGTCAAGAGTCTTTTTAGTGATACTCTCAACGACCTGCTGCAAAACGATAAAGCCAACGCAGCTATACACATAATGTTTGTCATCGAGTTCACACTTTGCTATGCTTTGCAATATCGTATTTTTAAAATTCTTATTCAGCCATATACTATCTGCAACTTGCATGGGATAAGCCGCACTCTCATGATTGGCTATTAATCCTTTCTTAAATTTAAAATCCGAACAAAAATAACTATGTTCACTCACCTGGGTCTGATGCCACTGATCTTTCCAGCTTTGTGCATAAGGGCCATGCACCGAATTCGGATCAATTGCATTCAGATAGAAGCGGATATATGGTGGAAGTCCGGATTCATGAAACAGTAAGTCTTTGATGGTTATGTTCTTCTTCCTCCCTCCGCGCATGAATGATACATATTTGGAAGCCTTATCCGTCAGCTTTAGTTTTCCTTCATCATACAACTTCATTACAGCAAGCAAAGTCGCAGATGTTTTAGTCAGCGAGGAGAGATCGAATAAATCATCAGGACGTACAGCTGTGGAATCTTGAGGTGAATGAGTCCCGAAGCATTTGTTATAAACAGCCTTTCCATCCTTCAACACCAAGACTTGGCACCCCGGATAGGCGCCGGACTTTATTCCTTCACGGGCAATAGCATCAATATGTCGCAGCGCATTCGAGCTCATTCCGTGATCTTCGGGTATAACTGTTCCGGAAGTCATACCAGGCCTGATCATGCACCCCTCTCCCGAAGCATACAAACGTCCTATACTCATCGATAATTTACCTTGCGCAGAATCTTTTCCAAATAATATACTTGCCACCAATTGCTGTACGTCGGGCTGTGAGGAATGTCCTAAAATAACGGCGCTTGCCTTTTCCAGCGCCGGCTCAACCATTTGCATGCCCCGATAGGAAGTAAAAAAAGTATAAACAAAAGGGATGGAGTCATTCAGTCCGCTTAAGAATTTTGAATAAGCAGCAGCATCAATATCCTTACAGGATACACTAACGATTACACGACGATATGTTCCCAACTTTTGCAACAATTCCTGCCGTATACTATCCGACTGTCTGGAAATCAAGCGAAAACGGTCGACTCTAACAGGGCAGAGTTTGGTCACTTCTTTCACAAATACGGTATCCTTGCCATCACCCACACTCAATATTGCAACGGGAGAATTACCGACCGGGATAAGCGGAAGGATACCGAAATCATTGCCAAGTACCGTAACAGTAGCACGGCGAAGTCGAGCAGCTAAGGCTTGCGCTTGGGGCGTATTAATGCGATAGCTTATACCACTAACTTGTAACTGGGGATGCTGCGTTCGAAGTCCGAGCATATATTTGTAAGCTAATATCTTACGGCATTTAGCATCAACCTCAGCCTCCGATAAAACACCATTTTTCACTGCATCAATAAGCTCTTCAAATGCTTTCTCGGTGTTATATTGCACCAAGACCATATCATTACCGGCCACTAATGCTTTAGTGGTGACCTGAGGTACGGAAGAAACGCCTTTCATATCCAGTGCATCCGAAAAAACCAAGCCTTCAAAGCCCAATTCATTTTTTAGAAGTCCGGTGACAATTTTACGTGATAAAGAAGATGGCGTTTTATCCGGATCCAAAGCCGGAACTTGCAGATGCCCCACCATCACACCTCCCAAGCCACCACGAATCATAGCTCTAAAAGGATATAATTCCACGCTATCGAGTCGCTCTCTATTATAATAAAGAGCAGGCAGTGCTTTATGAGAATCAACGCTTGTATCTCCATGTCCCGGAAAGTGCTTACAAACAGAAAGTATGCCTCCACTTTCAAGCCCGTGAGCATAAGCCAAGACTTTCTCAGAAACCTTTTTGGGGTCTTCCCCAAAAGAACGGAAATGAATAACCGGATTATTAGGATTGGTATTTACATCGGCATCGGGGGCAAAGTTCACCTGCACCCCCAACTCTTTGAATTCGCGTGCAACCTCCCGACCATAAGCCGCGATCAATTCATTATCTTCGATACAACCAAGCGCTGCATTTCGTGGAAAATCAGGCATACCCGATAATCTCATGGAAAGTCCCCATTCTCCATCAAAAGTGATAAGAACAGGGACATCCGATTCCTTCTGTGCGATATTAGTAAGAATAGCTTGTTCCTCAGCCACTCCTTCAGAAAAAAGTAATCCGCCAATCTTGTACTTTTTCACAAGAGCTTTTATTTGCTTCCGGGTCTGCTTATCAGCTCTTGCAGGAAAAGTCGCCACAATGAGCTGCCCCACTTTTTCATGTAAGTTTAAGCGCGAAAAGACCGAATCAACCCATGCTTTACACTGCTCATCTTGAGATGAAGGCAAGTAAGGAGGGTATATTCGGGGAGCGGCAGCTACAAACCGAATTGATAATAAAACCCATAAAACAGCTAGAACTATTCGTTTACTCATGATTATATTTTTTCAATAGAGCCATACTCTAATTCACAAGAAGCAAATACGTTCCTGCATAGCATAAACTCTGTGTCAAGCTCCCTGGCAGATTTCTCTATCGTGTTATTTTTTTGTAAGTGTTAAATCGAGCTTACCCACATAAATTCCATTTTTGCCTGTATGCGATACGGCAACAGTTACTCCATCTTTATTTAAATAATAAGCCGGCTTATTCATAAATGTATGGGAATGTCCGCCCAATATCACATCAATATGATTGGTTTTGCGAACCAATTCTTCATCGCAAGGTTCATTGGGATACTGGCTCGTAATGCCAAGATGTGAAAGACAGACTACAACATCACAATGCTCTTTCTGTTTGAGCAGATCAGCCATTTTTTGTGCCACAGGTATAGGATCATTATAAATCACTCCCTCACATTTATCGGCCTGCACCAGACCTTCCAACTTAGGAGATAAGCCAAACACACCGATTTTAAGACCGTTGCGTTTCAAAATCACGTAAGGCTTTACAAGTCCATCCAGTACAGTACCTTTTACATCATAATTTGCACAAAGCACCGGAAACTTCGCCATCCGAAACAGGCGGGCCATATTATCAAGCCCCGAGTCAAATTCATGGTTACCGATAGCCATGGCATCATAACCCATCAGATTCATCATTCTCACTTCAAGCTCTCCTCTGAATACATTGTAGTAAGGAGTACCTTGGGAGATATCGCCACAATCGAACACCAACAAATCAGGGTTTTGAGTACGCTCCTGCTTTATAAATGCAGCACGGCGAGCTGCACCTCCCATACCTGCACTACGATCGGCGGAAGTGGTCGGGATAGGTTCAATACGACTGTGCGTATCACTTGTTTGAAGAATTTCTAAATGTTTGGTCTGCTGTGCTCCCAGAAAACTTACCGGCAAAAACAACAACGCTAATAATATATATTTCCGTTTCATCTTATTCTTAATTTTGTACTGTTATTCTGCCATCCAAACTAGAAGTTATTTTCTTACCGGCAGCAGTCTGACTTTCCACATAATTCATAAATATATTGCGCAATGTCGCACCTTGGGGGCAAACCCGTTTTTCTGCTTGCAGAAGAGCAGGCATACCGTCATTTCCATCCGCTACATAGTCAATGGTGGCAACCGTATAAAGTTTCTGTTCATCCAGAGGTTGTCCACCGACAGTGCACTCGGCTAACTTTCCACTTTTAGTAATAACCAACCGAACTCCACTCACGCCCTGTCCATGCTGTGCAGCTATGTTCTCAAATAGATGTTTCAGATTAGCTCCTGAGATGGTTAGTACACATAAAGAGTTCTCAAATGGCAATATTTCAAATACATTTCCAGTTGTGATCGGTCCTTCTGTCAGAACATTACGCAGACCACCCACATTCACCAAGCCCATATCCGCAGGTTTTCCTAGCACTTGGGTAGCAGACTGTTTCAATAAATCGGCAACCAGATTAGACAATAAGCTTTCCGGAAGTCCTCTGTCCATTGTCATTTCGGCTGTACCGACCACACGATACATCACGCTATCTATTTTCGCTTTATAAGGAGTGATCATCGCAATAGCTTCCCCTACAGGTTTCGCATCCCAAGTCGAGTCTATTGAAACCATCTTGCCTTCAGTCTTTGTCACATTGTAAGCCGAATGGCACGAAGTGAGCAAAAAGAAAGCCAGCAAAAACGTTCCAAATAGATTTCTCTGTAAATTCTTCTTCATTTTTTTATCAATTATACCTTAAATTGCGACAAATATAGCAAATAGAACACTTTCTCACGCCTTCTCTACCTAGAGTTTTTTTGCGTATTTTAATTGCACTGCTTGCACCAACCTATATAAAGCATTGATATAAAGGATGATACATGGGTGCAATTAAGCGAAACAGCAGGGTGCAATTAAAGTTAATTGCACCCTGCCAACGATTCATATAACACACTGACAAGCAAACACATAAACCAACAATGCATGGATTTAGAAAGAAAAATGGATGCCCAAATTATGGTTGAAAACGATGTGTTTTTACACATTTTGTTCCCCAAACTCTGCGAAAAGAGAGAAAATAGAGTTCCATTATGACTCATTAGTATAGAGCTACCTTATCTCTACCGCCATCCTAACCATTCTCTTTACAAAGGCAAGCAATGATTATTTCCAAGGTCAAGAAACAACAGTTTCTAACCTAGGGAATCATAGTTCCTCTATATAGATACTGTTGTAACTAATAATGGGAACTAGCATACCTCCTTATGGGAATGGGATTACTTGACTATGCACGTTTCTTATGTGACTATGCCCGGAAATGCTTCACACTTTATGATTTATTCTTCCTGCTTCATTTTACAGAAACCCAAAAGCCTTCCTGGTTTGCTATACATTACATGTATGTTGTTCCTGCTTTGCTTCACATTGACATTGAACAAAATGACGATCAAACAATGAACCCTCCATGACATAAATATTTTAAGTATATCATTAATTATTTATCAAAATAACACATGTAATAATATTTATCTTTATTTTTATAAATATTTTATATAAAAACAGATAATCAAAGAATCCTATAAAGCTAAGGCCAACATATTATATCGAATCTTTTACTTCATTATTATGTACACAAAGCTCAAATTAACGACCCAGTATACTATATGGGCATTCGTTCTTATTGCCATCGTGGCAGCTCCAATCTCCGGCATACTATGGATAGGGAAACAATTTGTTTCACTTCCAATTAACAATCAGTCTGATTTAATACAAAAGCATGGGATATTTCTTACCTTTCTCATGATCTGCTTGATAGGCCCGTGCATCGAAGAAGTTTTATTCAGATATCCCATCACGCTGGAACGCAAAGTCCTTTTAAGAAGCTTTGCACTAGGAATGCTATTCAAGCTGACCTTAGTATTATTTGGCAAAACGGAGTCGTTTGTTGCGAACATTATTCTATCAAATCTATGTTGGATCAGCATCATTCTCTATTATGCCCGAAAAGAATACGGATTAAAAGCAAAGTCCGCAGCTGGTTACATCAGCATGGTGTTTTTTGCGCTGTTGCATCTAACAAACTTCACCAATCTCCATTGGAACAATTTTATCTTTGCCTTCATACAAGTTATACCACTCGGCATACTCGCTTTCTTTTTGAACAAAGCCCGTATTCAATGCGGCATTCTTTATTGTATCGGCATACACATTTTGTATAATCTCATTACATTCACATTCATGTTACCAACGATGAAATGGCAATAGAGTAGAGTGTTCGAAAAGAATAATTAATTAGACAATATAGAAAAACAGGAAAGTAATCATATAAATAATTATCATCAAGTAAAAAACATTTTTGATTGTATCATTTTATATACATAACTTTGAAAAGCTTAAGCCCCGGAAATAAAACCTTAACGCAAAATACAGATAATATCATTACCTATGGAAAAAAAAATATATATAATCATTTTTATAGCAATGCTATCTTTCAATAGCTTATTTGCACAGAAAGATTCAATACAGACCACAAAAGAGAAAGAGTATACTTTTATCATAGAAGATTCTCCTGCCAAACTATTTACCATGCGACAATTCAATGAGAGTTCGCTGAGTTTATATCGAATGGCAGTAAATGAAATAAACAAAAAAGTTTCCACAAAATGGAGGCTATACGTCAACACTCTCGTATCGAGTCTCTTATATATCCCTTTAACGCATGAAGAGGGGCACCGCTCCATCCTTACTTATAAAGGAATAGGAAGTATCTCACAACCTTTTTTTAATAAAGACCTTGCTGCATACGTCACAGGAGTGAGAGACGCTGATCTGAAACTATTACGGGATACGGATTTGCCGACTTATATCCGTTTGCATACCGCCGGACTTGAATCTGATTATGCCATGCTACTGCGCGAAGCCTCATTAATGAATTTAAAGAAAGAGAATGTGAGTACACTGTGGTACGATTATTCAATCCGCAAATTGAGCCTCATCGGCTATTATTGTTACGGATTATTCAAAGTGGATGCAGGCATAAAAGAAGAGAATGACGAACTTAAACGAGACATCGTAGGACATGATGTTTACGGAGCTATCCGGCATCTCCACCGTCCCAATATGGAATTCAAACGATACACAGACTATGACGATTTAACACCGGAAGAGAAGAAGTTTACAAAAAGAGTAGGTTGGCGTTCTCTTTTCAATTTGGTTGATCCGCTACTCATGGGAAAAACCGGCTTAAGACTGAATAGTAAATGCATGGGAAATTTTGCTTTAGGTTATGGCATGGTTCCTTTTGGTGACTATATAGACGAGCATTTCTGGCTGTTGACAAAATCAGTCAACGCACATTTCTATTTACGGCAGTATGAGAACAAGAGCACATGGTTTCCGGCATTCGGCATGGATTTCTATGATATTTCAATCACTAAGAACATTACCGTTGATACGTCATTACACGGATGGGTACAACCCCAAGAATTAGCCTTCAGAGAAAATTCGGGAAAAGCAGGTGGCGCTTTCGATATCACAGGTAAATATCGCTTCTTTTCGAGTACTAAAGGCCTTAAAGGATTATCTGTCAATTTAGGAATGACCGCAAAGACAGAAGGCTTCCTACTCGAAGAAATGAATCTGAAACGTCATATCGGTTTCCGACTCGGAACAAGCATTTGGTTATAATATAGTTAATATAGGTCTATATTCTAATTCTCAACCGGCTCATCAGAGCTTGTTGCTATAGAATCGGTCACAAAGAACTTTTTCGCAGGACCATTCAGCTCAACAACAGGAAGTATAGCCTCTCCTTCCTCTTCTGTGAGTAAGCCTTTTTTCACGAGCCGCCTCGTAATCAGACGATAATAACCCGCCTGATTCTCTTTCAACTGTCCTGTAGCAGTGAAAGAACTTCTAAAATGCTTAGGCTTCGGCACAATAGAGGCCAAAAAGATTGATTCTTCAGCCGTCAGTTGTGAAGGGCGCTTATTAAAATAAAACTCTGCAGCTTCACGTGCACCATAAATAAGTGGCCCCCACTCGGCTATATTCAGATATACTTCATACATTCGTTCTTTAGAAGTCAGTCGACCATTTTCTATGAGCCACACGATGAGAGCTTCTTCAAGCTTACGGGCAATGTTCTTATTTCGATTCAAAAATACATTCTTGACAAGTTGCATAGAGATTGTACTACCCCCACGGGCAAATCGACGGACTTTAAGGTCATAAATGAGAGCTTCGCGCAAAGCGTCAGGCAAAAATCCGTGATGGTAGAAGAAGGCTCCGTCTTCACTCTGCATTACAGACATGCGAAGCAAAGGAGAAATACTATCCAATGGCGTATAATGATCCCATGAAGGTCCTATCGGAAATGTGCGTACCGGTCGCCCGTCTTCATAAGCCGTGTACAGAAACTCACCGGACATTTTAGTCAGGCTTGTCTTGCCATAACTTACTATTCTGAAGTTCTTCGACTTAAGTTCCGACTCTAGTCTCAGCTTATCCAGTTGTGAAAAATCAACATCAAAAAGAAAATTATAAGCCAATTGTCCCGTTGTTCGCATACCTTGAAGGTTTTCAAAAAGTCCCGCAGGTAAAGAACCGAATAACTCCTGTGCCGGGAACCAAGGCTTACGAACAGAGACAATAAAATGCCAATAACGTTCGTGAATACTCTTTTCAAATCGCTCGGCATGGATGTATGGATGAAAGGCCAGCGTATTGAAACGTGCCACACTCCCACTATCTAACTCTAATGCATGGGGGAAAATATTCACCCGATAATCTAATTGTCCGCGGTTAAGATTAATCACTTCAGGAGATAGCCGCTTATGGTATATACTTAGCCCGTTGATCTCGGCAGCACCGCTGATGCACACAGCACCATGACGATCATTCTCTTGCATCAGACTGAAATTAAGGCTGCTAAACTTTACATCTGCTCCAAAACGGCGGGTAACGTAGGGCAGAGTAATTTCCCCGTGATGGAGAGTATACAATTTTGCATTCAAGCGGCGTTCCGGTGGATTTAGCTCACCTTCTGTCCGCCAAGTCTGACTCACGGAATCCTCTTTTATGGACACCGTCGCCTCAAAATGATTACCGGATATACGGAACTGAGGGATGGAAAGTGCGACAAACTTATCATCTTTTTGTTCGAGGATATGCAATCCGGTCAATTCCCCATTACGTGGGAGCAAGCCGAATAATAAGTCGAGTAAAGCTTGTGATCGCTTCTTATAATCCAATTTATCCTCATCCTGATTTTCTTTCTTTTGAGGAGAACGAAACAGAAAATCGTAATTGGCTATTGAGTCTTTTTTTATAAACCGGACATCCAGACCATCCAAATGTACATCCCTCACATCAGGCTTTCCCTGAAGCAAATTCCATAATCCAAGCCGAACGTTCAATGATTCCAGGGTAAGTAAAGTATCCCTTTGTAGCGGAACAACTGTAAAGTCATTCAAAGAGATCGTATTCAATCCACTAAGATTAAGACTGGAATAATGAATATTCAGTCCATAATCTTTTTCCAAACTGGATATACGGCGATCAGCGAAATAATGCAAGATCGCATTTCGACTAATAAAAAGAGTTGTCAGTATTATGAAGAGACAAACAGTTCCATAAAGAGTTCCCAACAGAATTTTATGCTTAACCGTTTTCATACTAATTTATTTTCCCATACTCGGTTATTCGCGGCAAAGGTAAAGAATAATAACGGGTTAAAAAAATCCCCTTCCAGCAATATGCCAAAAGAGGATTTATAAATAGAAAACCACTCAATATTATTCCAAAGGGATCCCTTTGTAAAAGTCTAGAAGTTTAGTGCGGAACAAATATTCATATTTAGCTTGTAACTCGCCTGACTGAGCCTTGAATAAGTTTTGTTTAGCCTCGTTATATTCCACTGCAGTTGCTTTTCCGTTTTCATATTTCTCACTCATTAGTCTGAAAGACTCTTCACTGGAATTAGTTGCAACAACGCTACTATTGTATTTACTGTCGGCAGCTATAGCATTATACCATGCTTGTTGTATTTCTTTATATAACCCTTTCTTTACATTATCCAGTTGCAACGAATAGTTTTCTTGTTGCAATTTGGCGGTACGAATGCGATTGCGGGTAGCCCAACGATTGAAGATAGGTACATTCAGGCTCAAGCCAACATACTTATTAAAGTTATTCTTCATCTGTGAGTTGAAATTGTCACTCAAAGTTGATTGATAACTTGTGCCAAGACTTCCGTTAAGAGTCAGTTGAGGATAGAGAGCACTCTCGGCAATGCGTATGTTATGCTTACTTCCTTCCAACCGATACTGTGCAGCCTGAACAACCGCTTTATTACCTACCGCATATTGATAAATTTCATCCGGAGGACTAAGTGGATTGAGCTTGATATCCGTGTCAGGTGTGGGTAAAGTAAAACCTTCAGGTGTAGGTAACTCAATGAGCTGACTCAAATCGAGTAAAGCCAACCGATAATTATTTTCGGCCTGTACCGCACTCATCTCATCCTGCGCCACACGCGATTTAGCCTCAGCAACTTCAGCCAGTGAAGCTTTACCCAATTCTTCCATACGGACGATACGGGCGCATTGCTCTTTACTTAGCTTAACCTGACCAAGTGCCACCTCATGCAGTTCTTTATTGTACAGAACCTGCAAATAAGATGATGCAATGTTTACAGAAACATCTTCTTTAGCTTTTTCAAGATCGGATAATGCCGCTTGCAGATTGAGTTTGGATAAAGCGTATTGATGAGGAATTTCAAAACCGGTAAACAAAGGAACACTGGCATTCAATTGCAAACTTGTAGAATTGCTGTTCGTGTTTACATAACCGGTATATTCCCTTCCGTCGGCATCCTTCATCGGCACCTGAGCACGTCCCCAGTACCAATTTTGTCCGGCACCCCCATTTAAATTCGGCAGGCGAGCCCATTTTGCCGTATTTACATTTACAGCATCTTGCTCAGCTACATTCGCGCTTTTCCTTATATCAATATTGTGTTCAATGGCATAATCTATGCAACGACGCAATGTCCACACTTCCTGCGCCTGTCCCGAAAGACAGCAGACAGCCAAGCCAAAGAGTAGTATATTTTTTTTCATATCATTCCCTTTCATAAAGCAACTATCATTGTTTATCTTTCTTTTCTGCTCCGCGCACTTTATCTTTCGCGGTCAAGCCACTCTTGACAGCAATCTTAATGCCATCACTCATACCTACTATAACTCGTTTACGTTCGAATGTCTGCACAGGGTCACTTTTCTTAAGGATATAGACAAAAGTGCTATCCCCTTTAAATTCAACAGTACTTTCGGGTATGGTAAGTGCCTTCTTGGCATTATCCAATACAATTTCGGCATTAGCAGAATAACCGGAACGGATCTTCACGTTATTAGGGATCTTTATCGCAGCTTTAATTTCAAACTGATTTGCTCCGTTTTCTTCAACGCCTTTAGGAGAGATATATTCCAAATTAGCTTCGAATGATAGATTCTGCAATGCTCCGATAGTAAGTTTCACCGGCATACCTTCGCGAATGCGTCCTACTTCGGTTTCATCAATCTTACCCCTAAAGATAAGGTCATTCATATTAGCAACAGTTGCTATCGTGGTGCCATCATTAAACGTATTACTCATAATCACAGAGTTTCCTGCTTTAACAGGGACATCAAGAATAAGTCCGTCGATAGTGGAACGGATGAGCGTGCTTGAAAAAGATGCACTGTTCTTTGTGATTCCTTCTTTTACGATTTCGAGATTATCTTTAGCTGTGCTAAGTTCTTCCCGAGCCTGTTTAGCAGAGACATCACTTTTCTCATATTCTTCCTTGCTGATCAGTTTATCATCAAACATCTTCTTCACGCGTGAAAAGTTCACTTCAGCTTGTTTTGCATTAATTTGCGCCAAACGAACACGACTCTCAGCTGAGTTTAAGCTTCCCAGCTCAGGTATAACTTTAACTTTAGCTATCACTTCACCTTTATGAATACTCTGTCCCGCTTCTTTATAGACTTCATCAATAATACCCGAAATCTGTGGCTTGATGAGGATTTCATCTCTAGGTTCAACCTTCCCTGTCACAACTGTTGTTTTTGCCAAATCTGTAGTTTCAGGCGATACAACCTCATAAACAGTAACTTTTGGTTGCGATTTTTTATACAAAAACACGAAGGTTCCGATAAAAACGGCGGCAACAACCACCAATAATGCAATCTTAAAATACTTTTTCATAGGAATAATACCCGTTGGCGGAATTAAATTAGTGCATATTTAATTTGTCCAATGGGTTT
>JADHED010000761.1_pt1 | contig 33122 bp, 22 predicted proteins | sample 8952041 | NCBI WGS metagenome assembly JADHED01 (sample SAMN16124423, study PRJNA663239) | bioreactor sludge metagenome | isolation source: sludge (control) | place: India:Bengaluru | collected 2018-09-08
CCTGCCGGTCGGTGTCGGTGACGACCGGCCGCGGCGGCAGGTCGCCCGGATCGGGCGAGGCGGCCAGGCCGCGGTCGAAGCCGGCGTCAGTGCGGCTGTGGTCCACCGTTGCCCCACTCCGACGTGCCCGGCGGCGGCGCGCTCGCGGCCGAGAGGCCGCTCTCGCTGGCGAACGCGGTCACCTTCTCGATGGCGCCCCGCCAGCCGTGCGCCTGCTCGAGCAGGTCGTCGATGGCCGGCTCGATGCGGGCCCGCAGCCGCCGGCCGCTGTCGGTGAAGAAGAGGTAGCCGATCAGGCCGCCGAGGGCGGCGCCGGCCACGACGGCCCAGCTCACCTGGTGGTTGTCGCGCATGCGGTGTGTGCTCTCCTGCGCCGGCGCGCCTACACGGACGACCGGGCGGCCCGGCGCGTCGCCCCGGCGCTCATGTCCTGGATGTTGTGCTTCTTCATCTTGCTGTAGAGCGTCGGCCGGTAGATGCCCAGCATCTCGGCCGCTTCCTGCTTGTTCCAGTTCGTGCGCTGCAGCGTCTGGACGATGGCCACCTTCTCGATCTCGGCCAGCGTCCGGTGCGGCGGCACGACGAAGTCGCCCGTGGGCGCCGACTGCTCGCGCATCTCCTCGGGCAGGTCGGCCACGGTGATCTCGCTGGTCTTGGCCACCAGCACGCCGCGCTCGATCACGTTCTCCAGTTCGCGCACGTTGCCCGACCACCGGTGGCGGATCAGCACGTGGTACGCCGCCGGGGAGATGCCGCGGACCAGGCGGCCGTGGCGCTGCCGGAACTTCTCGAGGAAGAACTCGCACAGCAGCGGGATGTCCTCGGTGCGATCGCGCAGCGGGGGCACCTTCAGCGTGATGGTGTTGATGCGGAAGTACAGGTCCTCGCGCAGGCGGCCCTCGCGCAGGGCCGTGTCCACGTCGATGTTCGTGGCGCAGATCAGCCGGAAGTCCACCCGCACGATGCGGTCGCTGCCGATCGGCCGGAACTCGCGGTCCTGCAGCACGCGCAGCAGCTTGCTCTGCAGGTAGGGCGGCATCTCGCCGATCTCGTCGAGCAGCAGCGAGCCGCCCGCCGCCCGCTCCAGCAGGCCGTCCTTGTCCTGGTTGGCGCCGGTGAAGGCGCCCTTCTTGTAGCCGAAGAGCTCCGACTCGATCAGGTCCTTGGGGATCGCCGCGCAATTGATCTTGATGAACGGCGCCTTGGCGCGCTTGCTGTTGGCGTGCAGCGCGTTGGCGATGAGCTCCTTGCCGGTGCCGTTCTCCCCGAGGATCAGGATGTTGGCGTCGCTCGCCGCGACGTTGGTCACCATCTCCAGCAGGTCGTGCATCTTCCGGCTGCGCCCGATGATGCTGGCCAGGCGCGCGGGGCCCTCGAGCTGGCGCTTCAGCTGCTGGTTCTCGCTGCGCAGGTCGTGGCGCTCGATGGCCTTCTCGAGGATGGCCACAAGCGCCTGCGGCTCCACGGGCTTCTCGAGGAAGCTGAAGGCGCCCGCCCGCATCGCGTCCACGGCGCGCTGCACGCTGCCGTGGCCCGTCAGCACGATCACCTCGATGTCGTCGTCGACCGCGCGGAGCCGCTGCAGCAGGTCGATGCCGTCGGTGTCTGGCAGCCGCAGGTCCGTGACGACGACGTCCGGGCGCCAGCCGCGGAACGCGGCCTCGCCGGCGGCCCCCGTGGTGGCGGTGCGCACGTCGTAGCCGCTCGCCTCGAGCAGCACCCGCAGCCACTCGAGCATCGCGGGCTCGTCGTCGATCGCGAGGAGGCGGGTCTTGCGGGTCGAGGACATCGCGCGGGGGCGAGGTTGAAGTGGTCGAACCAGTCCGGAGTATACAACGCGGCGCTCGCGCCGCCGGCCGGAGGCGGTGCGCCCGCCGCGTATAATCGCCCCCATGCCCGAGATCCCGGCAGCCGCCAGGCCGGTCCCGCTGCGCTCCAACGCGCCGCAGGCGCCGGCGCCAGACGCCGACCGCGTGGCCTGCGAGCGCTGCGGCCACGACATGTTCCGGATGCACGCGGTGTGGCGGTGCCCGCAGTGCGGGTTCAAGACCGACTGCTGCGGCTGGTAGCGGCGCCATGGACGTCCTCGAGACGCACGTCCTGCCCGACAGCGACGACTACCGCGCCAACCACGCGCACATGACCGCCCTCGTGGGCCGCCTGCGGGAGGAACTCGCTCGCGCGCGCGAGGGCGGCGGCGCCCGCGCCCTCGAGCGCCACCGGGCGCAGGGCAAGCTCCCCGTGCGCGACCGCCTCGACCGGCTGCTCGACCCCGGCTCCCCGTTCCTCGAACTGTCGGCCCTCGCCGGGCACGGCCTCTACGACGGCGAGGCGCCCGGTGCCGGGCTCGTGACGGGCATCGGGCGCGTCTCGGGCCGCGAGGTGATGGTCGTCGCCAACGACGCCACCGTGAAGGGCGGCACCTACTACCCCATCACCGTGAAGAAGCACCTGCGCGCGCAGCAGGTGGCGCTCGAGAACCGGCTCCCCTGCCTCTACCTCGTGGACTCCGGCGGGGCCTTCCTCCCGCTGCAGGCCGAGGTGTTCCCCGACCGCGAGCACTTCGGGCGGATCTTCTTCAACCAGGCCCGCATGTCGGCCGCCGGCCTCGCGCAGATCGCCGTCGTCATGGGCTCGTGCACGGCCGGGGGCGCCTACGTGCCGGCCATGTCCGACGAGACCATCATCGTCGGCGGCACGGGTACGATCTTCCTGGGCGGGCCGCCGCTGGTGAAGGCCGCCACCGGCGAGGAGGTGTCGGCCGAGGACCTGGGCGGCGCCGACGTCCACACCCGGCTGTCGGGCGTCGCCGACTACTTCGCCGCCGACGACGAGCACGCGCTGCAGATCGCGCGCACGGTCGTGTCCACGCTGCACGGCGCCAAGACGCTGCCGGCCGACCGCACCACCCCCGAGCCGCCCCGCTACGACCCCGCCGAGATCTACGGCATCGTCCCGGCCGACGTGCGCAAGCCGCTCGAGGTGCGCGAGGTGATCGCGCGGCTGGTGGACGGGTCGCGCTTCGACGAGTTCAAGGCCCGCTACGCGACGACCGTCGTGACGGGCTTCGCGCGCCTCCACGGGTTCCTGGTGGGCCTGGTGGCCAACAACGGCGTGCTGTTCTCGGAGTCGGCGCTGAAGGCCACGCACTTCATCGAGCTGTGCAACCAGCGCGCGGTGCCGCTGATCTTCCTGCAGAACATCACCGGGTTCATGGTGGGCCGCCAGTACGAGCGCGGCGGCATCGCCAAGGACGGCGCGAAGATGGTGCACGCGGTGGCCAACAGCGTGGTGCCGAAGTTCACGGTCGTCCTCGGCGGGTCGTTCGGCGCCGGCAACTACGGCATGTGCGGGCGGGCGTACGACCCGCGGCTGCTGTGGATGTGGCCCAACGCCCGCATCTCGGTGATGGGCGGCGAGCAGGCCGCCACGGTGCTGACCACCGTGAAGCGCGACCAACTGGCGCGCGAGGGACGGACCCTCGCTGTCGATGAGGAGCAGGCCATCCGCGCGCCCATCCTCGAGAAGTACGAACGGGAAGGCTCGCCCTACTACTCCACCGCCCGGCTCTGGGACGACGGGGTGCTCGACCCGCTGCAGACGCGCGACGCCCTCGCGCTGGGGATCTCGGCCGCCTGCAACGCGCCGGTGCCCGAGCCCCGCTACGGCGTGTTCCGCATGTGAGGCTGGGGTCAGACCTTGAATTTCAACATCGAGCAACTGCACGCCAATTGGCGATTTTCGGTCGGCGAGGCACGCGCAACGACGAATGTCCACGATCGGCCCGCCGCGCGTTGAGACGATGCCCGACACCCTGCTGACCCGCGAACGCACCGGCGCCGTCGAGCACGTGACGCTGAACCGCCCGGAGGTCCGCAACGCGTTCGACGACCGGCTCATCGCCGCCCTCACGGCCTGGGCCCGCCGGACCGCGGCCGACCCGGACGTGCGGGTGTGCGTGCTCGCCGGCGCGGGCCCGGTGTTCTCGGCCGGCGCCGACCTCGGCTGGATGGCGCGGATGGTGGAGTACTCCGAAGAGGAGAACCGGCAGGACGCGCGCGCCCTCGCCGACCTCTTCGACGCGCTCGACACGCTGCCCCAGCCGCTCGTCGGCCGCGTGCACGGCGCGGCCCTGGGCGGCGGCGCCGGCCTGGCCGCCGTCTGCGACATCGTCATCGCGGCCGAGGACACGGTGTTCGGGTTCACCGAGGTGAAGCTGGGGATCCTGCCCGCGGTGATCTCACCCTACTGCGTGGCGAAGATGGGGCTCAGCCAGGCGCGGGCCCTGATGCTCACCGGCGAGCGGTTCGACGCCGCACGCGCGCGAGCCGTCGGCCTCGTCCACGTGGTCGTCGCCGCCGACCAGCTCGACGCCGCGGTGGCCCGCCAGGTGGCGCACCTGCTCGAAGCCTCGCCTTCGGCACTGGCGGCCACCAAGCAGCTGCTGCGCGAGGTGGCGGGACGGTCGCCCTCGGCGTGCCTCGACCTCACCAGCACCGCCATCGCCCGGCAACGCGTGTCGGCGGAGGGCCAGGACGGCCTGCGCAGCTTCCTCGCGAAGCAGAAGCCCGGGTGGGCGCGATGAGCCGCCCCTTCCGGCGCGTGCTCGTCGCCAACCGCGGGGAGATCGCCGTGCGCGTGATCCGCGCGTGCCGCGAACTGGGCCTCGAGAGCGTCGCCATCCACTCCGAGGTCGACGCGGGGGCGCCGCACACGGTGCTCGCCGACCGCGCCGTGCCGGTGGGGCCGGCCCCGGCCGCGCAGAGCTACCTCGACGTCGCGCGGGTGGTCGACGCCGCCCGGACGTCTGGCGCCGACGCCGTGCACCCGGGCTACGGCTTCCTCTCGGAGAACGCCGCGTTCGCCGATGCCTGCGCGAACGCCGGCCTGGTGTTCATCGGCCCGCCGGCCGCCGTGATCGAGCGCATGGGCTCGAAGATCGCGGCGCGCCGCGTGGCCGAGACGGCGGGCGTGCCGGTGGTGCCCGGCGTCACGCCGGCGGACCAGACCGAGGCGGGCGTGGCCGCCGCCGCGCGCGCCATCGGCCTGCCGGTGCTGCTGAAGGCTTCGGCGGGAGGCGGCGGGAAGGGCATGCGGGCCGTGCGCGACGAAGCGGCCCTGGCCGAGGCCATCGGGGCCGCGCGCCGCGAGGCGCAGGCGGCATTCGGCGACGGCGCCCTCTACGTGGAGCGACTGGTGGAGCGGCCGCGGCACGTGGAGGTGCAGGTGTTCGCCGACGACCACGGCACGGTGCTGCACTTCTTCGAGCGCGAGTGCTCGGCGCAGCGCCGCCACCAGAAGGTGATCGAGGAGAGCCCCGCCCCGCACCTGCCGCCATCGCTGCGGCAGCGCATGGGCGAGGCGGCCATCGCCGTGGCGCGCGAGGCGGGCTACCGCAATGCCGGCACCGTCGAGTTCCTCGTGGACGGCCACGGCGACGCGGCCCGCTTCTACTTCCTCGAGATGAACACGCGCCTCCAGGTGGAGCACCCGGTGACCGAGGCGGTGACCGGCCTCGACCTCGTGCACCTGCAGCTGGCGGTCGCGGCGGGCGCCCCGCTCGGGCTGTCGCAGGACGCCGTGTGCCAGCGCGGGCACGCCTTCGAGTGCCGCGTCTACGCGGAGGACCCGGCGGCCGGCTTCCTGCCGCAGGCCGGCCGCCTGCTGCTCTATCGCGAGCCCGACGGCCCCGGCGTGCGCGTGGACGCGGGCGTGGTCGAGGGCAGCGAGGTCACCGTGCACTACGATCCGCTGCTGGCCAAGCTGATCGTGCACGCGCCGACGCGCGAGGCGGCCCGCGCGCGCGCCGTCACCGCGCTCCGGCAGTTCCCCGTCCTCGGCCTGCGCACCAACGTCCCGTTCCTCGTGCGCCTCCTGCAGCACCCCGCGGTGCGGGACGGGCGCATCGACACGGGCTTCATCGAGCGCGAGCTCGCCCACCTGGTGGCCGCGCCCGCCCCGGAGGTGACCTCGCGCGCGGGGGCCGCGGCCGCGAGCGTCGCCGGCACCGCCGGCGCGTGGCCCCACACCGCGGCGGGCCCGGCGCCCCCCGCCGCCGGCGCCCCCTGGCAGCGGCTGGCGGACTGGAGGAACTGACGTGCGCACCCGCCTCGAGGCCCGCGCCAGCGGGGACGTGTTCGACGTCCAGGCCACCGATCGCCTCCTCGAGGTGACGTCGCGTGACACCGGCCGGCGCATCTCGGTGGAGACCCAGTACCTCGGGCACGGCCGCCTGTTCCTCGTCGAGGGCGACGCGCGCCGGCTGGCGTGGGTCGCCGAGGACGACCAGCAGCGCTGGGTGTTCGTGGACGGGGAACTGGTCGTCGTGGACCTCGCCCGCGGCGGCGCGCCCCGGCGCGCGCGCGCGGATGCCGGGGGCCACGACGCCCTCGCCGCGCCGATGCCTGCCACGGTGGTGAAGATCGTCGCGCCGCCCGGCACGCGCGTGGCGCGCGGCGCCACGGTGCTCCTGCTCGAAGCGATGAAGATGGAGCTGCCGCTGCGGGCGCCGCACGACGCCGTGGTCACCGCGGTGCACTGCCGCGAGGGCGAGCTCGTGCAGCCGCACGTCCCGCTCGTCGATCTCGACGCCACGAGGTGAGCGTGCCGCTGCCCGCCCTGCCCTCCCGCGTGTCGATCGTGGAGGTCGGCCCTCGCGACGGCCTGCAGAACGAGGCGGCCGCGATTCCGACCGCCGCGAAGGTGGCGTTCGTCGACGCCCTGTCGACCGCGGGCGCGCCCGTCGTCGAGGTGACCGCCTTCGTGCACCCCGCGCGCGTGCCCCAGATGGCCGACGCCGCGGAGGTGCTGGCCGCCATCGCGCGGCGGCCCGGAACGCGCTATTCCGCGCTCGCGCCCAACGACCGCGGCCTCGACCGCGCCCTGGCCGCCGGCGTGGACGAGGTGGCCCTGTTCGCCGCGGCGTCCGACGGCTTCAGCCGCCGCAACATCGGGCAGGACGTCGAGACGGCGTTCGCCGCCTACCGCGCCCTCGCGCGGCGCGCGCTCGACGCCGGGCTGCGCGTCCGCGGCTACCTCTCCACGTGCTTCGGCTGCCCGTTCGATGGCCCCGTGCCGCCGGCGCGCGTGCGCGACCTGGCGCGGCGCATGATCGAGGAGTGGGGCGTCTACGAGGTGGCGGTCTCCGACACGATCGGCGTGGCCCACCCTGGCCAGGTGGACGCCGTCCTCACGACGGTGCTGGCGGCGCTGCCCGCGTCGGCCGTCGCGCTGCACTTCCACGACACGCGCGGCACGGCGCTCGCGAACGTGCTCACGGGCCTCTGCCACGGCATCGCCACGTTCGACGCGTCGGCGGGGGGACTGGGCGGGTGCCCGTTCGCGCCGGGCGCCGCGGGCAACCTCGCGACCGAGGACCTCCTCTACCTGCTGGATGGCCTGGGCGTGCACACGGGCGTGGCGATCGACCGGGTGGTGGCGGCCTCGCGCGCCATCGAGCCCCACCTGGGACACGCGCTCCCCTCGCGCGTGCTGCAGGCCTGGCGCCCCGGCGCCTGACCTGCGATCCCGCCTGGCCCGCGCGCTTCGAGGCCGAGGCCGCCCGTCTCGCCGCCTGCTTTCCACCCGGGTCGATCCGGCGCCTCGAACGCATCGGCAGCACCGCCGTGTCGAGCCTGACGGCCAGGCCGATCGTCGAATCGCTGCCCAGCCCGGCTCACCCCAACGAGTCGTAGCGGACGTCGACCACCTCGAGGTCTTCGGTGCCGGCGGGTGTCCGCAGCGTGACGACGTCGCCCGCGCGGGATTTCAGGAGCGCCTTTGCGAGCGGAGAGCGCCACGAGATGCGTTCGCCGCCGCTGTCGAGCTCGTCGATGCCGACGATGGTGACCTCGCGCGTCTCGCCGTTGCCGCGCTGGTAGGTCACGGTGGCGCCGAAGAACACGCGATCGTGGTTCTTCCCGGCGTTGTCCACCACCACGGCGCTGTCGAGGCTCTTCGACAGCCGGCGGATCCGGCGGTCGATCTCGCGCAGCCTGCGCTTGCCGTAGATGTAGTCGCCGTTCTCCGATCGGTCGCCGTTGCCGGCCGCCCAGGCGACCGTGGCCACCACCTCCGGCCGCTCGATCTTCCAGAGGCGCGCCAGTTCCTCGTTCAGCCGGCGAAACCCACTGGGCGTGATGTAGTTCTTGAACCCGTCGCTCATCGGCCGCGGTCACCTCGTCGCCCGCGCAGTTCCCTCGAGCCGCTCGAATGGCCCCGCCGTCAGCGCCCGAACGCGGCCCCCCGCAGGATCCGGCCCGGCCGGGCGGCCGTCATCGCCCCGCCCTCGAACACCACCTCGCCGTTGACGATCACCGTCGAGACGCCGTCCGCGTACTGGTGCGGCTGCTCGAAGGTGGCGCGGTCGCCGACGCGTGCCGGGTCGAACAGCACGAGGTCGGCCCGCAGGCCGGTCTTCACCACGCCGCGGTCGGCCAGGCCCACGCGCTGCGCCGGGAACGACGTCATCTTCTGCACGGCGTCCTCGAGGGTCAGCACGCGCTGCTCGCGCACGTAGCGGCCGAGCACGCGGACGAACGTGCCGTAGCTGCGCGGATGCGGCGACGCACGGCCGAAGATCGGCACCTCGCCGTCGGAGGCGATCATCGTCGCCGGGTGCTGCAGGATGCGGACGAGATCCGCTTCCGCGATCGCGTGGAAGATCCCGGAGCAGCCACCCTGCTCGACGATCCAGAGGACGGTGTCGGCCGCGTGCTCGACGGTGGGCGCCAGGCCGCGCCCCTTCGTGATGTCGCCCAGCCGCTTCCCCGCGAGCGACGCGTCCCAGCCGCAGCCGGCGATCTGGACGTTCTGCGGGTCGCCACCGCCGCGCTCGTTCTCGATCAGCGCCACCGTCGCGGCCTTGACCTTCGCCCGCGTCGCCGGGTCCTTCAGCCGCGCCAGCACCCCGTCGCGGCCTCCCTCCAGCGCCCACGCGGGCAGCAGTGCCGCCTGCACGCTCGTGCTCGACGCGGTGTAGGGATACTGATCGATGGTGGCGTCCACGCCGCGCGCCCGCGCCTCGTCCACCAGCCGCAGCGTCTCGACGCTCCGGCCCCAGTTGGCCTTGCCGATGATCTTGTGGTGCGTCACCTGCGTGGGCAGGCCGCCCAGCTCGCCGATCGCGATCGTCTCGCGCACCGAGTCGACGACCTTCGAGGCCTCGTCGCGCATGTGCGAGACGTGGATGCCGCCCATCCCGCCGGCCACCCTGGCCAGTTCCACCACTTCCGCCGTGGGCGTGAACGTCCCTGGCACGTAGAACAGCCCCGTGCTGAGGCCGAACGCGCCGTCGCGCATGCCCGCGCGCACGAGCGCCCGCATGCGCTCCACCTCGTCGGCGGTGGCCGGGCGGTCGACCTCGCCCATCACCTGCGCGCGCACCGAGCCGTGCCCGACGAACGCGCCGAAGTTCACCGACACGCGCGTGGCCGCCACCTTCTCCAGGAACGGCCCGAGCGGAAGGGGCGAGCTGCCGTCGGGCCCCTCGAACAGCGTGGTGACGCCCTGCCGCACGTAGTTGTCGGCCGTCGGCACGTCGAAGATGCCGCGCCTGGCGTGCGTGTGGGTGTCGATGAAGCCGGGCGCGAGGACCAGGCCGGCGGCGTCGACCTCTCGCGCCCCCTTCGACGCGAGCCCCCGCCCGATGGCCACGATCGTGTCGCCCTTCACGGCGACGTCCGCGACGTACCAGGGCGCGCCGGTGCCGTCGACCACGCGGGCGCCGCGGATCACGAGGTCCGCCTGCGGGACCTGGGCCACGAGCGCCACCGCACACGCCGCGGCAACGAGCGACACACCTGTCACCCGGGAGAAGAGCTGGACTCGACCGACCATCCGCATACCTCCGCGTCCGCGCATGGTAGCGCAGGTGCGTGGCGCGGCGCGGTGGTCAGGCGGGCCGTGCTGGCGGGCTGGTGACGTTGAGCGCGGAGCGGCCGACGCGCCTCCGGCCGTGCGACGGCGGGTGACAGCGGTCGGCCGAGCGGGGCGCCACCCGGCGCCCCGCCCGTCGCCGCCGTGTCGGTTACCGGCCGAACTCCACGTTCACGCCCGCGCTGAACGCGCGCGGCGCCGCCCACACCTGGAAGTCGCCAGGAATCGGCTGCCCCTGGGCGTTCACCCGGAAGATGTCGGTCTTGTCGAACATGTTGTCGAGCTGGGCGAACACGCCCAGCGAGTACCCGGCGCGCCGCGCGAACCGCTTCGTCACGTTGGCGTTCCACAGCTGGTAGCTCGGCTGCGACGTGCCGTCCGAGAAGCGGGCCTCGCTGATGATCTGGCCGCGCAGGTTGGCGCGCAGGCCCAGCCGCGGCTCGGCCCACAGCAGCTTCACGTAGGTGGAGTGCTTCGGCAGTCCGAACACCTCCTGCCCCTGCGCGTTCTCGCGCGTGTTCCGGCTGTAGGCCACCTGCGGCACGAAGCCGAACGGCAGGCTCACCGACACCGACGTGTTGACCCCCTTGGCCGTGTATCCGCTCAGGTTGCCGTAGGTGAACGGCAAGCGCGAGAGGTCGAAGGTGATGCCGTTCTCCACCTCGGCCCGGAACACGTCGAAGGAGGCCTGCAGGCGCGAGGACGACCACGCGTATCCCGCGGTGAGCGTCGCCGACTGCTCCGGCTCGAGGTCCGGGTTGCCGACGAAGCTGGCCGTGCGCAGGTAGAGCTCGTTGAAGAACGGCGCCCGGAAGCCCTCGCCCCAGCTGAGGCGCAGGCGCTGCGCCGGCGACAGCGCGTAGACGGCGCTGAACTTCGGGCTCCACTTGTCGCCGAAGTCCGAGTAGGAGTCGAAGCGGAAGCCGCCGCTCACCTTGAGGTCGGGCCCGAGCGCGAACTCCTGCTGGGCCCAGCCGACCTTCACGTCACGGTAGGCCTTGCGCTGGCCGGTGCCGGGGAAGTTCAGGCTGGCCCGCTCCAGCGTCTCGCGCCGGAACTCGGTGCCGGCCTGCAGGTAGTGGGTCTGGCCGAAGGCGCGCCAGCTCTGGCGCCCGGCCACCTTCACCTCGCGGTTCCACTCGATCCACGGATCCACCAGCACGGTGCGGTTCACGTAGATCTGCTTCTCGCGCCGGTCGTACTTCCCGTAGTTGAACGTGACGGTGACGGCCGTGTCCGGCGACAGCAGCAGATCGGCCTCGGGCGTGAGGCCGAGGCGCGTGAGCTTGCGCGGCGAGTTGTAGACGGTGGACGCGAGCTGCGTCGCCCCGGAGAAGAAGTAGTTGTCGATGCTGCGGCGCGAGTAGTCGGCCACCAGCCGCGTCTGGAGCCACGAGGCGACGCGGTAGTCCGCGTTGGCCGTGCCCGTGCGCCAGACGCTCTGAGGCTGGCCGATCGTCTGCGGGTTGGAGGCGCTCAGGTCGAACCCGTCGTACTCGCGGTAGCCGCCCGTCGCGGACACGCCAAGGCGGGACCCGCGCCAGCCGGTGGTGTTGGTGAGCCGCAGGTCGCCGAACTCACCGCCCCGCACCGAGAACAGCGTGTTGAAGCCGGGCAGGCTGCGCCGCGTCAGGATGTTGATGACCCCGCCGAGCGCGTCGGACCCGTAGAGGGCCGAGCCCGCGCCGCGCACCACCTCGATGCGCTCGACGGCCGCCATGTCGAAGTCCTCGAGGTTGAAGTTGCCGTTGGCGTCCTTGCCGATGACGCGCCGGCCGTCCACCAGCACCAGCACCCCCGAGTTGGGGATGCCGTTGATCGACACGTGCCCCTGCCCGCCGCCCTGGTTGACCACCACGCCCTGCCCCGCCTGGTCGAGCAGCACGTCCTTGGCCGACCGCGCGCCGGCATCCTCGATCTGGGCGCGGTCGATCAGCGCCACGGGATCGGCGGTGTTCAGCAGCAGTTCCTCGCGCCGGCTCGCGGTCGTCACCGTCACTTCCGAGGAGAACTGGACCAGCGCGAGCACGAGGTCGGCGGTGCGCTCCTGCCCGGCCGTCACCTCGACCACGACGTCGGCGGAGTCCACGAACCCCGCCAGGCTCGCGCGCGCCCGGTAGGAGCCTGGCGCGAGGTCGGCGAAGACCGCCCGGCCGTCGGCGTCGGTCGCCGCCGACCGCACGGACGTGGCGGCGGGGCCGGTGAGCCGGACGGTGGCGCCCGGCAGCACGCCCCAGTTGTCGCGGACCGTGAGGACGACGCGTCCCGACCCGCCGGGGGACTGGTCCGCCAGCGCGGGGGCCGCGATCAACGACGCACACAACAACAGCAACAGCGAACGCACACGCATGGGAGCAACCTCGAGGACGCCAGGAACATCGACAACGGCCGCGCTGGCAGGCCCGTGGGAGGGAACACGCCGGATGGCGTCCCCGGCACGCCTTGGAAGGGGGCGCACCGCCTGCGCACACGGCGATGCCACCCGGAACGGCGTCCGGAAGGACGATGATGGGGGCATCGGCCTGGGCACCAGATTACAAGGGGTGTGCCCGCCGGTCCACCGTCCAGGGCCGAACCGGTGCCGGTATGACGCAAGGCGGGCCGCCGGACGATCCGCGCGGAAAACCGCCCCCTGGCCCGCCCGCACCTCCCACGGCCGAGGCAGCCGGCGGCCGGGCAGGCGGGGCGGAATGGTCCGTCCCGCGGCCGAAGCGCCACAGCCACCGGCGCCGGCGGGGGTAGAATCGGGGCGTGGCGCGGCTGCCGCGCCCGCCCCCGCCGGAGGGCCCGAGCCATGGCCCACCTCACGGTGCGTGCGGCGTATCGCCAGCTGGCGGACCGGCTGAACCGCTTCCCGCAGGGGGCCCCGCCGACCGACCGGCTCTTCCGCATCCTCTCGCTGCTCTTCAGCGAGCGCGACGCCGAGCTGGTGAGCCGGCTGCCGATCAAGCCGTTCACCGCGGCGCAGGCGGCCGCCGTCTGGAGACTCCCGCTCGCCCAGGCGCGCCGCACGCTGGACGCGCTCGCCGACCGCGCCCTCCTGCTCGACATCGAGCAGGACGGCGAGTGGACCTACGTCCTGCCGCCGCCGATGGCGGGCTTCTTCGAGTTCTCGCTGATGCGGGTGCGGGGCGACGTGGACCAGCGCCTGCTCGCCGAGCTCTTCTACGAGTACCTGAACGTCGAGGAGGCGTTCGTCACGGCGCTGTTCTGCCGCGGCGAGACGCAGCTGGGACGCACCTTCGTCCACGAGCCGGCGCTGCCGCCGGCGCTCGCGCTGCACGTGCTCGACCACGAGCGCGCCACGCGCGTCATCGAGACCGCCGAGACGATCGGGATCGGCCTCTGTTACTGCCGCCACAAGATGGGGCACCTGGGCCGGGCCTGCGACGCGCCGCTCGACATCTGCATGACGTTCAACACGGCGGCCGCCTCGCTCGTGCGTCACGGGGTGGCCCGGCGCGCCGAGCCGGCGGAGGCCCTCGCCCTGCTGGCGCAGGCCCGCGAGCGCGGGCTCGTGCAGTTCGGGGAGAACGTCCAGCAGCGCGTCAACTTCATGTGCCACTGCTGCGGCTGCTGCTGCGAGGCGATGATCGCGGCCCGGCGCTTCGGCCACCTGCACCCGGTGCACACCACCAACTACCTGCCCGTGGTGGACGCGTCGGCCTGCAACGGCTGCGGCCGCTGCGTGACGGCCTGCCCCGTGGACGCCGTCGCCGTGGTCTCGGCCCACGACCCGAAACGGCCAAAGGCCCGCCTGGCCCAGCTCGACGACACCACCTGCCTGGGCTGCGGGGTGTGCGTGGCGGCGTGCCACCGCCAGGCGATCGCCCTCACCCCGCGGGCCGAGCGCGTGATCACCCCCATCACCTCGGTGCACAAGGTGGTGATGATGGCCATCGAGCGCGGCTGCCTGGCGCAGCTCGTCTTCGACAACCACGCGCTGGCGAGCCACCGCGCGATGGCGGCCATCCTCGGGGTGATCCTGCGGCTGCCGCCCGTCAAGCAGGCGCTCGCCAGCCGCCAGGTGAAGTCCCGCTACCTCGCGTGGCTGCTGGCCCGGGCGCAGCCCGCCGGCTGATCGGCACGCCGCTCCGGCCGATCAGGCGCCGTGCTTCTTCAGCACGACCATGAGCTCCGCGGCGTCGTCGGGCGTGGCCACCTTGCCCGCCAGGATGGCGCGGTTGCGGGTGCGGCGCCCGTACAGCTCGCGGTTGGCCGACGTGTCCTCGCGCAGGGTGGCCCCTTCGAGCGCCACGCCCGCGAAGACGCCCCGCGAGCGCGAGTAGCTCAGGATCTCGGCGCGCATGGTGACGTCCGTCTTCGCCTCCGCCGAGCGCCCGATCGGACCGGCGGCGACGACCGCGTCGCCCCCGAGCGTGAACCTGCTCGACAGCAGCCGCTCCATCCCGCGGCGGTTCATCACCAGCAGCACCACGTCGATCTCGCTCACGCCAATCTGGAACCCGATGCTGCCCGACTCCATGCGCATGGCCGCGGGCGCCGACCAGGCGTCGCCCACGCGGCACACGGCGTAGCCCCGCCCGTACTCGGCGCCGAGGCCGAGGCCCGCCTTCTTCAGGCCGGGCACCACCACGACGCAGGCGGCCTTCGCGAGCAGGTCCGCGGGCACGCCCTTGTCGGGCGCCGACAGCAGCTCGTCGAGCACGACGGCCGCGTTGTCGAGCCGGTCGAAGGTGTTGGCCGACGCCAGGCCGGCCGGCAGGACGAAACAGGCGGCCAGCAGCGCGACGAGGGGCCACGGGCGGATCAGGTGTCTCATGTGTTGGACTCCAGGACAAGCCGGGGAGGACCTTGCCATTGTGCCACGGCCACCGCGCCCGGGGCGCCGGTGCGTCGCGCCGCGCGCCGCCGCCCACCCGCACGGCCGCGACGGTTTGGGCACCGAAGGGAGTAGCATGTGGGCCTGCGGTGCCGGACCCGCCACCGGCTCCCGGCGGGCGGCCCGGCCCACCCGCGGCGCCCAACTGATGCCGATTCCTCGCGCCTCCGCTCCTCCGCCCGGCGCCCCGCGCGCCGTCCCGGCAGCGATCGCGGCGCTCACGCTGGTCCTCGCGTTCCTCCACCCGCTCCCCGCGCACGCCCTGGATCCCTCGCGGCGGCTGGCCGACTACACCCGCGACGTGTGGACGATGGCGCACGGCCTGCCGCACGAGGGGATCGCGGCGATCCTGCAGACGCGCGACGGGTACCTCTGGGTGGCCACGCTCGACGGCGTGGCGCGGTTCGACGGCGTCCGCTTCGAGGTGTTCAACCTGATTCGCGACGCCGGCATGGAGACCAACGTCGTCGTCGCGCTCGCCGAGGCGCCCGACGGCGCGCTCTGGATGGGCACCCGGGACGGCCTCGTGCGCTACCAGGCTGGCCGCTACACGGTGCTCGGCACCGGCGACGGCCTGTCGAGCGCCGCCATCCGCTGCCTGCTCGTGGACGGCGACGGCGCCCTGTGGGTGGGGACGCGATGGGGCGGGTTGAACCGCATCAAGGACGGGCAGGTCACGCAGTTCCCGCGCAGCGCCGGCCTGCTGCACGACGACGTGCGCTCGCTCACCGCCGACCCGTCGGGCGGCGTGTGGGTCGGCACGGCCGCCGGCCTGAACTTCGTGCGCGGCGGCACGGTGACCACCGTCCCGCTGGCCACCGACACGACGGCGCCGCTCGTCTCCGCGCTGCACATGGACCGCCGCGGCACGCTGTGGATCGGGACCAACGCCACCCTGTTGGAGGTGCCGGGCGCGGCGGCACACCGGCAGGCCGGGCGCCCGCTGCCGGCGACGCGGCGGTACGAGGGCACCGAGGTCCGCGCCTTCTACGAGGACGTCGCCGACAGCCTCTGGGTGGGCCTCGGCTGGGGCCTGGCACGCATCCGGGGCGACCGTCTCGAGGTGGCGACCGAGCGCGATCGGCTCTCGCACCACCACGTGCGCGCGCTCACGGTGGATCGCGAGGGCAGCCTGTGGATCGGCACCGACGGCGGCGGCCTGAACCGCTGGCGCGACACCTCGATCGTGCTGCTGCCCGACGAGGGCCTGGCCATGTCCCTGCTGGCGGTCCACCGCGCCACTGACGGGGCGATGTGGGTGGGCGGCAACTGCGGCGGGGCCACCCGCTGGCGCGACGGCGTCGTCACGCGGGTGCGAACCGCCGACGGGTTGCCGAGCGACTGCGTGCAGTCGCTGGCCAGCGAGCCGTCCGGAGCCGTGTGGATCGGCACGATCGGTGGCGTGGCCCGGTGGCAGCAGGGCCGGGTGACCGAGGTGTACACCACGGCCAACGTGCTGCCGCACAACCAGGTGATGTCGGTGGCCGTGGGCCGCCGCGGCGACCTGTGGTTCGGCACGGGCAGCGGCGGGGTGGTCCACGTGGACCAGGGCAGCCGCACCGTCTACGACACCACCAACGGCCTCGGCCATCCCGACGTCCGCGCCATCGTCGAGGCGCGCGACGGCTCGGTGTGGATCGGGACGCTGGGCGGGGGCGTCACGCGCTGGAAGGACGGCGCGCTGACGACGATCACCAAGCGCGACGGCCTGTCGAGCAACCACGTGGTGACGATCACGGAGGATCCCGACGGCACGCTGTGGGTGGGCACCAACGGCGGAGGCCTCAACCGGCTGCGGGAGGGCACCATCGCGCACTTCACCTCGGCCAACGGCCTGCCCAGCGACTCGGTGTTCCGCGTCCTGGACGACGGCCGGGGGGCGCTGTGGATGAGCAGCCACCGGGGCGTGTTCAGCGTCACCCGGCAACAACTCGAGGACGTCGCGCTCGGGCGCGCGTCCCGCCTCACCCCCCGCTGGTTCAGCAGCCCCGACGGCCTGCCGGGCGGGGGCGCCCTCGGCGGGACCCAACCGGCCGGCGACCGCGACCCCGACGGCCGGCTCTGGTTCCCCACCTTGCGCGGGCCGGCGGTGCTCGACCCCGAACACCTCGTGCACAACGCCGTCACGCCGCCGGTCCACGTCGAGCGCGTGCGCGTGGACGGCCTGACGGTCACCGGCGACGCGCTGCGCGCGCTCGGGCCCGGCATCCGCGACATCGAGATCGACTACACCGCGCTCAGCCTGGTGGCGCCCTCACAGGTGCGGTTCCGCTACCTCCTCGAGGGGTACGGCGAAGCGTGGGTCGATTCGGGCGCGCGGCGCACGGCCTACTTCGCCAACCTGCCGCCGGGCGCCTACCGCTTCCGCGTGATGGCGAGCAACAACGACGGCGTGTGGAACGAACAGGGCGCGGAGATCGCCTTCGAACTCCGCCCGCACTTCTACCAGACGTCGGTGTTCTGGGGGGCCTGCGCGGTCGCCATCGTCGGCCTGGCGTGGGCGGGCGTGCGGGCCCGCGAGCGCCGCCTGCACGCGCGCCAGGAGGAGCTGGCGCGCGAGGTGGAGCAGGCCATCGCGCAGGTGAAGGTGTTGAGCGGCCTGCTGCCGATCTGCGCCTCGTGCAAGCGCATTCGCGACAGCAAGGCGCCGGGCGAGACCTGGCGGCCGCTCGAGTCCTACATCCAGGAGCACTCGCAGGCCGACTTCACGCACGGCATCTGCCCGGAGTGCATGCACAAGCTCTACCCCGACGTCTGAGGCGCGCCGGGTACCGGCCTCAGCGCCCGAGCAGGCGCGAGAGCCACGAGGTGGGCCGCGCACACTGGCAGCGGTCCTCGGGACGCACGTCGCCGAGCACCTGCTCGACGTGCTTGCCGCACCCCACCCACGTCGGCTTGCCGCACTGCTGACACGTCACCCGCGTACACATCGTTCGAAGCTTCCGTCGCGCGTGCCCGCGGCCGGCGTGACCGGCGGGACGGGCGCCGTCGTCGATTCTAGCCGACGCGGGAGCCGCGCCTCGGCCACCGGCCGCGGCGGGCATTGGCGCGGCCGGATCGGGGGGGCCCCACCGTTTGGTCCGGGAGACGACCAGCGCGTCTGGGGACCGGTGTGGGGCGTGTGCCGCCGATCAGCCCCTCGGCGATGCAGCGCGGCCGCGCCGGTGGCCGCCCGCCTCGCCGGCGGCCCGGTCCAGGTCCTGGACGGCGCCGAGCGCCGAGAGGAAGTCGCGCCGCAACTCCTCGTTCCAGTTGGCGAACCGGACGCGGGGCACGGGGCTCACCGTGAGGTTGCCCTTGGCGTCGCGCACGACCCACCCCTTGGCCTCGAGCACCGCCAGCTTTCGCCGCACGGTCTGGCGGGGAATGCCGGTGGCCTGGGCGATGGAGTAGGCATTGGTGGGCAGGTGCCGGATCCTCCCCGCCATCAGGCTGGCGTGGAGCGCGGCACTGAACTCGAGCGCCGAGCGGGCCGCCGTGCGCATCGCCGAGATGTTGTGGTTCGCCACCTCGCCAAGCACCAGCGCCATCAGGAGGTCGCCGTCGAACTCCCTGTACAGGCGCGACAGGTAGGCGACGAGGAAATCGTTGAGCACGACGGCCGCGGCAAGGCGGTGGGTGTCGGCAACGTCGGGTTCGGCTGCCGCCGACGACCGATCCTGCCCCGGTCCCCGCACCGGGCCTGCCGCTGCTGCCGTGGGAGCCGGCGTCTTCGTGGATCTCGTCATCTGCGGCCTCGCCTGGCGTCTCCGGCCAGCCCGGACTGCTCATTCCGAGCAGTGACGGCCGCGCATTCTTGACGATATGCCCCTATGCTGGCAAGTCTTGCCTCGTAAAGCGTGCCGCCGGGGCCTCGCCCCGGCGACGCCCCGGGAGTTCCCCATGCGTGCACCGATCGGCGCTCTCGCGCCTCGGATCCTGGCGCCGGGCGTCGCGCTCGGCTGCGTGCTGGCGGTCGCCGCCGGCGCGCCCGCGTGCTCGAAGCCCAGTTCCCCGCCCCCCCCGCCACCTCCGGCCGTGCAGGTGGCCGAGGTGCTGCGGCGCGACGTGCCCGTGGAGGCGACCTATGTCGCCCAGACCTCCGGCAGCGAGGAGGTGCGCGTCGAGGCCCGCGTGGAGGGCCTCCTCCTCAGCAGCGACTTCGACGAGGGCGCGCGCGTCTCGAGGGGCCAGCTGCTCTTCACGATCGATCCCCGCCAGAACCAGGCGGCGCTCGACGGCGCCCGCAGCCGGCTCGCCCAGGCCCAGGCCGACCTGGCCCGCATGGAACAGGACGTTGCGCGCTTCGAGCCACTGGTGGCGGAGAACGCGCTCCCCCGTCAGGCGCTCGAGACGGCGCGCGCGCAGGCCGCTGCCGCCAGGGCCAACGTCGAGGCGGCCCGCGCCACGGTGGCGACGGCGGAACTCAATCTCGGCTACACCCGCGTCTACTCGCCGATCGACGGCGTCGCGGGCAAGGCCGAGGTGAGCGTGGGCAACCTGGTGGGACGCGGCCAGGCCACGCTGCTGACGACGATCTCCAAGATCGACCCCATCAACGCCCGGTTCAGCCTGAGCGAGCGCGAGTACCTCCGCCTCGCCCGGCTGTTCGTGAGCACCCGGGCGGCAGGCACGCCCGCGCCGGCCGCCGGCACCGGCGAGCTGCGGCTCGTGCTGGCCGACGGCACCGAGCACCCCCACCCGGGCACCCTCGCCTTCGTCGATCGCCTCGTGGACCCGACGACGGGCACGCTGCTGGTGCAGGCCCAGTTCCCCAACCCCGAGCGCATCCTGCGCCCCGGGCAGTTCGGCCGCGTGCGTGTCGTGCTCGACGTGATGAAGGACGCCGTCCTGGTGCCGCAGACGGCGGTCCAGGAACTCCAGGGCACCTTCTCGGTGGCCGTGGTCGGCGGCGACAACACCGTGCAGCTGCGCCCCGTGCAGATGGGCCCGCGCGTGGGCTCGCTGTGGGTGGTGCGCCAGGGGCTGGCCGCCGGCGACCGCGTCATCGTCGAGGGGCTGCAGAAGGTGCGCCAGGGCGCCACCGTGGCGCCCACCGTCGTGAAGATCGACGAGGCGGCCCCGGCGCCCCGGCCGGCGGCGGGAGCGTAGGCCGTGGCGGCGTTCTTCATCCGGCGGCCCATCGTCGCCATCGTCATCTCGATCCTGATCTGCATCGGTGGCGGCGTGTCGCTGATGCAGTTGCCGATCGAGCAGTACCCCGCGCTGGCGCCGCCGACCGTCCGCGTGTCGGCCACCTACGCGGGAGCCAACGCCGAGGTCGTCGAACAGTCGGTGGCGACGCCCGTCGAGCAGGAGATCAACGGCGTCGACAACCTGATCTACATGAAGTCCATCAACACCAGCGATGGACGGATGCAGCTCGACGTCACCTTCGACGTCGGCAGCGACCTCGACACGGCGAACATGCTGACGCAGAACCGCGTGTCGCAGGCGCAGGCGCGACTGCCCGCCGAGGTGGTGCAGCGCGGCGTCACGGTGAAGAAGACGAACCCGAGCATCCTGCTGCTCGCCTCGATCTACTCGCCCAAGGGCACGTACGACGCCCTGTTCCTCAGCAACTACGCGGTGCTGAACGTGAAGGACGCGCTGCTGCGCGTGCCCGGCGTCGCCTCGGTGGACTCCTTCGGCGCCGGCGAGTACGCGATGCGCGTGTGGCTGCGCCCCGACGACCTCGCCAAGCTCGCCATCACGCCGGGCGACGTGGTGAACGCCATCCGCGAGCAGAACCTGCAGGCGCCGGCCGGCCAGATCGGCGCCGCGCCCTCGGCGCCCGGCCAGCAGTTCACCTACACGGTGCGCGCCCCGGGCAAGTTCGGCACGCCCGAGGAGTTCGGCGAGATCATCGTGCGCGCCACGCCCGACGGGCGGCAGGTGCGCGTGAAGGACGTGGCGCGCGTCGAGCTGGGCGCGGAGATCTACAAGTCGTTCGCACGCCTGGACGGCCAGCCGGCGGCCGTGCTGCCGGTCTACCTGCTGCCCGGCGCCAACCAGCTGGAGTCGGCGGCCGGCATCTACCGCACGCTGGACGAGCTGAAGCGGTTCTTCCCGCCCGACGTGGACTACAAGATCGTCTACGACTCCACGCCGGCGGTCGAGGCCTCCATCGAGGAGATCAACGCCACGCTGCTCGAGGCGGTCGTGCTCGTGGTCGTCGTGGTCTTCGTCTTCCTCCAGAACTGGCGCGCGACGTTCATCCCGCTGCTGACGGTGCCGGTGTCGCTGCTCGGCACCTTCATGTTCTTCCCGCTGCTCGGCTTCACGGTGAACACGCTCACCATGTTCGGCCTCGTGCTCGCGATCGGCATCGTCGTCGACGATGCGATCGTCGTGGTGGAGGCGGTGATGCACCACATCGAGCACGGGATGGACCCCAAGGCCGCCACCTACAAGGCCATGGAGGAGGTGTCGGGGCCGGTGGTGGGCATCGGCCTCGTGCTCACGGGGGTCTTCGTCCCGGTGGCGTTCATGGGCGGGCTCACAGGCGCGCTCTACCAGCAGTTCGCGCTGACCATCGCCATCGCCGTCATCCTGTCGGTGTTCAACGCGCTGACGCTCAGCCCGGCCCTCTCGGCGATGCTGCTGAAGCCGGCCACGGCGCCGGCGCGCGGACCGCTGGGCTGGTTCTTCGAGGCGTTCAACCGCGGCTTCGAGCGGTCGACCTCGGCCTACACGTCCGTCGCGCTCGCCCTGGCGCGCCGGTCGGTGCTGAGCCTGGCGATCCTCGGCGGGGTGGTCGCCGGCACGTGGTGGTTCGCGGGCCGGCTGCCCGGCGGGTTCATCCCCAACGAGGACCAGGGCGTGTTCATGGCCAACGTGCAGCTGCCCAACGGCGCCTCGCTCGAGCGCACCGACGCGGTGCTGCGCCAGGTGGAGGCCATCCTCGCGAAGACGCCCGGCGTGGACTCCTACAACGCCATCGGCGGCATGGGCATGCTCACCAACTCGTTCCAGCCGAACTTCGGCAGCTTCTTCGTCCGGCTGAAGCCGTGGGACGAGCGGACGAGCGAGGAGGAACAGCTGAAGAGCATCCTCGGCCACGTCGGGCGCGAGCTGTCGACGCTGCCGCAGGCGATCGCCTTCCCGTTCATCCCGCCCTCGCTGCCCGGCTTCGGCGCGGCGGGCGGCTTCAACATCCTGCTGCAGGACCGCAGCGGCACGCTGACGGTCGCGCAGCTGGGCGAACAGGTGACGCGCTTCATGGCCGCGGCCCGGCGGCGCCCCGAGCTCGCCTCGATCTTCACGGCGTTCGATCCGACGGTGCCGCAGTACGCCGTGGAGCTCGACCGCGAGAAGGCGCGCAAGCTCGGGGTGCCGATCCCCGAGGTGTTCAGCGCGCTCAACGCGACGCTCAGCGGCGCGTTCGCCAACGACTTCAACCGCTTCGGCCGGCTCTACCGCGTGTTCGTGCAGGCGGAGCCCGAGTTCCGCCAGGCGCCGGAGGACATCGGCCGGATCTACGTCCGCAGCAGCGCGGGCGCGATGATCCCGCTGTCCACCCTGGTGACCGTGACGCCCGTGTCGGGCGCCGAGCTCACCACGCGCTACAACCTGTTCCGCTCGGTGGAGATCTCCGGCTCGCCGGGCGTGGGCTACAGTTCCGGCCAGGCGATGGCGGCGCTCGAGGAGGTGGCGGCCGAGGTGCTGCCACCGGAGATGGGCTACGCCTACACGGGCCTCTCCTACCAGGAGAAGACCGCCCCGCCGTCCACTCCAACCTTCGCCATGGCGGTGGTCTTCGTGTTCCTGCTGCTGGCCGCGCTCTACGAGAGCTGGTCGCTGCCGTGGGCGGTGCTGCTCGGCACGCCCATCGTCGTGCTGGGCGCCTTCTTCGGCGTGTGGCTGCTCGGCTTCGAGCTGAACGTCTACGTGCAGGTCGGGCTCATCATGCTGGTCGGCCTCGCGGCGAAGAACGCGATCCTGATCGTGGAGTTCGCCAAGGCCGAGCACGAGAAGGGCACGCCGGCGGTCGAGGCGGCGGCAGAGGCTGCGCGCCTCCGCTTCCGCCCCATCCTGATGACGGCCTTCGCCTTCATCATGGGCGTCATCCCGCTGATGCTGGCCAGCGGGTCGGGTGCGGCCTCGCGCGCCGTCATGGGCACCTCGGTGTTCTTCGGGATGCTGATCGCCACGGCCGTCGGCGTCTTCATCTACCCCGCGCTGTTCGTGCTCGTGCAGTCGGTGTCTGCGCGGTTCTCTCGCGGCGGCGCCGAGCGGCCCGCTGTCGCGCCCGCTCCGCAGGAGGGACACTGACATGCGCCGGCTGATCACCCTGGGCCTCGCCAGCACGCTGCTGGCCGCCACCGGCTGTGCGCCGCTCGGGCCGGCCTACCAGCGGCCCGCCGTGTCGCCGCCCGCGCAGTTCCGCGGGCTGGCCGTGGACGCGGCGCAGGCGGGCGCGCTCGGCGACCTGCCCTGGGCCGACCTGTTCCAGGAGCCGGAACTGGCTGCGCTCGTCCGCGACGCCGTCGAGCACAACCTCGACCTGCTGGCCGCCGCGGCGCGCGTCGAGGAGTTCCGCGGCCGCGCCGCCCTGGCCGGCGCCGACCTCGGTCCCACCCTTGCCGGGTCGTTCTCCACCTCGCCCTCGCCCACCGGCGGCAAGGTGGACAACGCTTACACGGGCGGGCTCTTCTTCAACTGGGAAATCGACTTCTTCGGCCGGCTGCGCCGTACGGCGGAGGCGGCGCGCGCCGACCTCCTGGCCACCGAGAGCGGCCGGCGTGCCGTGATGGCGACGGTCGTGACGAGCGTCACCGACCTCTACGTCGCGCTGCGCTCGCTCGACGAGCAGGCCGCCATCCTGAAGCGCAACATCGCGGTCCAGGAGAACTCGCTGGCGCTGGTGCGCCGCCTCGACGAGGGCGGCGTCGCCTCCGGGCTCGAGGTGCAGCAGGCGCTGAACCAGCTCTCGACGACGCGCGCGGCGCTGCCGCGGGTCGAGCGGCAGATCGTCCAGGTCGAGAACGCCCTGTCGGTGCTCGCCGGGCGCGCACCGGCCGCGGTGGCGCGGGCCGGGGCCGACCGCCCCCTGCCGGCCTTGCCGACGATTCCGGCCGGGCTGCCCTCCACCCTGCTCGAACGACGCCCGGACATCGTGGCGGCCGAGCAGCAACTGCGCGCCGCGACCGCGCGCATCGGGGTCGCGCTCGCCAGCAAGGTGCCGTTCCCGCGCATCGGGCTGACGACGTCGCTCGGCCGGGTGAGCACGTCGCTCGACGATTTCCTCGGCGGTGGCGTGAAGGCCCAGAACGTGTTCTCGATCGGTCCGTTCGTCGACGTGCCGCTCTACGACGGCAAGCGCGGCAACGCGCGCGTGCGGATCGCGCGCGCGCAGGCCGAGCAGGCCGCGCTGGCCTACCGATCCACGGTGATCCAGGCCCTGCGCGAGGTGGCCGACGCGCTGGCCGCCGGCGACACGATGGTTCGCGAGATCGCCGAGCAGCGCACGAGCCTCGACGCCGCCCGCGAGTACTATCGCCTCACCGAGATGCGCTACCGCGGCGGCGTGTCGAGCTACCTCGAGGTGCTCGACGCCCAGCGGCAGGTGCTGGCCGCCGAACTGGCCCTCACCAACGCCCGCACGGCGCAGCTGTCCTCGGCCGTGGCGCTCTATCGCGCGCTGGGCGGCGGATGGTCCGACCAGGAACTGGCGCGGCTGGAGGCGAAGGATCAAGCCACGCGACAGTAGCCCGCCTCGACCTCGCGCTCATTCGGCCGGCGCGATCACCCGCAGCGCGCCGGCCGTGGCGCCGACGACGATGTCGAGCGTGGTCCTCATGAAGGCAGCACCACGCATCACGCGTCAACCCCGGCGCGGGGAGCCCGTGGGTCAGCCGGTGCGTGGCCCCCGCGCGGTCGTCCGCGGGGGCTGGCCGAGCGGGTCCCCTCCAGCTCAGCGCCGGTCCGGCGAGGCGTACTTCAGCACCCTGACGGCCTCGATCGTGACGAGTCCCTCCGTCACGAGGCCGTCCACCACCGGCAGGAACGCCGCGATCTTCTCCTCCGCGTCCACGATCTCGATGACGATGGGCAGATCGGTGGAGAGTTCCAGCACCTTGGCGGCGTGCACCCGTGAGTGCCGGCCGAAGCCCATGGGCCCGCGCAGCACCGTGGCGCCGGCGAGTCGCGCCTCCCGCGCCCGCAGGACGATGGCCTCGTAGAGCGGGCGGCCGGTCGCGGGATCGCGGTCGCTCTCGCCGATGAAGATGCGCAGCAGCGCGCCGTGCTCGGGGACCTGCATGGTGTGCACCTCGCCGGCCGCGCCGTCCTCCTGCGCGGCCACGATCGCCGCCGGCGGCGGCGGGTCCGCGTCCCCGCCGGCCCGGGAGACCAGCACGCGCGCGCGCTCCAGCGTGACGGTGGCGCCCGCGAGCGCCCGCTCGACGACGCGGATCAGCGCCTCGATGCGGGCCGGCGTGTCCACCACCTCGACGACGACCGGCAGGTCCTGGACGGGAGCCCACGACCGTTCGCCGAGCAGGGCGCCGTCGGCCCGCAGTCCGTGGACGCCCTTCAGCACCGTCGCGCCCTGCAGGCCCTCGCGCCGCGCGACGTGGACGATCCACTCGAAGAGCGGCGACAGCCCGTGCCGCGCCCGGCTCGAGACCTGCACGCGGCAGAGCACCTGCTCGGCGTCGGTCCTCACCGCGGGCCCCTCACGGGCACCACGCGCGGGCCACGACGATGCCCGCCCGCACGGCCAGCAGCCCGATCACCACCGAAGCCGCGACGTTGAGGAGCGCGGCCACCCAGGAGCCGTCCTCGACGAGCGCGTGGGTCTCGTAGCCGAAGGTCGAGAAGGTGGTGAACGCCCCCAGGAAGCCGACGCCCACGGCGAGCCGGACCTCGTCGGAGTGGGCCACGAGACGGGTGAGGACGAGCGTGGCGAGGACGCCGAGGGCGAAGCAGCCGCTCACGTTGACCACCAGCGTCCCGAGCGGGAACCGCGTGTCCACCAGCGCGCCCACCCACCGCGCGAGGACGAAGCGCGCGTTGGCGCCGAGGAACCCGCCCACCCCGACCAGCAGGTACGGAAGCGCCGCCCTCACGTTTGCCTCGCGTGAAGCAGGGGCGCGCGATCGGCGGGGGCGCCTGGCCCGTCAGAAGAACCGCGTGACTTCGAGCACGAAAAAGCCATAGAAGACCGCGAACAGCGCCCCTTCCCAGCGCGACACGCGCTTGTCGAGCGTCAGCAGGTAGAAGAGCAGCGAGCCTGCCACGAACACCGGCGCGGGCAGGTCGAGCACCGAGTCTGGCACCAGCACCCCCCCGAGGCCGGCCGCCACGCCGGCCACCACCAGCGCGTTGAAGACGCACGACCCGAGGATGTTGCCGACCGCCACCTCGCTGCGTCCCTGGCGCGCCGCGACCGCGCTCACCACCAGTTCGGGCAGCGTCGTGCCCAGCGACAGGAGCGTCACGGCGAGGATCGCCGGCGGCACGCCAAGGGCGCCCGCGATCGCCTCCAGCGACGACACGGTGAATCGGGCGCCGACGTAGATGCCGGCCGCGCTCGCCAGCGCGAGCCCGACGTCCGCGGGGCGAAGACGGCCGCGCGCCGGCACGCCCGCCCCGGTGGCCTCGGCTCCCTCGTCGCCCGCCCGCAGCAGGTAGCCCACGTACAGCCCGTAGGTCAGCACGAGGAAGGCCCCCTCGCCGGGGCTCACGCGGCCGTCCCGGATCGACAGCGCGAGGAGGAAGGTGGATCCGATGAGGAAGTGCAGGTCGACGAGGAGGTACTGCTCGCCCAGGCGGATGCCCCGGGGCGCCGCGATGGCCACCGCCCCGAGCACCAGCAGCAGGTTCGAGATGTTCGCGCCGAGCACGTTGCCCGCCACGATCTCGGACGTCCCCGCGCGCACCGCGACCACCGAGGTCACCAACTCGGGCAGCGACGTGCCGACCGACACGATCAGCACGCCGACGGCGAACGGCGTCATGCCGAGCGCCACGCCGATGCGCTCCGCGGCGCCGGTGAACAGCCGCGCCGCCGCGAGCAGCAGCGCCAGGCTGGCGACGAAGACGAGCGTGGAGGCGAGCATGCCGGCTCGTCAGCCTACGGCGTCCGTGCGCGGAGCGCAAGCGTCCGCCCGACGCGTGTCCGCCCGACGCGTCGGGGAACGGGCCTGCCGGGCGGCGCCGGCGCCAGCGTGGCTGCCGGCGGTGCCGGCGACCACCCGCCCGTGCGGTCAGTGCTCGCAGGTCGCGTGGCGCGCGGCCGCCACCGCCGGCGTGTAGGCGCCTGGCGTCCGCTCGAAGAAGAACGGCTGCCGCGCCCGCGGCGTGGCGCCCACCTCGTTCATCGTCCGCGCGTCGTAGAGGCGGCCGTTGAGCATCACCGCGTGCACGCGATCGGACTGGCGGATGTCGGCGAGCACGTCCCCGTCGATCACGACGAGATCGGCGAGCTTGCCGGTCTCGATCGAGCCGATCTCGGCCTCCATCCCGAGGTAGGCCGCGCCGTTGAGCGTCGCCACGCGGATGGCCTCGAGCGGCGTCATCCCGCCGAGCGCCAGCATCCACATCTCCCAGTGCGCGGCGAGCCCTTCCCGCTGGCCGTGGGCGCCGAGGTTCACCGCCACGCCCGCCCGCTGGAGCTCGGTGGCGGTGCGCGCCACGTCGATCACGTTGAAGTCCTCCTCGGGCGCCGTCTCGCGCCGGATCGCGCGCGCGTCGAGCACCGGCCGGGGCACGAACGTCGACAGCAGCGGGTGCCGCCACACGTCCGTGCGGGCGTAGAAGTAGTGCTCGCCGTCGAGCCCGCCGTAGGCGACGCCCAGCGTCGGCGTGTAGCCCACCTTCGTCGCCGCCCACAGCTGCTTCACGTCGTCGTAGACCTTCGCCACGGGAATGGCGTGCTCGATCCCCGTGTGCCCGTCCACCACCATCGTCATGTTGTGCTGGAAGAGCGAGCCGCCCTCGGGCACCACCAGCATGCCGGTGTGCCGCGCGGCCTCGAGCACTTGCTGCCGCTGGTTGCGGCGCGGCTGGTTGTAGCTCTTCACCGAGATCGCGCCGGCCGCCTTCATGCGCTCGAGGTGGCCGCGCGCGTCCGCGAGGCCGTCGACCTGGGCCGTGAAGCGCGCCTTGGCGCCGTAGAGGATCGTGCCGGTGGAGAAGATGCGCGGCCCGACGATCCGGCCGGCGCGCTGCATCTCGGCCTGCGTGAAGATCTCGCTGGTGTCGTTCGAGGGGTCGTGGATGGTCGTCACCCCGAACGCGAGGGAGGCGTAGTTGACCCAGCTCTGCTGCGGGATGATCTCGTCCTCGCCCATGCCGCCGTGCCAGTGCGCGTCCACCAGCCCAGGGATGATGGTCTTGCCCGTGACGTCCACGACGGTGGCGCCGGCAGGCACGGTGACCGAGGCCGAGGGACCGACGGCCTCGATCCGGTTGCCGCGCACCAGCACGGTGCCGCTGCCGATCACCTCGTCGCCGCGCATCGTCACGACGCGCGCCCCGGTGAGCGCCACCACGGCCGACGGCACGTCGGCCGGCTGCGAGAAGCCGATGCGCACGCCGCGCTCGGCAGGCGGCGCCGGCTCGGCCGGCGCGCCGGGCAGGAAGGCGAAGCTGTCGGACAGGGCCCGGGTGAACAGCTCGTCGCCGACCGTGAAGTGCACCTTCGCGCTGTCGCCCGACCAGTGGAGGTACTCGCCGGCGTTCGCCGAGAGCTTCCGCAGGGGGAAGGCCTCGCCCTTCGGCCCGATCTCGAGCCGCCGGCCGGTGGCGGGCAGCGCCATCGCATGCACCTGGAAGCCCTCCACGAAGGCCAGCCACCTGCCGTCGGGCGAGACGGCGAACTCGGTGGCGCGCTCGCTGCGCGCGACCTCCCGCTCCTCGGCGCCGTCGAGCGTCATGCTCACGAGCGTCGAGGACAACTCCACTTCGTTCGTCGTGCGGAAGCGCGTGACGAACAGGCGGTCGCCCGCCGCGCCGAACTGCGGCGACTCGCCGTCGCGCGTGACGCGCACCGGCTCGCCGGCGCCGGAGGCGGCCACGCGGAACACGCCCGTCTCCATGCCCTGCCACGGCGAGGTGAGGTAGCCCCCGCTGCCGCGCGTGAACACCACCGTCTGCCCGTCGGGCGAGAAGCGCGGCTCGAGGTACTTCCCGGGCTCGCGGGTGAGCACGGTCTCGCGCCCGCTGGCCAGCTCGATCGTGCGCACGCTGCCGAACCGCTCGTCGTGCCAGGTGACGAACGCCACGTGGCGGCCGTCACGCGAGAAGCTGGGGTAGTACTCGAAGTGGTCGCCCTGGGTGGTGAGGCGCCGCGGCTGGCCCGCCGGCAGGTCCTTCACGTAGAGCACCCCGAGCGCGGAGTAGACCACCCGGTCGCCGGCGGGCGAGACCGTCGCCCAGCGCAGCTGCTTCACGTCGAACCGATCGGCCGCCACGCGCACCGGGAAGCGAACGGCCTGGCGCACCTCCCGGGTGTGCTTCACGTGGAAGGGGATCTCGGTGGGCCGCCCGCTCGCGACGTCCACGCGCCAGATCCTGCCCGGCGCCCACACGACCCCCTCGCGGCCGCCGGGCAGCCACGCGAAGTTCGGGTAGACGCCGTGGATGGCCCACGACTCCTGCAGGTCGCGCTCGAGGCCGTCCCACACGGGCCGCTCCTCGCCGCTCCGCAGGTCCTTCACGAACAGCGTGCTGCGCCCGCGCACGCGCTTCACGAAGGCCAGCCGCGTGCCGTCGGGGGCCGGCACGGGGCGCACCGCGCCGCCCGGCCCGCTCGCGATCGTCCGCACGTCGCCGTCGGTGGTGTCCACGCGACGGATGCTGTAGATGCCGGCGTGCCCGTTCTTGTTGTATTCGAAGGTGCGGCCCGGCGTGGTGTCCTGCGAGAAGTAGACGTGCCGGCCGTCGGGCGAGAACGCGGGCTCGCCGAGGTCCTTCTGCCAGTTCGGCTTCTCGACGAGCGGGGCGCCCTTGCCGCCGCTCACGTGGTAGAGCCACAGCTCGCCCGACCCCAGGCTGCGCGTGCCCGAGAAGTGCTTGCGGACGACGACGTAGTCGCCGCCGGGGTGCCACACGGGGTTGTTGACGAGGCGGAAGTCCTCCGTCGTGATGGCGCGGGCGCCGCTGCCGTCGGCGTCCATCACCCACGCGTTGTCGCCGCCGCCGGCGTCGCTCATGTAAAGGATGCGCCGGCCGTCGGGCGAGAAGCGCGGCTGCATCTCCCAGGCCATCGACGTGGTGAGGGCCTTCGCCTCGCCGCCCTCGATCGGCAGCGTGTAGAGATCGCCCAGCAGGTCGAAGACCAGGGTGCGGCCGTCCGGGCTCACGTCCACGCTCATCCACGTGCCCGTGCGCACGTCGATCGGCACCGTGGCCGCGGGGCCAGGCGGGGCGTTCACGTCCCACCGGGCCTCGGCGGCCGCGGGGGCGGGAGGCTTCGCGGCGGCAGGCTTGCGCGCGGGCGCTGGCGGAGCGGTCTGGGCCGCGATGGCGGTGGACGCGGCGACGGCGAGCACGACGGCAGTCAGGCGCATGGGACGACCTCGGCGGGCGGCACGGGCGATGGACGAACGCCCGAGTCTGTCGCGGCGTGCCGGCCCCGGTCAAGCACGCCCGGGGGCCGCCCAGAGCCCGCCAGCCGGCGATGCCGAATGGACATGCGCCCGGCGGGCCGCCTCGCGTATGCTCTCCGGGCGCCGGGCACGGCCGGCGCCTCGCCTCCCCCGGGGACCCGGTATGACGACGACACGACCCAGCCTGTTCTCGCGCGCCCTCGACGCCATCGAGCGCGTCGGCAACGCGCTGCCTCACCCCGCCACCCTCTTCCTGCTGCTGGCCGTCCTGGTGGCGGTCGCCTCGTGGATCGGCGCCATCACGTCGCTGCAGGCCACGCACCCGGTGGACCAGTCCACCATCGCCGTGCGGAACCTCCTCAGCTGGGAGGGCCTGCGCTGGATCTACCAGCACGTGGTGAAGAACTTCGTGGAGTTCCCGCCCCTGGGCCTGGTGCTGGCGGTGATGGTGGGCATCGGCGTGGCGGAGGGCGCGGGCCTGTTCACCCTGCTGATCCGCTTCCTCGTCGCGGTGGCGCCGGCGCGGCTGCTGACGGGGTCGGTGGTGGCGGCCGGCATCCTCTCGCACCTGGCGTCCGAGGCCGGCTACGTCGTGCTCATCCCGCTGGGCGCGGCCATGTTCCACGCGATCGGCCGGCACCCGATGGCCGGGCTCGCCGCGGCCTTCTGCGGCGTGAGCGGCGGCTTCGGGGCGAACTTCCTCATCGGGTCCATCGACCCGGTGCTGGCCGGCCTCACGCAGTCGGCGGCCAACATCCTCGACTCGGCGATCACCATCAACCCCGCCGTCAACTTCTACTTCATGTTCGTGTCGGCGTGCCTCATCGTCGTGGCGGGCACGCTGATCACCGAGCGAATCGTCGAGCCCCGGCTGGGCGCCTACCAGGGCTCGGCCGAGCGCGTGCCGCTCGACGAGATCTCGGCGGTGGAGCGCAAGGGCCTGCGGTGGGCCGGGCTCACGCTGCTCGCGCTGGTCGTCGCGCTCGCGTGGACGGTGGTGCCGGAGGGCGGCGTGTTCCGCGACCCGAAGACGGGCGACGTGCTGCGCTCGCCGTTCTTCGAGGGCATCATCACCGGCATCCTGCTCTTCTTCTTCCTGCCGGGGCTCGTCTACGGCGCCGTCGTCGGGTCCATCAAGAACGACAAGGACCTGATGAAGCACATCATCAAGTCGATGTCGACGATGGGCACCTACATCGTCCTGGTGTTCTTCGCGGCCCAGTTCGTGGCCTTCTTCCGCTACTCGAACCTCGGCCTGATCCTCGCGATCGACGGGGCCACGGCGCTGAAGAGCATCGGGCTCACGGGCATCCCGCTGCTGCTGTGCTTCGTCGTGCTGTCGGCCTTCATCAACCTGTTCAGGGGGAGCGCGTCGGCCAAGTGGGCGATCATGGCGCCGGTGTTCGTGCCGATGTTCATGCTGCTCGACTACCACCCCGCGCTCACGCAGGCGGCGTTCCGCATCGGCGACTCGGTGACCAACGTGATCACGCCGATGATGAGCTACTTCGCGCTCATCGTCGCCTTCGCGCAGAAGTACGACGAGAAGTACGGGATGGGCACGATCATCTCGGTGATGGTGCCCTACACGGTGGTGTTCCTGGTGAGCTGGTCGCTGCTGCTCGTGGGGTGGGTGCTGCTCGGCCTGCCGCTCGGCCCCGACGGCCCGTTGCACCTGGCGCGCTGACGCCCGGCGAACGCCCCCGGATCGCTCGCGGCGGGGCGGCGCGGACGGGCCGCGCCACCCCCGGCCGCGGCGTACTCACGCGCCGCGGCTGCCCCGCAGCTTCTCGAGGTCCACGAGGCGCTCCACGACGTCGAGCGTGAGCGCGTCCTTGCCGAGTTCGCGCAGGTCCGCCCACTCGCGCCGCAAGGTGGCGGCGAGGCTGTCGCCGAGCGTCCGCAGCCAGCCCTCGATCCGCAGGTCCACGAACTCCCGCTTCTCCTCGAGGGTCAGCTCGCGGGCCAGCAGCAGGCGCGGGGCGTCCTCGGCGTCCACCAGCGCCTGCAGCGCCGGCCAGCGGTCGCCCGGGCGCTCGGCGCAGAGCGCGACGAAGGCCACCGTGGACGTCTCCCGCACGAGCTCCTCCTCGCGCGTCGTCTGGCTCTCGTGCGCCTTGGTCTCGTCCCAGCTCTCGGAGTCCTCCGCGAGGTAGCGCAGGTACTCCATCGCGAAGAGGCAGGTCGGCCCCACCAGGTCTTCCCGCGTGCGGGGGTCGACCCAGAGAGCGGCCGCCGCGCGCTGGATGCGGCGCGCGGTGACCTCGGCGAATTTCCGGCCGAAGACCAGGGCCGCCGCCTCCTTCACGAAGGCGGGCAGCTCGCTGGCCACGATCTCGCGGTAGCCGGGCACGTGGCGGTCGAGCAGCAGCACCGCCCGGCGGTCGAGCACGCCGAGGTCGCTCGTGATGGCCGGCAGCCCCAGCGTCGTGGCCGCGAGGTTGTAGACGATGGCCCGCGGCAGCGTGACGCCCTCGGGCCAGGCGTCGCGCAGGGCGCGGATGTCGGGCAGCGCGGTGCCGCCGCCCCACTCGTCGGGATACTCGGGGATGGAGCGCCCGTAGTTGGCCGACCCGGTGGCGCGGATGCGCACGCGCGTCTGCGGGACGAGGCTGCCGAAGGGCGCCAGCAGCGGGGCGATGCGCAGCAGCGTGTCGGTGTGGGCGCGCGTGCCCGCCTCCAGCATGCGGCCCAGGGCGTCGAGGTCGGCGGCGGTGAGCGCCGGCCCGCGGTCGCGCCGGGCCGTGCGGGCCGCCACCTCCGCGCGGAAGGCCTCGGCCAGGCGCAGGGTGTCCTCGAGCGACTCGGCCCGGATGCCCTGGACCGTGACGCCATCAACACGCAAGAACTGGCGCACCACGCCGGGG
>JADHED010000756.1_pt1 | contig 33004 bp, 21 predicted proteins | sample 8952041 | NCBI WGS metagenome assembly JADHED01 (sample SAMN16124423, study PRJNA663239) | bioreactor sludge metagenome | isolation source: sludge (control) | place: India:Bengaluru | collected 2018-09-08
CCCGACGCCGAGACCGCCGAGCGGCTGACCGTCTCCGGGATCGTCGTCGGCACGGTGAGGTACATGTCGCCCGAGCAGGTCCGCGGCGCGCCGCTCGACCACCGCTCCGACATCTTCGCGTTCGGCGCGGTCCTCTTCGAGATGCTGACGGGGCAGGTCGCGTTCCGGAAGCCGTCGGCGATCGAGACGCTGAGCGCGACGCTCGCGGAGGACCCGATCGCGCGCCTGGAGGACCCCTCGGCGATCCCAGAGGAGATCGAGCCGATCCTCCGGCGCTGCCTCGAGAAGGCGCCGGAAGACCGGTTCCAGTCGGCGGCCGACCTCGCCTTCCAGCTCCGGGAGTACGCCGAAGGCTTCACACGGACCTCGTCGGTCCGGCGGCGGTCGGTCCCGGCGCGGCGGCGCCGCCTCGCGGTCCTCCTCCCCGCGGCCGTCGCCGCGCTCGTCGTGCTCGGAGGTGCGGCCCTCGCCTGGCGCGCGGGGCACGCGGCGGGAGGGCCGGGCGTGCCGGCCTACAAGCAGCTGACGTTCCGGAGGGGCCTCGTCCTCTCGGCGCGCTTCTCGCCGGACGGGAAGACGATCGTCTACGGCGCGGGCTGGGAGGGGGAGCCGTTCCGGCTCTACTCGATGCGGACGGAGAGCCCCGAGTCGCGGCCGCTCGACCTCCCTCCGGGAGACGTCCTCGCCGTGTCGTCGGCCGGCGAGCTCGCCGTCTCGCTCGACCGCCGGTTCATCTACGGCTTCTCCGCGCGGGGGACGCTCGCCCGCGTCCCGCTCGTCGGCGGCGCGCCGCGGAAGATCCTGACCGACGTGGAGGACGCGGACTTCTCGCCCGACGGACAGGAGCTCGCGGTGAGCCGCGTGGTCGACGGCCGGCACCGACTCGAGTACCCGATCGAGAAGGTGCTGCACGTCGCCGAAGGATGGATCAGCAACGTGAGGGTGTCGCCGGACGGCGAGCGGGTCGCCTTCGTCGACCACCCGATCGCCGGCGACGACCGCGGCTCGATCTGCGTCGTCGACCGCGCCGGGAAGGTGACCGTCCTCGCGGACGGCTGGGCGAGCGCGCTCGGCCTCGCCTGGTCGCCGAGAGGGGACGAGGTCTGGTTCACCGCGACGGACGTCTCCCCGAACTGCGCGCTCTGGTCCGTCGACCTGAAGGGGAAGCGGCGCCTCCTGGCGCGGAGCCCGGGGCGCCTCGCGCTCCACGACGTGAGCGCGACGGGCGAGCTCCTCGTGACGGAAGGGCGCGTCCGGCTCGGGATGGGGCTGGGCGCCGCGGGGCAGCCCGCCGACCGCGACCTCTCGTGGCTCGACGCGACGGTCGTCTCGGACCTCTCGCGCGACGGGCGCGCCATCCTCTTCGCCGAGCAGGGGGCCGGAGGAGGCGCGGGAACGTACTCGGTCTACTACCGCGGGACGCAGGACTCCGCCGCGGCGCGGCTCGGAGAGGGAACGGCCGGGCCGCTCTCGCCCGACGGGAAGTGGGCGGTGGCGATCGTCCCGTCGAAGCCGCCGAGCGTCGTCCTCCTCCCGACGGGTCCGGGCCGCGCGAAGACTCTCGATCGCGGGCCGATCACGAGCTACCAGGCGGCGGCGTTCTTCCCCGGAGGGGAGCGACTGCTGCTCGCGGCGAACGAGGAAGGGAAGCCGGTCCGGCTCTACGTGCAGAGCACGGAGGCCGGCGGACCGCGCGCGCTGCCGGGCGAGGGGCTGCGGTTCGCTCCGCCGTCCGACGTCGTCTCGCCGGACGGGCGGACCGCGGCCGTGTCCGACGGCGAAGGGCGCGTGGTCTTCCTCCCGATCGACGGAGCCGAGCCGAGGCTCGTCCCGGGCCTCGAGCCCGGAGACGTGCCGATGCGCTGGAGCGTCGACGGCGGCTCGCTGTTCGTCTTCCGCTTCGACGAGCTTCCCGCCCGCATCCGGAAGGTCGAGCTCGCGACGCGGACGCGGGAGGTGGTCGCGACGATCGCGCCCCCGGACCCGGCGGGCGTCGAGTCGATCGTCGCGGCCCAGGTGACGCCCGACGGGCGCTCCTGGGTCTACAGCTTCTTCCAGTACAGGAACGACCTCCACCTCGTCACCGGCCTGAAGTAGGGGGCCGAGGCGGCGCCGTGAGATCGCGGCGCGGAGCCGGCCCCGCGAGGGGACCGGCTCCGGCGCGACGGTCGATCAGATGAGGCCGACGTCCTTCTTCTTGGCGGCCTTCTTGGCGGGGGCCTTCTTGACGGCCTTCTTCGCGACCTTCTTGACGGCCTTCTTCGCCGGGGCCTTGGCGGCCTTCTTCGCGACCTTCTTCACGGCCTTCTTCGCAACCTTCTTCGCTGCCTTCTTCGTTGCCATCCGGATCTCCTTTCGGTTCCGCCCTCGAGGACGGGGGTTCAGGAAAAGACCAGCTCTCCGCGACGATTCACGGAGAAGCGGTCGAGTAGAACTTCGCCGGAGGAAGACGTCGTCCGCGTGCTCTTCGGGGCGTGCGGCGCGTCGTCCCCGTTTCGTGTCCGAAACGTCACCGCTGCATTGTGAACGGGAAACGCGATTCCGTCACGTGTCCTTCGACCGATTCTTCGCGCGAGCCGATGGAATCGCGCGCTCGCGCGCCCGTCCGGAGCGAAGCGTCCGAGCGGGACGGCGAGCGCGAGACGCCTCTCGCCGTCCTCGAGGAGGAGGCGGTCGCGCACGAGCGCCGCGAGCGCGCGCTCCGTCGCCTCGCGCGCGAAGCCGCATTCCGAGCGGACTTTCTCGGCGACCGCGCGGACGTTCGTCGATGCGTCGCACGCCTCGTGGGCGGCGCGCGCCTCTCCGCGGAGGACCGTGAGCGGGCGCTGCGCGGCGGCCCGGAGGTCGAAGACGTAGAGCGCGTCGCCCGCCGGAACCGAGAAGAGGGCGCTCGCGGCGGCGACGCGCTTCCACCGCGCGAGGGCGCGGAGGAGAGGCGCGACGTACTCCGCCGCCTCTCCCGCGCCGCGGCGCGCGAACGTGAAGGAGTAGGCGAGGTTCGCGAGGCGGTCGGGCGGGAACGGGTAGACCGCGGCGTACGACGGCATCGGCGCGACGTCGAGGAAGCCGAGCCGCTCGGCGTCGTCGAAGCCGGGGCTGAAGCGGTCGAGGCGCAGGCCGGCGACGCCCGACGGCGGCGCGAGGTGCGCGAGGAGCGGCACGAGCCGCGCCATCCGCGCGTACTCCGAGGGCTCCTCGTCGGGGAAGCCCCAGAGGAGGTTCCAGTACGGCGTCACGCCGAGCTCGCGGCACCACTTCAGGAGCTGGACGTTCTGGAGGGCGGTGACGCCCTTCTTCATGAGCTTCAGCACGGCGTCGGAGAGGCTCTCGACGCCCGGCTGGATGCGCGTCACTCCGGCGTCGGCGAGCGCGCGGACCTGCTCCTTCCGGAGGCTCGCCTTCGTCTCCCAGAAGACGGGCGAGGGCGGGGGCGCCTTCGCGAGCTCGGGGAGGAGCGCGTCGAAGTAGCGCGTGTCGAGGATGTTGTCGACGACCTGCAGGTCGCTCCCGGGGTGCCGCGCCGTGACGTCGCGCAGCTCGGCGAGGGCGCGCGCGGGAGACTTGCTGCGGAACGCCATCGTCGTCCCGTTGAGGCCGCAGAACGTGCAGTGGCTCTTCTCGCCCCACGAGCAGCCGCGGGCCGTCTCGAGGAAGAGGCCGGGCGTCCAGGTGCCCGCGAAGCGGCTCCGCTCGAACTGCTCGAAGTAGTCGGAGTCGTCGGGGACCGGGAGGTCGTCCATCCGGGTGACCGACGGGGCGTTCGGGAACCGACCCGACGAGAAGAGCGCGCCGGCGTTCGCCGGCGTCGCGACGCCGGGGAGGTCGTCGAGCGCGCGGCCCGCGAGGGCGCGGCGGACGAGCTCCGGGAAGACGAGGTCCCCTTCCCCGGAGACGACGGCGTCGAGGAACGGGAAGCTGCGCGCGGTCTCCGCGCCCATGACGCCCTCGCAGTTCGCGCCGCCGATCACGACGACGGTCTCCGGCGCGGCGGCCTTGATCCGCCGCGCGAGCGCGAGCGACGCGACGTGCTGCTGGAAGACGCTCGTGAAGCCGACGAGGCGCGGCCGGTGCGCGAGGACCTCGTCGAGGGCGCGCTCGAGGAACGGGCCGGCCAGGCTCCGCGCGCGCCGGACGGCCCCGACGAACGACGCGGGGACGGGACGGGCGAGCTCCTTCGCGGGCCAGCACGCCCGGGCGAGGAGGACGTCGCGCTCCCAGCGCGCGTCGCCCGCCGGGTCGGCGCCGAAGAGCGACTCGCGGAAGACGTGCTCGCCCGCGAGCTCGCGGATCGACCGGGTGCCGTCGGTCGCGATCCGCGTGTAGGGGCCGACGCCGAGGCGCTCGGCGAAGCGGAGCGTGAGGTAGAGGACGCGGGCCGGGACGCCGAGCGGCGCGAGGCCCGCCTTCAGCAGCGAGAGGCCGAGGGACGGCGCCATCTCGGGGCCGAACGGCATCGAGAGGAGGAGGACGTCGACTTCCTCCGGGCGGCGGGCGGGCGGACGCTTTCGAATGAGGCGGCGAATGTGCCGGTTGGCGGAGCGCGCGTCAAGGAGCGACTCCATCGCAGGACGAACCCGCGCCGCGCCGGGACGTACGGGAAGGCATGAGGCCGCGTCGCCTCGTCCTCGTCGCGCTCGGCTCCCTCCTCGCGGCGTTCCCCGCCGCGCCACGGGAGCTGGGCCGCCTCTCGCTCGACGAGGGGCTCTCCCAGAGCATCGTCGAGGCGATCCACCAGGACCGGCTCGGCTTCCTCTGGCTCGCGACGGAAGACGGCCTGAACCGCTGGGACGGCGCCCGCTTCACGGTCTTCCGGAACGTCCCCGGCGACGCGCGGAGCTTCCCGTACAACGACCTGAAGTGCCTCGACGAGGACGCGCAGGGCGCGCTCTGGATCGGCTCGTTCGGCGGCGGGCTGAACCGGTTCGACCCGGCGACGGGGCGCGTCACGTCGTACCGCAACGACCCGGCCGATCCGGCGAGCCTCCCCGCCGACCTCGTCCGGGCCGTCCGCGTCGACCGCGACGGGCGGGTCTGGGCCGGGACGCAGGGCGGCGGCCTCGCGCGCCTCGACCCGCGAACGGGGCGCTTCGAGCGCTTCCGGCACGACCCGCGCGACGCGGCGAGCCTCGCGCACGACGACGTGAGGGCGCTCCTCGTCGACGGGCGCGGGACGCTCTGGGTCGGGACGTACGGCGGGGGCCTCGACCGGTTCGACGCGGCGCGGGGCGCCTTCGTCCACGTCCCCGCGGAGGGAGGTCCCGGCGCGGAGCTCGTCGACGCCCTCCTCGAGGACCGATCCGGGCACGTCTGGGCCGGGACGTGGGGCGGAGGGCTCTTCCTCCTCGACGACGGGGCGGGAAGGCTCGTCCCGCGGCCGCGCTGCGCGCACCTCCCGGGCGAGAGGGTGAAGGCGATCGCGGAGGACCACGAGGGCTACCTCTGGATCGCGACGGACGGCGCGGGCCTCGCCCGGTACGACCGGAAGACGGAGACGGTGGAGGTCCTCTCGCACGACCCGTCCGTCCCGGTACGACCGGAAGACGGAGACGGTGGAGGTCCTCTCGCACGACCCGTCCGTGCCGCGGAGCCTCGCGACGGACCGCGTCTTCTCGCTCCTCGAGGACCGGTCGAAGGTCCTCTGGATCGGGACGTACGGCGGCGGACTGAACACCCTCGATCTCGGCCGGAAGCGGTTCCGGAACGTTCGCCGCGACCCCCGCGTCCCGACCTCGCTCGGGCACGACATCGTCTGGTCGTTCCACGAGGACGCCGACGGGACGGTCTGGGTCGGGACCGACTCGGGAGGGCTGCAGCGCTGGGACCGCGCGCGCGACGTCTTCCGCGGCTTCCGTCACGACCCGCGCGACCCCGACTCCCTCGCGCACGACACGGTCCGCGCGCTCCTCGGCGACGCGGCCGGGAACCTCTGGATCGCGACGAACGGAGGCGGGCTCGACCGACTCGACCGGGCGACCGGCCGCTTCGAGCACCGCCGGCACGACCCGCGCGACCCCTTCTCGATCGCGCACGACGAGCTCCGGACGCTCTACGAGGACCGGTCGGGGACGCTCTGGGTCGGGACGTACGGCGGCGGCCTCGACCGGCTCGAGCGCGAGACGGGACGCTTCGTCCACCACCGGAACGACCCGTCCGACCCGTCGAGCCTCTCGAACGACTTCGTCCGCTGCGTCCTCGAGGACTCGGCGGGCGCGCTCTGGGTCGGGACGCAGGGGGGCGGGCTGAACCGCCTCGACCGCGCGACGGGGCGCTTCACGCGATTCCGGGCGGACCCGGCCGACCCCACGAGCCTCTCGAACGATTTCGTCTTCGCCCTCCACGAGGACCGCGCCGGCAGCTTCTGGGTCGGGACGTACGGGGGCGGGCTGAACCGCCTCGACCGCGCCACGGGGAGTTTCACGCGCTTCACGGCGCGGGACGGCCTCTCGAGCGACTCCGTCTACGGGATCCTCGAGGACGAGCGGGGACGCCTCTGGATCTCGACGAACCGCGGCCTCACCGAGCTCGATCCGGCCGACGGGACGTTCCGCACCTGGGACGAGACGGACGGCCTCCAGGGCGACGAGTTCAACGGCGGCGCCTTCTACCGCAGCCCGCGCGGAGAGATGTTCTTCGGCGGAATCCGGGGATTCGACGTCTTCTTCCCCTCGGAGATCGCCGTTCGGACGGAGCCGGCCCCCGTCGTCCTGACGGAGCTCCTCCTCGCCAACCGGCCCGTGCCCGCCGGCCGCGCCGTGGACGGAAGGACCCTCCTTCCGTCCTTCGTCACGTACGCGGACGAGATCGTCCTCTCGCACCGCGACGACGTCGTCTCGCTCGAGTTCGCGGCGCTCCACTTCGCGGCCCCGCAGAAGCTCCGCTACGCCTTCCGGCTCGACGGCTTCGACCGCGACTGGATCCCGACGGGCGCCGACCGGCGCGTCGCGACGTACACGGGGCTCGCGCCGGGCCGGTACCTCTTCCGCGTGAAGGCCGCGAACCCCGACGGCGTCTGGGGGGAGCGCGAGGCGCGGCTCCCGATCGTCGTGACGCCGCCGTTCTGGGGCACCTGGTGGTTCCGCCTCGCCGCGGCCCTCTGCCTCGCCGCCGCCGTCGTCGCGGCCCTCCGGCGAAGGATGCGGACGGTGCGCCTCGCGGCGGCGATGCGGGCGGCCCACGACGCGCAGATGGCCGTCATGCCCCACGAGGACCCGGAGGTCGAGGGGTTCGAGGTCTCGGGAATATGCATCCCGGCCCTCGACGTCGGCGGCGACTTCTTCGACTACGTGACGAGCGGCGACGCGGGCGGGAAGCTCGGGATCGTCGTCGGCGACGTCTCGGGGAAGGGGACCCCGGCCGCGATGGCGGCGGCGATGTCGGGCGGGATGGTCGGCGCCCTCGTCCGGCGGGGCGAGCCGCTCGAGGACGTCGCCGAGCAGGTCAACGGAGCCCTCCGCGCGAAGATCGGGAAGAGGATGTTCGCCGCGGCCTGCCTCGCGACGCTCGACCCCGAGCGCCGCGAGCTGACGTTCGTGAACGCGGGGCTCTGCGAGCCCCTCCTCCGCTCGGGCGACACGGCGGCCTATCTCGCCTCCGAGGGGAGCACGTTCCCGCTCGGCGCCGGCGGTCGAGGCCGATACCGCTCCCGGACCGTCTCCCTCGCTCCGGGCGACGTCGTGGTCCTCTACACCGACGGCGTCCCCGAGGCGGCGGGCCGCGCGGGGGCGCCGTGGGGCTACGACGCGCTCGCCGGCTTCCTCCGGGGCCTCCCCGCGGGCTCGCGGACGGCGCGCGAGGTTCGCGACGCGATCGTCCGGGAGGTCGCACGCGTCACGGGGAGCTCGCGACCCGCGGACGACGTCGCCGTGGTCGTCGTCCGGGCGCTCTGAGACCCGGACGGGGCACGCGCCTTACCATTCGGCGCGATGGCGTCCTCCCCTTCCTCGCCCCTGGCCGCGGGCCGCCTCGTGACCGGGAGCGCGACCTTCCTCCTCTTCGCGCTGAACACGCTGTTCTGGTGCGTCCTCCTCTACCTGGTGACGCTGCTGAAGCTCGTCGTCCCGATCCCGGCGCTCCGGAGGGCCGCCTCGCGCCTCCTGGTCGCGATCGGCGAGGCGTGGATCGCCGTGAACACGGTCAGCCTGAGGCTCACCCAGCCCACCGCGTACGACGTGAAGGGGCTCGAGGGGCTCCGGCGCGACGTCTCCTACCTCGTCGTGTCGAACCACCAGTCGTGGGTCGACATCCCGGTCCTCCAGGGCGTCTTCCTCCGCCGCATCCCGTTCCTCCGTTTCTTCCTGAAGCGGCAGCTGATCCGCGTGCCATTCCTCGGGGCCGCCTGGTGGGCGCTCGACTTCCCGTTCATGAAGCGCCACTCGCGGGAGGCGCTCGAACGCAACCCCGACCTCCGGCACGAGGACCTCGCGGCGACGCGGCGCGCCTGCGAGAAGTTCCGGCACGCGCCGGCCGCGATCCTGAACTTCGTCGAGGGGACGCGCTTCACGCCCGCCAAGCACGCGCGCGGCGGGGCGCCGTTCCGCCATCTCCTCGCCCCGAAGGCGGGGGGGCTCGCGTTCGCCGCCTCCGCGATGGGCCCGCAGCTCGCCGGGATCGTCGACGTGACGATCCTCTACCCCCACGGCTCGCCGACCTTCTGGGACCTGATCTCGCGCGGCCTCCCGGAGGTCGTCGTGAGGGTGCGGGAGAGGGAGATCCCGGGCGAGTGGTTCGAGGGGGACTACGTCGAGGACGCCGCGTTCCGCGGTTCGGTCCAGGCCTGGGTCCGCGAGCTCTTCCTCGAGAAGGACGCCGAGATCGACGCGCTGCGGGCCTCCCGGGGAAGCCCCGCCGGGGCCGATCGGGCGCCGAAAGGCCGCCTGGGCTAGACTTCGGCCCCGTTGAAGTCGGACTCCGGCGAGTCTTCGGCCTCGCGCCCCCCATCGCGGTCGCCCTCCGGGGCCTTCGAAGCCACCTCGGCCGGCACGGAGAAGACCCACCTCCCGCCGGCGCCGGAGGGGAAGTACCTCGCGGTCCTGACGCTCGGGGCGCTCGGCGTCGTCTTCGGCGACATCGGGACGAGCCCCCTCTACGCCCTCCGCGAGTGCTTCACGGGGCACCACCCGATCCCCCCGACGCCGGGGAACGTCCTCGGCATCCTCTCCCTCATCTTCTGGGCGCTCGTCCTGACGATCTCGATCAAGTACCTCGCGATCGTCCTGCGCGCCGACAACCGGGGGGAAGGAGGCATCCTCGCGCTGATGGCCCTCCTCCGGCCCCCGTCGGAGACGGGCGTCTCGCGCCACATGGTGCTCGTCGCCTTCGGCCTCTTCGGCGCCGCGCTCCTCTACGGCGACAGCATCATCACGCCCGCGATCACCGTCCTGTCCGCCGTGGAGGGGCTCGAGATCGTCACGCCCGCCTTCACGCCGTACATCCGGCCGATCGTCGTGGTGATCCTCGTCGCCCTGTTCACGATCCAGAAGAAGGGGACGGCGGGCGTGGGGGCCGTCTTCGGGCCGGTGATGGTGGCCTGGTTCGTCGTCCTCGCCGTTCTCGGCGTCGTCCACGTCGTCGACGCGCCGCGGGTCCTGGCGGCCGTCAACCCCCTTCACGGGCTCCGCTTCTTCGCGGAGAACGGGATGACGGGCTTCCTCCTCCTCGGCTCGGTCTTCCTCGTCGTCACGGGCGGCGAGGCCCTCTACGCGGACATGGGGCACTTCGGGGCGAAGCCGATCCGGGTCGGGTGGTTCGCCTTCGTCCTCCCTTCGCTTCTCCTGAACTACTTCGGCCAGGGCGCGCTCCTCCTGAAGAACCCCGGGGCGGCCGCGAACCCGCTCTTCGAGCTCGCGCCGAAGTGGGGGCTCCTCCCCCTCGTCCTCCTCGCGACGGCGGCCTCGGTCATCGCCTCGCAGGCCGTCATCTCCGGCGCCTTCTCCCTCACGCGGCAGGCGATCCAGCTCGGCTACATGCCACGCCTGAGGATCGACCACACCTCGGAGAAGGAGATCGGGCAGATCTACCTGCCGTCGATCAACTGGGCGCTCGCCCTCGCGTGCATCTGGCTCGTCCTCGCCTTCCGGAGCTCCGGCGCTCTCGCGGCCGCCTACGGCGTCGCCGTCACGACGACGATGGGGATCACGACGGTCCTCCTCTACGTCTACGCCCGGGAGACGTGGAAGGTCTCACGCGCGGTCGCGCTTCCGATCACGGCGGCGATCCTCGTCATCGACCTCGCGTTCTTCGGCGCGAACATCGTGAAGATCGGTCACGGCGGCTGGGTGCCGCTGGCGATCGCCCTCTTCGTCTACACGATCATGACGACCTGGAAGAGGGGACGGCTCATCCTCCAGGCACGCCTGCGCGAGGCGTCGCTTCCGGTCGACGTCTTCCTTCAGGACGTCGAGAAGCGCTCGCCGACGCGCGTGAAGGGGACGGCGGTCTTCATGGACCGGATCCCGGAGGGGATCCCGCCGCCGCTCCTCCACAACCTGAAGCACAACAAGATCCTCCACGAGCGGGTCGTCTTCCTGACGGTCGTCACCGACGAGGTGCCGCGGCTGAAGGAGAAGGAGCGCTCGCGCGTGGAGTACCTCGGCCCCGGCTGCTGGCGGGTGACGCTCCACTACGGCTTCATGGAGAACCCCGACGTGCCGCGCGCGCTCCGGAAGCTGAAGCTCGACGGCAAGGGGTTCGAGCCGATGGAGACGACGTTCTTCCTCGGCCGCGAGACTCTGATCGCGAGCAAGCGCCCCGGCATGGCGCTCTGGCGGGAGCACTTCTTCGCCTGGATGTCCCGGTCCGAGGGGCGGGCGACGTCGTTCTTCAACATCCCGCCCGGGCGCGTCGTCGAGCTCGGCCTCCAGGTCGAGCTCTGAAGCGGATCGGGGAGGCTCGCCACGAGCCTCCCCGCGGCGCCGGCGGCGCCTCCCCTCGAACGGGGCGGGCGACGTCGTTCTTCAGCATCCCGCCCGCGGCGGCTGCGCCGCCTCCCCGCCTAGATCCGCAGCCCGACCTCGGCCCCCAGCCGGCGGACGAGCCGGAACGGGAGGCCGATGACGTTCGAGGGGGTCCCGGTGATCCGCTCGACGAAGAGGCCGCCGAGCCCCTGGAGCGCGTAGGCGCCCGCCTTGTCGGACGGTTCGCCGGAGGCGACGTAGGCGTCGACCTCCTCGTCGGTCATCGGGGCGAAGAGGACCTCGGTCGTCTCGCGGCCGGAGACGAGCCGGCCGTCCCGGGAGAGCGCGACTCCGGTGACGACGTCGTGCGCGCGGCCGCGCAGGGCGCGGAGCATCCGCCGCGCGTCGTCGTCGTCGCGCGGCTTGCCGAGGGCCTCGCCGTCGAGGACGACGATCGTGTCGGCGGCGAGGACGACGGCGCCGTCGGGCGCCCCCTCCGCGACGGCGGCGGCCTTCGCGCGCGCGAGCCGCTCCGCGGCGTCGTGAGGGTCCTCTCCGGGCCGGAGCGTCTCGTCGACGTCGGCCGGGCGGACGAGCGGCTCGAGGCCGAGCGCGCGGAGGAGCTCGAGCCGCCGCGGGGAGGCGGAGGCGAGGAGGAGCGGCGGTCGCGTCACGGGGCCGGAGTCTACGGAGGCCCCGGGCCTACGGGTAGTAGCCGCTGATCGTCCGCGCCTCGAGGTCGTCCGGGGTCACCTTCACCTCCACCTTCCTCCACTTCGTCCCCTGCCGGACGGGCGGGGTGTAGGTGAGGAGGTACTGGCTCCGGAGCTCCTCGTCGATCTCGGCGTAGACGCCGGCGAGCGCCCGGGCGGAGTCGACGTAGTAGACCGAGCCGCCCGTCTCGCGCGCCATCCGGTTGATCTTCGTCCTCACGTCGAACTGCGTGCCGCCGATCTTCAGCCCGATGAAGTAGATCGCCACGCCCGACTTGCGGGCGTAGTCGAGCGCCGCGTCGAACGTGAACTTCGAGGCCCGGTCGGCGCCGTCGGTCAGGAGGACGTAGGCCTTGCGCCCCTTCGTCCCCTGGTACTGGTAGAGGCCGTAGACGACGGAGTCCCAGAGGGAGGTCGACCCCTGGGCGCGCAGCCCCGCGAGGGCCTGGGCGAGCCTCTCGCGGTCGGTCGTGAAGCCCGAGACGAGCTGCGGCTCGTTGTCGAACGTGACGAGGAAGCAGCGGTCGCGGGGCGTCATGACGCTCTGGAGGAAGTCGTTCGCGGCCTTCTGCGCCTCGGGGAGCGTCTCCTCCATCGAGCCCGACGTGTCGACCGCGAGGCCGAGCGCGAGCGGGAGGTTCGTGACGACCTCGAAGCCGTCGATCGCCTGCTCCGCGCCGTCCTCGAGGACGCGGAAGCTCTCCCGCGACAGGCCCGTGACCGGGCGGCCCTTCCGGAAGACCGAGGTGTAGAGCTCGACGGCCTGGACGTCGACCTCCGAGAGGTACTTCGGGGCGTTGAAGTAGCGGACGTCCTCGCTGACGCTGCCGTCGACGAGCGTCGCCACGACGCGGAGGAACCCGATCTCCTTCTGCCTCGGCACGTCGACGACCTGCTGGAACGGGGGCTGGTAGAGCGTCGCCGCCCGCGTCTCGTTGACCCAGAACTCCACCTGCTGGAGCTTCTTCGTCTGGGGCACGGCGAGGTCGGCGACGACGCGGACCGGCCCCTCGAGGTGCACGCCCTTCTCCGGGGAGGTGATCAGGACGCGGAACGCCTCGCGCCCCTCGTTGAGGATCATCTCGTCCTCGGAGAGGAGCCGGCCGTCCTTCGCGTGGCCGGCGACCTTCACGGTCCGCTTCCGCGGCAGCTCGCCCAGGTCGAAGTCGGCCTCGAACGGCGGGCGGCGGTCGGTGACGACCTTCCGCCCGTCGAGGAAGAACTCGGCGTACGCGATGTCGTCGGAGGAGGCGCGCGTCTCGAACCGGACGACCCCCGTCGCGAACTCGCGCGCGAGCGGGAGGAAGGCGAGGACGCCGCGGTCGTTCGGCTCGGCCACGAGCCGGGCCAGCGCCGCCTTCGCCTCCTCGCGCGCCGCCTTCTCCTCGGGCGAGAGGCTCTGGTCGGGCGCCTCGGGGACGACGACCTTCTCGTCGACGAGCGCGGCCGCGTTGCGGTTCGCGTCGGCGATCTTGACCTTCAGCCGGTACTCGCCCGGGTAGAGGAACCGCTCGAGGTTCAGCGGAAGGAACGCCCCCTTCACCGTCGAGGCGGGGAAGTCGAACCGGTAGCGGAAGTTGTCGACGAGCTTCCCCCCCTTGACGATCTCGCCGACGACGTCGAGGTCGTAGAAGGTCTCCTCGCCGAGGGCCTTCGTGCCGAGCGACTCGCGCTCGAGGAGGAGCGAGACCTCCATCCGGATCTTGCTCGCGACCATCTCCGGGAACCGGAAGACCCTCTGGACGGGGAGCCTCGCCGCGGACGGGTCGAGGTCGGTCGTCATCAGGAGGATCCGGTCGACCCCCTCCACGTCCGGCTTCGGGCCCGACTTCAGGGAGTCGATCATCTTCTGCGCGCCCATCGTCCCGAAGACGCCGGCGGCCGTCGCCATCGCGCTCTGCACCTCGCGCCACTCCTGGCAGTAGGTGACGTCGATGCGGCGGCCGGGCGCGATGCCCGCGAGGCCGGCCACGCCTCCCGCCAGGACCGCCTGCTGCCCGTCGAGAGGCGTCCAGAGGCGGAAGTCGCCCGTTCCGAACGGCTGGTAGAAGAGGAGCGTGACCTTGCTCAGGCGGAGCGACTCGAGCCGTTCGTAGTACCAGAGCTCGATCGGGTTGTAGATGTCCTGGCAGTCGATCCGGCGCATTCCGTCGGGAGGGCCGTTCACGATGAAGATCCGCCCCTGATCGGTGTGGACGCCGCGGTACCTCTCCTTCACGACCCGGAGGCGGAGTTCGTAGATGTCCTTGAACGCGACCCGCTGCCCGTCCTCGTCGACCGAGCGCCGCTTCCAGAAATCCTCGATGAACTTGTCTCGCTGGTAGTCGGAGCCGAGACGCAGGAACGTGTTCTCCTCGACGTCGGTCAAAATCGGCTCGACGTCCCTGAGGAAGAACTGGTAGCGCTCGGGAAGCGCCTCGAGCGCCTGCTTTTTCTCCTTGCCGGAAAGCCGCTTGCCGCCGAGGACGAGGGGCGCCGGCCCGGAAGCCGGGACCGCCTGCGACGGACCGGAGATCGGCGCGGCGAGAGCCGCGCGCTCGCGGAGCCCGCCGGCCGTGTCTCCCTGACGGGCCCGGATCGAGCGGACGGCGTCGCGCACGAGCGCCGCGTCGGCGCATCCGACGGGCCCGGATCGAGCGGACGGCGTCGCGCACGAGCGCCGCGTCGGCGCATCCGAACGCCCCGTCGGCGAGCTCGCTGATCGGCATCGTCGCCTCGGACTTCGCCGCGAGGAGCGCCGTCTCCCCGTCCAGGAGGGTCCAGTAGCGGCCGACGCCGGTTCCGGGTTCCGGGAAGAAGATCAGCCGGGCGTTCGGGCCGAGGAGGCGGTGCGACAGGAAGGTCCAGACCTCGATCCGGCCGAAGAGGTTCGGGCAGGAGACGATCCTGCGGGAGTCCGGCCCCCCTCCGGAGGCGACCCACGCCGCGGTCCGGTCGTCGTCGGCGCGGCCGAAGAGGGTGAGCGCCTCCGCGCGGAGGGCATCGGCCGGGTCGGGCGCCGCGTTCCCGACCTCGACCCCCCGGGACGGGTCCGCGGGGGCGGCCGCCGGCGCCGGTACGGGCGTCGCGGGCGGATCCTGGGCCGGCGCGCCGGGAGCGGCGAGCGCGGCGGCCACGAGGGCGAGCCATCGTGCGAGCGTCCGGACCATCTGTTCCGCCTCCTTGGCGCCCCCTCCTTCCCGGGAAGCAAGGGAGAGACCGTGTCGGAGTGTACGGCCCGGACCGGGAGCGGGGTTCGCGGAGGCCGAGGCCGCCGCCCCTAGAATTCGCGCCGATGCCCGCCCGTCGAGAGGTCTACGCCGACCACCACGCCACGAGCCCGCTTCGGCCGGAGGCCCTCGAGGCGATGCGCCCCTGGCTGACGGGCCTCGCCGCGAATCCCTCCTCGCTCCACGCGCCGGGGCGCGCCGCCCGGGCTGCGGTGGAAGGGTCGCGGGAGCGGATCGCGGCGCTCCTCGGCGTGCGCCCCGAGGAGCTCGTCTTCACCTCGGGCGGGACGGAATCGGACGCTCTCGCCGTCTGCGGGGGGGCCCGCGCGGCGCGGGACGGGGCGCCGCTTCGGACGCGCGTCGCCTTCTCGGCAGCCGAGCACGCGGCGGTGAGGGAGGCGGCGAGAGGCCTTCGCCGCGAGGGGTTCGAGCCCGTCGAGCTGGCCGTCGACGGTGCAGGACTGCCGCGCGAGGACGGGCTCGCCGCGGCTCTCGACGAGCGGACGGCCCTCCTCTCGCTGATCCTCGCCGGGAACGAGACGGGGGCGCGGAACGGCGCGATCGCCGACTCGGCCGCCTCCGCGCGGGCCGCGGGCGTCCTCGTCCACACCGACGCCGTCCAGGCGGTCGGCAAGGTCCCCGTCCGCCCGTCCGAGCTCGGCGTCGACCTCCTCTCCTTCACGGGCCACAAGCTCGGCGGGCCGAAGGGAGCCGGCGTCCTCTGGGTGAGACGCGGCGTTCGCCTCTCCCCTCTCTTCGCGGGGGGCGGCCAGGAGCGGGGGCGCCGGGGCGGGACCGAGAACGTCGCCGCGATCGCGGGGCTCGCCGCGGCGCTCGAAGCGGCCCTCTCGCGCCTCGAGGAGGAGGGGCAGAGGCTCGGCGCCCTGAGGGACGCCTTCGAGGCGGGCCTGCGGGAGAGGGTGCCGGGGACACGGGTCAACGGCCTCGGGCCGGGCGGAAGGCTCCCGACGGCGAGCTCCGTGACGTTCCCCGGAGTCGACGGCGAGACGCTCCTCGTAGCCCTCGACCTCGAGGGGGTCGCCGCCTCGTCCGGATCGGCCTGCTCCTCGGGGACGCCGGCGCCGAGCCGCGTCCTCCTCGCGTGCGGCCTGCCGGAGGCTGAGGTCCGTGCGACCCTCCGCTTCTCGTTCGGCTGGACGACGACGGAGGAGGACATCGAGCGCCTTTTGGACGTCCTCCCACCGCTCGTCGCGCGCGTGCGGGCGGCTTGATCCGGGGGGCATGGACGTGTCTAATGGCGCAGGTCTTCAATCCGGATCGGCCGTGGGGGAGATGCGTTGATCATCCAGTGCTCCGCCTGTAACACGCGCTACCACTACGACGAGGCCCGTTTCGCCGGCGCCCCCGCGAAGAAGATCCGCTGCACGAAGTGCTCCACGGTCTTCGAGATCCGGAACCCGGCGCTGGACGCTCCGCCGCCCGCGGGGTTCCAGGCCGACGAGACGAGCTCGATCAGCGCGCCGATGCCCGGCTCCGACGACTTCAACTTCGACACGACCGTCATGGGGCCGCACCGGAAGCGGCCCGTGGTCGCCCGGCCCCCCGAGCCGGTCGCCGCGCCCGCTCCTCCTCCCCGCCCGCCGGCGTCCGCGGCGGAGAAGCCCCCTTCTGCGACCGCGCGCCGCCTCCGCCTGCCGGACTGGGAGAAGCTCTCTCTCGCCTGCATCGCGGGTCCCGAGGCGGGACGGATCTTCGAGATCGGCAAGCCGCGCGTCGTCCTCGGACGCGCCGGGGTCGACATCCTCCTGAACGACCCGGAGTGCTCGAGGAGCCATGCCGCGATCGAGGTCTCCGACGACAAGGTCTTCCTCGTCGACCTCGGCTCGACGAACGGCACCTACGTTGCCGACAAGAGGATCTCTCAGGTCGAGCTCGAGAACCGGTCGGAGTTCGACGTCGGCTCCTCGACGCTGATGCTCATCCGGACCCGGAAAGACTAGCCCTCCGCCCCCGGGGCGCGGCGGGAACGCCGTGCCTCCTCAGCGCTCCAGCTGCGCGACGACCGCCTCGAGGGAGGCGGGGAGGCTCCGGGCCGGGTTCGCGTGCCGCGCGCCGCTCCCGTGGTAGCGGATCGCCGCCCCCGAGAACTTGAGGGCGTGAGCCGTCGCGACGACGACGACCGTCTCGTCCCTCCCGATCGCCCCCTCGCGGCGCAGCTTCGCCGCGCCGGCGAGCGCGACGGCGGAATTCGGGCAGAGGGCGAGGCCGTGCCGGTTCGCGAGAGCGCCGGCCTCGAGGAGCTCGGCCTCGGTGACGCGCGTGACGGTGCCGTTCGAGAGCTCGATCTCGCGCCGCGCCCGCGGGTGCGAGACGGGGGCGCCGATCCGGATCGCGGAGGCCTCGGTCTCTCCGGCCGTGCGCGTGACGCGCTCCGAGAAGCCGGTGAGGAAGGAGCGGTAGAACGGGTCGGCCGCCTCGGCCTGCGCTCCGGCGATCCGCGGGAGCTTTCCGATGACGCCGAGCTCCCGCCACTCGCGGAGCCCCTTGCCGATCGCCGAGACGTTCCCCGCGTTCCCGACCGGGACGACGAACCAGTCGGGGACCTCCCAGCCGAGGTCGTGGATCGCCTCCTGCCCGATCGTCTTCTGCCCCTCGATCCGGACCGGGTTCTTCGAGTTCAGGAGGTAGACGGGGCGCGTCCGCGCGAGGTCGGCGACGATCCGCATGCAGCCGTCGAAGTCGGTGGCGAGCCCGAGCGTGAGCGCGCCGTGGTGGAGCGCCTGCGAGAGCTGCTCGCCGGTGATCTTCGCCTCGGGGAGGAGGACGACGGCGCGCATCCCGGGCACCTCGGCGGCGTAGGAGGCGAGCGCGGCCGAGGTGTCGCCCGTCGAGGCGCAGACGACTTCGGTCCGTCCGAGGTGCCGCGCCCAGGAGACGCCGACGGTCATGCCGCGGTCCTTGAAGGAGAGCGTCGGGTTCTCCCCCTCGTGCTTGACGAAGAGGCGCGCGAGGTCCAGCTCCTTCCCGAGCTCGGCAGAGCGGTAGAGGCGCGTCGCCCCTTCGGGCTTGCTGACGACCTCCTCCGGCGCCAGCGCCGGGAAGACGTGCTCGCGGTAGCGCCAGACGCCGCTCCGCTCGAACGCGGGCGTCTCGGCTCCCGGCAGGGCGGAGCGCCTCCGGTCGAAGAGGTCGCGCCACTCGCGGCCGGACCTCCCGAACGAGGCGAGGTCGTGGACGACCTCGAGGAGGCCGCCGCACGAGGGGCACTCGGTGAGGACCTCCTCGATCGCGCGGGTCGCGCCGCACTCGAGGCAGGCGAGGCGGGAGAGGGGCGCGGCCAATTACGCCTCCCGCGCCCCCCGCGGCGAGACGGCGTGGACGCTCGCGTCGGACTCGACGCCGAGCGCGCGGAAGGCCCTCTCGGCCGCCTTCGCGATCTTCGCCGGCGCGTTCCCTTCCTCCGAGAGGGCGAGGATCGTCGGGCCCGCACCCGCGAGCGTGACGCCGAGGGCGCCCGCCTTCTTCATGGCGGCCGTCACCTCGTCCCAGCCCGGCACGAGGGCCCTCCGCCGCGGCACGGCGATCCGGTCGCAACGCATCCAGGCCCCGGCCGAGGCGAGGTCGCCGCGGTGGAGCGCGTCGACGAGCGCGGCGAGGGCCGCGGCCTGGCGGGTCGCCTCGGAGAGGGGGAGCTCGCGCGGAAGGACCATGCGCGCGTCCTTCGTCTCGAGCTCGGCGTCGGGATGGACGAGGACGAGGCGGAGGCCGGGCGGGACCGGGAGGGAGACCGGCGGGACGTAGTCGGCCGGGTCGGAGGAGGGGACGAGGACGAGGCCGCCGAGGATCGCGGCGAAGCCGTTGTCGCCGTGCCAGGAGCCGTCGGCGGCGTGCTCGCCGCGCAGGACCGCCTCGAGGAGGACGCGCGAGCGCCGCTCGCCGAGGAGGAGCGCGGCGGCCTTCGCCCCGGCGGCCGCGGACGCGGCGGAGGAGCCGAGGCCGCTCGCGAGGGGGAGCCCCTTGGCGAGCGCGAGCTCGACGCCGGTTCGCGCCGTGGCGCGGCCGGCGGCGATGGCGGCCTCGAGGACGAAGGCCGCGGCGACGGAGGCCGTGTTCCGCTCCGCGTCGAGCGGGAGGCGGCCCCGGTCGCCGGAGACCTCCACGAGCCGCACGCCCGGCTTCTTCGACCTCCAGGCGGTGACGGTGTCGCCGGGGCCGTCGAGGGCCGCGGCGAGGACGTCGAACCCCGGGCCGAGGTTCGCGACGCTCGCGGGGGCGAAGGCGCGGACGCGCGCGCTCACGGCGTCACCGCCTCGTGGAGCGCCCGGACGGCGGCCACGCGGTCCTTCTCGTCGACGGCGAAGGAGATGTTGCACTCGGAGGAGCCCTGGGCGATCGATTCCACGTTCACTCCCGCGCGCGCGACGGCGGCGAAGACCTTCGCCGCGATGCCGACGGTGCCGCGCATCCCGTCCCCGACGGCGGCGACGACGGCGATCGGCGACCGCGCCGCCACGCCGTCGATCGCGCCGACGAGCTTCTCGTATCGGAACTCCTGCACCAGGGCCGCCGCGGTCCGCGCGCGGTCGGCCTCGGGCAGGACGATGGCGATGTTCTGCTCGGACGACGCCTGCGAGAACATGACGACGGAGACGCCGAGCCGCGCCGTCGTCTGGAAGACGCGGGCCGCGATCCCCGGGACGCCCGTCATCCCCTTCCCGTCGAGGGAGAGGAGGCAGAGGCCGGGAACGGCGGTGACCGCGCGGATGCCGGGGCGGGGGTCGCCCTTCTCCGAGATCGTCGTCCCGGGGCCGTCCGGAGCGAAGGAGCTCCGGATGACGAGCGGGATCCGCGCGGCGACCGCCGGGAGGACCGCCGGGAAGTGGAGGACCTTCGCGCCGAAGTAGGTCATCTCCGCGGCCTCGCGGTAGGAGAGGCGCGGCAGGAGGCGGGCGCCGGGGACGATCCGCGGGTCGGCCGTCATCACGCCGTCGACGTCGGTCCAGATGACGACCTCCCGCGCGCCGAGCGCCGCGCCGAGGAGGGCGGCGGTCGTGTCGGAGCCGGAGCGGCCGAGGGTCGTCGTCTCTCCCGACGGCGTCCGTCCGACGAAGCCGGTGACGACCGGGACGACCCCCTCTGCCAGGAGGCGGCCGAGGAGGCGGCGCGCCCGCGGGTCGGTTCGCCTCCGGTCGCACGTCGCCGCGCCGTGGGCGGCGTCGGTGACGAGGAACGTCCGGGCGTCGACGGCGCGGGCGGGGACGCCCGACGCCTCGAGGGCGGCGGCGAGGAGCGGCACGGAGAGGCGCTCGCCGAACGACGCGACGAGGTCGGTGACGCGCGGCGTCCGCTCGCGCAGGAGCGCGATCCCGGAGAGCGCGGTCTCCAGCTCGGCGAACGGGGCGAGGTCGAAGGGGACGGCGGCGCCGGTCGCGGGGGCGATCCTGGCCGCGGCCGCCTCGTGCCGGGCCTTCAGCTCGGCGACGCTCCGGAGGGCCGGGCGAAGCCGGCCCCGCTCGGCCTCGTGCGCGGCGCGGAGGAGGAGGTCGGTCGCGCCGCCCATCGCGGAGGCGACGGCGACGACGCGGCGGCGGCGGGACGCGGCGGCGAGGAGACGCGCGGCCCGCACGATCCTCTCGGCATCACCGAGCGACGTGCCGCCGAACTTGTGGACGGAGAGGGGGCGTTCACTCATTCTCGGCGAGGAGCCTCTTCTCCATCTCCTCGAGCGTCGGCCGGAGCGCCCGCCAGCGCCCGGTCCGGACGTCGCCGAGAACGTTGCTGACCCGCGCGGGGCGGACGCCGAAGGCCGCTCCCACCTCGCGCCCCGAGAGGCCCGTGAGGCGGCGGGAGAGCCAGATCGCGGCCACCTTCGCCTCGTGCGAGCCGGCCCGGACGAGGGCCGGCTCGGGGACGCCGAACCGCGAGGCGACGGCGGCCCGGACGCGAGAAAGGTCGACGGCCCCGGCGCGAAGGCGATCGGACGGCGGGAGCGGCGCGGCGAGACGGAGCCGGACCTCGCGCGCGAACTCCGCGCTCCCGACGACGACCCGCGAGACGGCCCGCTCCCGGAGCGGCCGGTTGTTCCGGGTGTCGGAGACGAGCCGCCGGTAGCGTTCGCGCGCGCGCGGCCGGGCCGGGGAGAGTCGCCGGAGCGTGGCGTCGACGGTGAGCCAGCTCGGGCGCTCGGCGAGGCCGGCGGTGGCCGGCGCGCTCGACCAGCGCCAGTCGAGCGCGGCCCGCGCGAGCCGGGCCCTCACGGGGGCGAGGGCGACGACGCGGACGGCGTCGAGGAACGCGGTCCCGGGGTCGATGAGGAGGGAGCGGAATCGGCCGTCGAAGAGCGGCCCGCTCCGGCCGTGGCGCCGGTTGAAGGCCTGCGCGTAGCGGCCGCCGAGGGCGCGCATCCCGGGCGAGAGGTTCGGCGCCGGCGTCTCGACGAGGACCTCGACGGAGCTCCCGAGGAGCGCGTAGGCGTGGACGATCCAGCCCCGCTCCGACGCGGTCCGCCCGAGGTCGGCGAGGAATCGCTCCCGATCGGCGTCGTCCCGGAAGAGCGGGCTCCGCTCGAGCGCCCTCCACGAGACGTGGTGCAGGGCTCCCGGGAGCTCGATGCGGGGCGGACGCGACATGTGCCGAGATTGTAGAGGCGCGCGCCCTCGCCTCCGCGGCGCCCCCGCGCCGGCGGCGGTACGATGCCCCTTCCGGGAGAGAGGCCGATGGCGAACGAACGCGCGAACGAGGTGCGGTGCGAGGCGCCGCGCGGGTGGTCTTCGAGCTGCCGCTCCGGCGGCCGCCCGGGCGGCGCGGCCCGGCCGGCGACGCGGTCGTCCTCGTGCTGCGCGCAGGCACGCGCGTCGAGGCGCGCGCCGCCGCGACGCTCGCCCGGGCGTTCGAGGAGGCGGCCTTCCGGCGCGCGGGCCTCGCCGAAGGGCTCGTCCACGTGACGCCGGAGGGGCTCCGGAGCGGCCACCTCGCCCCCGCCTCCCCGGCGCTCCTCGCCCCGCCGCCGGCGCGGAACCTCCTCCTGCTCCACGGCACGTTCTCGAGCACGGCCGCCGCGTTTGCCGACCTCGCCCGGAGCGGCTTCTTCGCCGCGCTCGAGCCGATCTACGGCGGGCGCGCCGTCGGCTTCGACCACTTCACGCTGAGCCGGACGCCGGCCGAGAACGCGCGGGCGCTCGCCGAGGCGCTGCCCGGGGAGGAGCCGTTCCTGTTCGACGTGGTGGCCCACTCCCGCGGCGGCCTCGTCGTGCGGACGCTGCAGGAGCGGCCCGAGGAGGTCGGTCCCGTCGCGAGCCGGGTCGCCACGGGGCGGACGGTCCTCGCGGGCGTGCCGAACCTCGGGACGCCGCTGGCGTCGCCCGGGCGCTGGGAGCTCGCGCTCTCGGGCTGGCTGAACCTCCTCGACCTCCTGCCGAAGGCGCCCGCGCCCCTCCTCGCGGCGTTCGTCGTCGAGGCGCTCCTCTGGCTCGCGCGCCGCGTGACGACGCTCCTCCCGGGCCTCTCGGCGATGGACCCGGCCGGCGAGACGGTCGCCGCTCTCGGGAAGCGCGCCCTGCCGGGAGCCTACTCGGCCCTCGCGGCGCGTCACGCGGCGACGGGGGCGCTCGCGCGCCGCCTCCTCGACGCGGGAGTGGACCGCTTCTTCGGCGAGCCGAACGACCTCGTCGTCCCGACCGAGGGCTGCTTCGTCCTCGACCGGCCGGGCGGAGCCCGGGTCCCGGCGGAGAGGGTCGCGCTCCTCGCTTCGAGCGGGACGGGACGAGGCGGGGCCGCCCACCACTTCGACCTCTTCTCTCGGGACGAGGCGATCGCGTTCCTCGCCGCGACGCTCGGAGGCGAGCCGTCGGGCCACGCCGGGGCAGCGGAGCGCCGCCGCGGCCGGGCCTCCGCGTCCGGACGCTCCTCGGGCGCGGGAGAGACGCCCGTACCCCGCCCGGCACGGCGCGCGGCGGCTCCGCGGCTCGGCGAGACGCGCCGCGAGGCGCTCGAGCTGACGCTCCTGCCGGGCGACCGGCGCGACCTCACGGCCCTCCTCTTCGCCCGATACGGCACGGCCCGCGTCGTCGTCGAGGTGCCGCGGAAGGGAGAGGCCTGGCGGGAGATCATCCGAGGGCACGAGCGGCTCCGCGCCCACTTCGACGGCGACGGCCGGCCGCTCCCGTCGGAGGCCGCGCTCGAGCGCTGGGGCACGGTCCTCTTCGAGACGCTCTTCCCGGGGGAGGTGAGGAGGCTCTGGGATGCGGCGCGCGGGGCCTCCACGGGCGGGGCGACCGACGTCGTCTTCACGTCGCTCCTCGACTGGATGGCCGACAAGCCGTGGGAGCTGGCGTTCGACTCGCACCGCCGCGCCTTCCTCGCCGCGACCGAGGCCTGTTTCGTGAGGAACGTCGTCACGGCCGTCCCGTGCGCGACGCGGCCGCGGCGGCGCGGCCGGCTCTCGGTCGTCGTCGCGGCGGCGCAGCCGCAGGGCCTCTCGTCCGTGTCGTGGGAGGAGGAGGCCGAGGCGATCCGCGCCGGCCTCGCGCCGCTCGTCGCCTCGGGGCTCGCGCGGGTGCGCGTGGAGCGGGCCGTCACCGCCGAAGCGCTCCACCGGCTCGTGGCCGACGGCCCGTGCGACGTCCTCCACTTCGTCGGGCACGGCACGTGGGACGCCGGCCGCCGGGTCGGGGCGCTCGTCCTCGAGTCGGAGAGCGGAGGAGTCGCGCCGGTCGAGGCGCCCGTCCTGAAGACGCTCCTGGCGGGCCGGGGGCTCGCGCTCGTCGTCCTGAACGCCTGCCAGAGCGCCCGGGGAAGCCGCTCCGACCTCGCCCGCGGCGTCGCCCCGGCGCTCGTGGCCGCCGGAATTCCCGCCGTCGTCGCGAACCAGTTCAGCGTCCTCGACGCCGCGGCGCTCGTCTTCGCCCGCGAGCTCTACCGCTCGCTCGCGCTCGGACGCGCGCTGGGCGACGCGGCGCGCGAGGCCCGCCTGGCCGTCCGGTGCGACGCGGCCTGCGGCCCGGTCGACTGGGCCGTCCCCGTCGTCTACGCGCGCGATCCGGCCTCGGCGCTCTGACCGCCCCCGGGGGCGGTGGCAAGATGGAGCAGGAGGTCGCGTCATGACGATCGAGCTCCGCCCGCTCCGCGAGGACGAGCTCCGGGAGGCCGACGGGATCTACCGGCGGGCCTTCGGGACGCTCCGCGGCCTGGCCGACCCTCTCGCCTTCGACGGAGACGCCGAGCGCGTGAGGTGCCGCTGGGCCTCCGACCCGGACGCCGCGATCGCCCTCCTCGAGGACGGCGCGCTCGCCGGGACGAACTTCGTCTCCCGGTGGGGGAGCGTCGGCCTCTTCGGCCCCCTCGCGGTCGACCCGCCGCGCCAGGGGCGCGGTCTCGCGCACCCGCTCGTCGAGGAGGCGCTCCGGCTCCTCGACCAGCCGCAGGTCGCGTTCCGGGGCCTCTACACCTCCGTCACGGACCCGAGGACGGTCGGCCTCTACCAGAGCCACGGCTACTGGCCGATGAGCCTCGCCGTGCTGATGCAGAAGGCGACGGCGGCCGGGCGGGAAGGGCCCGCCGGTTTCGAGGCGCTCTCGCGCCTGACCCCCGACGCGCAGGCGGAGGCGCTCTCGGCCTGCCGGGAGCTCGCGGACCAGGTCTTCGACGGCCTCGACGTGACGGGAGAGATCCTCTCCGTCGGCGAGCAGGAGACGGGGGACACGGTCCTCCTCCGGGACGGGTCGAGCCTCGCGGGCTTCGCCGTCTGCCACGCCGGGAAGGGGAGCGAGGCGGGCTCGGGACGCGCGGCAGTGCGATTCGCCGCGGTGGCTTCGGGCGAGGGAGGCGAGGAGCGCCTGCGGCGCCTCCTCGAGGCGGTCGAGGCGTGGGCGGCCTCGGCCGGCGCGGCGGTCGTCACCGCGGGGACGGGTTCGGGACGGGTCGGAGCGTGGCGAACGCTCCGGGCGGCCGGCTGGCTCCCGTTCCTTCAAGGGGTGGCGATGCACCGCGACCGGCACCCGGGCTACGACCGCGAGGACGTCTTCGTCCTCGACGACTGGCGCTAGGCCGCGGCCTTCTATCCGCCGAGCGAGCCCCGGAGCGCGGCCAGCTCGGCCTCGAGCGCGGCGACCCGCTCCTCCAGGGCGAGGAGGCGTTCCTCCATCGGCGAGATGCGCGGGGGCGCGGCGGAGCGCGGCGAGGCTGCCTCTGCGGGCGGCGCGCCCGAGACGAGGTGGGTCCAGCGCGTCTCCTTCTGCCCCGGCCGGCGCGGGAGCTCGGCGACGAGCGGCTCGGCGTGCGCGGCCATCGCCCCGAGGAGCTCCTCGGCGGCCTCGACGGAGGCGAGCTCGTGCATCCGCTCGGCGCGCGCGCGGAGCTCGGCCGCGGTCTGCGCGCCGCGGAGGAGGAGGAGGGCGAGCATCGCCTTCTCCGGCCGGCCGGCCTGCCACTTCGCCTCGAGGTTGTGCTCCCACTTCTCGGCACGCCCGCCCGTGACCTTCCAGACGAGGACGAACTCCCGAAGCCGGTCGAGCGCGCCGACGACCTCCGCGGCGGCCAGGTCCGTCACCGGCTCGCGCGAAGTCCGCTGGTTGCAGGCCGCGAGGAGCGCCGGGAGCGTCATCGGGTAGGCGTCGGGGGTCAGGAGCTCCTTCTCGAGGAGCGCTCCGAGGACGCGGGCCTCGACGGCGTCGAGAGGGCGGGGGAGGCGCACGTCAGGCCTTCCGCGCCGTGACGGCCGAGGCGAAGAAGCTCGGGTAGCTGCGCGCGAGCTCCTCGGCGTCCGGGAGGAACGTCACGTCGACGAAGCCGCCGCGCCGGAGCGACTCGCGCCAGGCCGCCGGCGTCAGGAAACCGTGCGTCGGGCGCGCGACAGGGTCGAGCGTCACGCGGGTGAAGCTCTCGAGGAGGTCGAAGACGAGCTCCACGTAGATCGGCTGGTCGTTCCCGAGCGGGCGGACGCACTCGGAGACGACGAGCGAGCCGCCGGGGGCGAGCGCCTCCCGGGCCTCGGCGAGGACGGCCGCGAGGTCGGGGGCGACGTGGAAGCAGTTCACGGAGTAGACGGCGTCGAACGCGCCGGGGGCGGCCCCCTGCGGCGCCCAGGGCTTCGTCATGTCGAGCTTCGCCGCTTCGACCGCGACGCCCGGCGCCGCCGCGGCGCGCGCGGCCCGCTCGCCCCTCCGCGCGAACGTCGGGACGACCTCGGTGAAGAGGTAGCGGGAGAGCCGCCCGCCGAGCCGCGCGAGGGCGACCTCCGCGGCGCTCCCCGCCCCGCCGCCGATCTCGAGGACGCGCGCGCCCGACGAGGGGAGGACGCGCGAGAGCGCGAGGGCGCCGAGCGAGTTGTTGACGCCGTAGAGGAGGTTCCGGTTCGAGAAGTAGCGGAACCAGAGCGGGAGGCGGTCGGGCCGGAAGAGGATCTCCTCCCCCGTCCTCTCGCCCGAGAGGAAGCTCCCCGCCTCCTCGACGAGGATCCTCACCGCCTCGCCCGCGACGGCCGAGTCGGCGTCGATCGCGGCGAGCTCGGCCTCGAGGGCCCCGAGGTCGCCCGGCTCGGTGCCCGAGGGCGCGTACCCGTCCGGCGCGGCGACGAGGTGCCCCGCGGCGGCGAGCTTGCGGTGGACGAAGGCGACGAGCGGCAGGCTCCTCGGCGAGAAGCCGCGGGCGGCGACGAGCGCCGCCGGGTCGGTCCCGGGGGCGACCGGCCAGGCGCCGGCCCGGCGCAGGAGCTCGGCCGAGGCGGCGTCGACGAGCTCGTCGAAGACCTCGCTCGCGCGAAGGAACGGCCAGGTGAAGAAGGCGCGCGCCTCGGCGTCCGGGATGCGGGCGGAGAGCGCCGGGAACTGCTCCTCGGAAGTCCTCGACATCGGCAGGCATGATACGGATTCGTAGAATCGCGCGGATGAAGATCTTCCTCGTCCGTCACGGCGAGAGCGAAGGGAACCTCGGCGGGACGCTCCAGGGGTGCCGCCTCGACACCCCGCTCACGCGGCGCGGCCGCCGCCAGGCCGAGGCGCTCTCGGTCCGCCTCGCCGAGGCGGAGATCGACGACGTCGTCGCGAGCCCGATGGCCCGCGCCCGCGAGACCGCCGCGATCTGCGCGGCGCCGCACGGCCTCGCGGTGAGGCTCGACCTCGAGCTCGTGGAGTTCGACTGGGGCGTCTGGACCGGCCTGCCGCTCGACGACGAGATGGAACGGAGCGTCGCCGAGCTCCGCGCGAAGTGGCGCTCGGGGGACGTCGACGCCGCGCCGCCCCGCGGCGAGAGCCCGCTCGTCGCGGGAGCGCGGGCGAAGCGCGTCCTCTCGCGCCTCCGGGCCGCCGGGCCGGCCGCGCCGCTCGTCGTCGCCCACGGGCGCTTCAACCGGATCTTCGCGGCGACGCTGCTCGGGCGCGACCTCGCGCGGATGGACGAGGTGCGCCAGAGGAACGGCTCGCTCTCCGTCTTCGAGTGGGACGGGGAGGGGGCCGCGCGGCCGCTCCTCCTCGACGACGTCTCTCACCTCGGGGGAGACGTCTCGACGCCGACGGGAAAGGTCGACTGGGTGAGGGCCTGAACGCCGTCTCCATCGAGGGGAGGCGCCGCATACCGCGGGGAGGCTCGTGGCGAGCCTCCCCGATCCACTCAGGCCGAGAGTCGCGGGTTGAGCGCGATCGCCTTGTTCAGGGCCTCGACGGCCGCCTCGAACTTCTTCAGCCCCTCGTAGGTCGTCTTCATCGCATACCACGCCTCGGCGTAGTCGGGCTTCAGGCCCACGGACTTCTTGAGGTGCCCGAGCGCGGTGTCGAAGGCGAGGTCGCGGTTCGCGGCGAGGCCGAGCCCGTAGTGCGCCTCGGGGCGGGAGGCGTCGCACTCGAGGGCGGTCCGGAACGACTCCGCGGCCTCCGGGAGCTTCCCCTCGTCGAGGAGGGCCATCCCGTGGGCCACGTGGACGTCGGCGCTCCTCGGGTCGATCTCGACCGCCTTCTCGAACGTCTTCTGCGCGTCGCGGAACTTCTTCATCCGGCCGTACGCGAGGATGGCGCACGAGGGGAGGAGCGGGTCCTTCGGGAACTTCCGGCCGGCGGCCAGCGCGACCTCGACGGTCCCCTGGAAGTCGCCCGACTCGAGGAGCGCCCGGGCCGTCCGCAGGTGGAGGTCCGGGTCTTCCCTGTGCTGCTCGAGGGCGACCTTCAGCGGCTTGACGGCGGCGCCGAAGTCCTTCGCGTCGTAGAGGGCGAGGCCCAGCTTCCGGTGGACGGGGGAGGTCTCCGGCGCGGTCTTCGCGGCGATCTTGTAGTTCTCGAGGGCCGTCCGCATCTTTCCGGAGATCCGGTAGAGGTCGCCGAGGTTCTCGAAGAGGAGGGCGTCGGACGAGGTCCGGGCCGCCTTGCGCAGGCGGAGCCGGGCGCGCTCGACGTCGCCGCGGGAGTAGTCGACGAGGGCGAGCGTGTGGAGGATCGAGGCGTCCTCGACGCCTCCCTGCTCCGCCCACGACTCGACGTCCTTGAGGATCTTCCGGGCCTCCTCGGTGAGCGTCTTCGGGTTCTCGCCGGCCAGCTCCTCCAGCCGGTCCGGGAAGCCGTCGGCGGCGAGACGCTGGCGGAAGACCTCGAACGCCTCCCGCGCCTTCCGGCCGAAGAAGAAGCGCTGGGTCGTCTGCTCCCGCTTCGCCTTGTCGGCGAGCGAGTCGCGCTCGGCCTTCGTGGTCTCCAGCTCGGCCTCGGCCGCGGCGAGGCGCGTTCCGAGGTCCGCGGACTTCTCCGCGAGGGCGTCCCGCTCCTCGACGGCAGCGGCCAGCTGCAGGGCGAGCCGCTCCTTCTCCTGCTCGACCTGGCCGGCTTTCTCCTCGAGCTGAGCGATCTGCTCGGCGGATGCGGTCTTGAGGGCGGACAGGGAGCGGAAGAGGACGACGGCGGCGATCACGGCAACGGCCGCGACGGCGAGGGCGACGAGCATTCCGGTCGACAAGGGTCTCCTCCGCGCAACAGGAGCGGCGCAACCGCGAATTCTACCTCCGCCCCGGAGGCCGGGGGCGTGCTGCGACCGCGTGATTAGAATGGCACGTGCCGCACCACAGGATGACCTCGACGACCTTCCGACCCGCCGCCGGCCTCGTCCTCCCGGCCGTCCTCCTCGCCGCCTTCGCCCTCGCGGCCCCCGCCGCCCCGGCGGAGGTGGTGAAGGGACGGGTCGTCGTCCTCGGGTTCGACGGGGCCGACCACCGGCTCGTCTCCCAGATGATCGCCGAGGGGAAGCTGCCGAACCTGGCGAAGCTCGCCCGGGAGGGGAGCTTCTCCCCCCTTCGGCCGACGATCCCGGCCCAGACGCCCGTCTCCTGGTCGACCTTCTCGACCGGCCTCTCCCCCGGCCGGACGCTGATCTTCGACTTCCTGAAGCGCGACCCGAAGACCTACCGGCCCGAGTTCGCGATCGTCTCCGAGGGGAAGAAGAGCTTCCTCCTCGGCCGCGGGAACAGGGCCGGCGCGGCGGCGGCCGGAGCGCTCCTCGCGTTCCTCTTCGTCTTCCTGATCGGCCGGCTCGTCCTGAAGCGGTGGAAGCCGGCGGCCCTTCTCGCGCTCGGCCTCGCGCTCCCCGCCGCCTTCTTCTCGTACCGGTTCGGCGGCCTCCTCCCCGAGTCGCTCCAGACGGTCGTCAACCACCGCCAGGGGACGCCGTTCTGGGAGGTGGCCGGGAAGAGCGGGATCAAGTCCGTCGTCCTCCACGTCCCGGTGACGTTCCCCGCCGTCGACTACGACGAGGGGCGTCTCCTTTCGGGGCTCGGGGTCCCGGACCTGCGCGGGCGGATCGGCACGCCGAGCTACTACACCTCCGACCCGTTCTTCGCGCCGAAGAACAAGAACGAGTTCTCCGTCGAGCTGATCCGCCTCGAGTCGAACGTCGGGACGATCCGGACGGAGGTCTTCGGGCCGTACAACAAGCTCTTCCCCGAGCCGCCCGTCATCAAGACGCCGATGACGCTGACCGTCCTCCCCGACGGCGGCCGTCTCCGGATCGAGCCCGAGGGGAGCGACCCGGTGACGGTCAAGCCGGGGGAGTGGTCGCCCTGGGTCACGTTCACGTTCGCGTTCAACCCGGTCGTCAAGCTCACCGGCATCGGCCGTTTCCACCTGGCCCGGATCGCTCCCGAGATCGAGCTCTACCTCTCGCCGATCCACTTCAACCCGGCCCAGCTGCCGCCGAACGTGAAGATCACCGCCCCGCGGGGGCTCGCGAAGAGCCTGGCGAAGCGGTTCGGGCTCTACAAGACGGCCGGGTGGTCGATCGACACCTGGTCGATGAGCGAGGAGACGATCGACGAGCCGACGTTCCTCGACGACGTCACCCACACCGTCCAGCAGTACCGGAAGATGATGGACGGCCTCCTCGCCGAAAAGGACGTCCGTCTCTACGTCCAGGTCTACGAGTTCACCGACCGGGTCGGACACGTCATGTGGCGCTTCCTCGACCCGACCCACCCGATGTACGACGCGGAGAAGGCGGCGAGGTTCGGCCCCTCCGTCGAGCGGAACTACAGGCAGATGGACGAGATCGTCGGCGACGCGCAGAAGGAGCTCGGGCCCGACGACCTTCTCCTCGTCTGCTCCGACCACGGCTTCGCGAGCTGGCGCCGGTCGATCAACTACAACACCTGGCTCGCCCGCCACGGCTACCTCGGGATGAAGGGGGGCGAGGAGAAGCTGGCCGACCTCGAGCAGCTCTTCAGCCAGGGGGAGTTCTGGCCGAACGTCGACTGGTCGCGGACGAAGGCCTACTCGATGGGGCTCGGCGAGATCTACGTCAACCTGAAGGGGCGCGAGTCGCAGGGGACGGTCGAGCCGGGCGCGGAGTACGACGCGGTCCGGAACGAGATCAAGGCGGGGCTGATGGCCCTGGTCGACGAGGCGACCGGGCGCCGTCCCGTCGAGCGGGTTTATTTCCGGGAGGAGGCCTATCCCTCCTTCGACGCGAACGTCATTCCCGACATCTTCGTGACGAACAGCGACGGGTATCGCGTCGGCTGGCAGGCGACGCTCGGCGTGGTGACGCCCGACCTCTACGAGGAGAACCGGCAGGTCTGGTCGGGGGACCACTGCTCGGTCGACCCCGACGTCGTCCCCGGGATCCTCTTCTCGAGCCGCCCTCTCCGGACGACGCCGCGCCCCGGCATGGCCGACGTCCCGGCGACGATCTACGAGGCCCTCGGCCTGACGCCGCCGGAGCCGCTCGACGGAGCGCCGCTGTTCTGACCCGAGCCGGCGAGCCGCGCCCCGGGGGCGGAGTCCGCCGCGGGCGCGGCCCGCGCCGCCGGCTCGGCCTCTTCCTCCTCCTCGGCCTGCTCGCCTCCCCCGTCGCCGATGGGCAGGAGCGGGGAGCGGCGATGACGGCGCGGGATGCCTCGGGGGCGGAGCGTCGCCGGGAGCTGGAGGCGCTTCGCCGGAGACTTTCGGGGCTGAAGGCGCGCTACGAGGAGACCCGGCAGCGGGCCGTCGACGTGCGCCAGCAGCTGGAGGCGGCCGAGGCGAACCTCGAGCTGCGGTCGACCGAGCGGAGGATCCTGGAGCTGCGCGCCGCCGAGAACGAGCGCGCGGCCGGCCAGGCGCAGGTCGAAAGGGACCACGCGCGCCGGCAGAGCGTCGCCCTCAGGGACGACCTCGCCCGGAGGCTCGACGCCTTGTATCGCCTGGGCCGGCTCGGCTACCTCCAGACCCTCGCCACGGCCGACTCCGGGGAGGCGTTCCTGCGGGGGCTCCAGCTCCTCTCGTTCCTGGCCTCGCGGGACGCCCGACTGCTCCGCGACTACGAAGGATCGCTCGCCGAGCTCGCCGTGAAGGAGCGGAACCTCGCGGCACTGCGCGCGGCGATCGCCGGCGTCGCGGCCGAGACGCGCGCGGCCGAGAAGGCCCTCCAGCGGGCGCGCGCCGAGAAGGCCACGCTCCTCGCCCGTCTCGAGAGAGCCGCCGAGGAGCAGCGGTCGAGCGTCGCCGCGCTCGAGGACAAGACGGCCCGCCTCGAGGCGCTCCTCGAGCTCCTCGAGACGCGCGGCCGGGCCCTGCCGGCCGGATCGGCGTCCATCCGCAGGTACAAGGGGGCGCTCGACTGGCCGGCCCGCGGAAAGGTCGTCGTCCCTTTCGGGCGGATCGCGAACCCCCGTTTCCCGCGCACCTTCCTCCGCTCGAACGGGTGGACGATCGACGCGCCGACCGGGACGCCGGTCCGTGCCGTCTTCGCGGGCGACGTCGTCTACGCCCAGTGGCTCAAGGGGTACGGCAACCTCGTCGTCCTCGACCACGGCGACGGGGTCTTCACGCTCTACGGTCACCTGATGACGGGGACGGCGCCCCGGGGTACGCGGGTCGCGCTCGGAGAGGTCCTCGGGAGGGTCGCGGACCCGCCCGAGGAGGAGGTCGCCGGCGTCTACTTCGAGATCCGCGAGAGCCGCGCTTCCGTCGACCCGAGGGGCTGGCTCCGGTAGCTCGCCGCCGTCGCGGGCCGGCCGAAGCCTCGCCGCGTGGGCGCCCCGGAACCCGCCGGAACGCGATCCCGTATCATCGAGCGGTGACGAAGTCCCGGCTCGCCTCGTTCCTCGGCTCGATCGCCCTCCTCGGCACGCTCTTCGTCGTCCTCCCCGGCCTCGGGGCCGACGAGAAGAAAGAGAAGGGGGCGAAGGACGGCCTCTACCAGCCGCTCGGCCTCTTCACGGAGGTCCTCTCGCTCGTGCGGGGGAACTACGTCGAGAAGGTCGAGGTCCGGCCCCTCCTGGCGGGCGCCTTCTCGGGGATGACCGAGGCGATGGACCCGTTCTCGGAGTACGTCGCTCCGGAGAAGCTGGCCGCCTTCGAGGCGGCGCGCGCGGCCCGCGAGAAGGCCGACCACGTCGAGTCGGGCCTCGTCCTGGCGCGGCGGGCCGGCTACCCGGTCGTCGTCACGGCGGTTCCCGGAAGCCCGGCCGCGGCGGCCGGAATCCGAACGGACGACCTCATCGAGAAGGTGGGGGAAGTGTCGGCCCGGAGCCTCGCCCTCTGGGAGGTCGAAGCCGCCCTCTCCGGCAAGCCGGGGGGGAAGGGAACGGTCCTCGTCGTCCGGGAGGAGAAGCCCCGGCGGCGGACGCTCGAGATCGTGCGCGCCTCCTGGACCCCGAGCCTCCCGTCGGCCGAACGGATCTCCGGCGAGCTCGTCGTGAAGGTGCCGGCGTTCGGGCCCGGGACGGCCGACGCGCTCGCGAAGGTCCTCGAGCCGCTCGACCGGACGAAGTCGATCGTCCTCGACC
>JADHED010000763.1_pt1 | contig 32978 bp, 40 predicted proteins | sample 8952041 | NCBI WGS metagenome assembly JADHED01 (sample SAMN16124423, study PRJNA663239) | bioreactor sludge metagenome | isolation source: sludge (control) | place: India:Bengaluru | collected 2018-09-08
CATTATGGGGGTAGGTTAGCTCTTTCATTATAGGGCCACCCGATATGTGACACCCTGAACATCTTAGCCTTTTACCAAACTGCGGTGGCTGCGATAAATAGAGATTCTGGTTGTCCAAAATGATGTCTTTCGAATCTCCTCGATAAAACCACTGATTAAAGGTTCCCTGGCCAATTAATTCATAGAAATTGTAATACCCTTTTGCATGATCCCAAGCGATTAACTCAATGATCAGCTGCCCTTTTTTCATTCCCTGATCTAAATCAATCACAGCTTTCCCCGAGACGTTTGCGAGATGAGTAAAATGCCCAAGAAAAATGTCCGCATCAGCATTTCTATTTCTAGCTGCAAATGACTCAAAAAAACTAAAGCTTCCCATTCTTGGGTTATTTCGACCTCGATTAGCCACGATGAATTTTCTGTTTACAAACTGTCTATCTAAAACCGCATTCAGACTATCTATATTTTGAGGACATGTATTCGCCGCCGTAAGCGCTTTAAAGAAGTTATCATTCTGAACGGGAACTTTACCGCCCTGGGATGTCAAAATAGTGCAGTTTATTTGACCGAAGCATTGGGCAGCAGATAAAAATAAGAAAACGACAATCTGACTTTTCATAAAGCCTCCATTGAGGGTTCTTATAGAAAGTCTTTAGATATAAATAAAATTAATTGTTTTAATATATCAATCGTATTTGCTAATGATTAAATAAGGACACCAAAATGGTTGAAACCTCTACGGATTTGAATTCAAGGGTAGCCGATAGTGCGACTCGTACTGGTCGTCGATCTGTATTTGCCGAATTCAAAACAGTCACTCGCTTAAGCTCTGTAGAGATCGAGCGCATGTATGCGATTTTTTCAAAATATTACATTAACCATAATCGCGAACAATTTACATCCGACCTATTTGAAAAAGACCAAGTGATTCTTTTGAGGGATTCCGAACAAAAGACGATTCAAGGTTTTTCTACTTTGCTCAAAGTAGATCTAAAGCCCTTTGGTTATCAAGCAACCGGCATCTACAGCGGCGACACTGTTTTGGAGAAAGAGTATTGGGGCAACAAAGCGCTTGGGATTGCTTTTTTAAAGTATCTTTGGATAGAAAAAGTTAAGAAGCCAACTCAACCAGTATATTGGTTTTTAATTTCTAAGGGTTATAAAACCTATCTATTGATGGCAAATAATTTTAAGACTCATTTTCCCCGTATCGAAAAATCTACGCCGACCCATTATAAAAATGTGATGGATAGTTTTTATGGACATCGATTTTCTAAAAGCTACAAAGCCGAACTAGGAACCATTCAATTTGATCACACAGCATGCAGTCTAAAAGAAAAAGTGGCCGAGATTTCAGAGGACCTTTTCCAAAATAAAAAAATACAGTTTTTCGCAAAAATGAATCCGCATTGGGATCGCGGCGATGAACTAGCATGCATCGCTGAAATGACATTGTGGATGCCTCTTCAATACTTTCTAAAGAAAACATTTTTCAAAAAGAAAACCTAAATTAAGTACAAAGCCAATTTAGCACCAGACTTATGTCGACGCATTAGTTTCACTTCGAAACCGATTTTTTTACTAACAAATATCGTCATCAACAAACTAGCTTGGATTGAAATAGTTGTTTCGTTAACCTAAATGAAACCTAAACTCCAAAGGAGTCGTTTATGAAAATGTTCGTTCTGTCGCTATGTTTCGTACCATTTCTTGCGCTGCCGTCTTTGGCTGGCCCAGATGGAAAAATGAAAATGTACTTCAATAACGAAGAAATTGTAAAAATCATCGAAAAATATTCGAAAGCCTCTGGACAGAAATTCATAGTCGATCCCGGTGTTAGAGGACGTGTTTCAATTTTTATTCAAGAAGAGGTTACTCTTGAAGAGGCATTCAACCAGCTATCTTCGGCTCTGGCTATCAATGGTTTTGCGATCAGTAAGCAAGGTGACACAATGGTTGTTAAAGCAGGACGCAATGTTCAGCGTGATTTAATTGAAGTAAGTACGAACAAGCCGACTTTAAAACCTGAGCGCATGTACACTTGGATCTATACGTTTAAAAACATATCCGCTGAGTCTGTGAATCGCGACCTCCGTATCTTGCCCTCTAAAGATGGGGAAATGAATGTCAACAGTGCTACGAACCAAATTATTTTTAGTGATTGGACTTCAAATTTGAATCGTATCGCCGAAGTCCTAAAAGAAATAGATAAGAAACCAGATCCAGAGACAGCTAAACTAATTGAAACTACGAAAAAAGAACACCGTCCGCCTCCAATGAGGTTTATCCCTCAGCCGCGGGGGCCAAAAATGGAAAAACAAACAGTAGAAAATTCTGGCGACGATATGTAAGATAAAATCAGTATGAAATACACGTTAGAATATTTAGAAAAAGGTTCTCTAGTTGCAGAGGACGGTGTCGTTAAAAACGAAGCCGAGCTTGAAACTCTTATGTTAAAGTTAGATGCCGAACGATACGTAAATTTATGTTTCGTCTTTTCTAATCAAAATATTCTAACTGTGTCTGGGGGGCGGGAACAATATATAGTCATGTTCTCGGACAACAGTAAATTCTACGAACTCAATAATCCCATGAACAGAGGGGGCGATCTGATTCTAATTAGAACAGGTCACACCGTAGGCAAGTTCCCACAAGAAATGGTAATGGACCCTTTCACTACCCTCGTCGTAATCAAAGAATTTTACCATTCCGGAAAGAAACATTCTGATTTTAATTGGAAGCCTCTCAACTAACTGGGGCTAAAGTTACACTGTATTTATAACCTGTTTCGATTGAATCCTTTTCAACATTTCGCGTTAATCAAATTCCTTTGTTCACTTTTACATACGTTTTTCATCGACTAAAACAAACGCAACTGCTTGTTTGTTCAAGATTTTCAACGGCTGCTGCCTAACTTATGGAATATTTTCCTAGTGCCAAAATATCCAGGCCTGCCCTTTGCTTTAAACGTTACCCGTACTTAATTCACAATTTAAAGGAGCCAAAATGAATCGCAAATTTTTATCGTTCGGTCTTGTAGCAGCTATGTTAACTACAAGTGTAAGTTTCAACGCATTAGCTGATAAAGAAGACACAGGTGCAATCGTCGGCGCTATCGTCGGCGGAATCTTGGGGAACCAAGTTGGAAAAGGTAACGGCAAAACTGTTGCTACTGGCTTAGGAATCATCTTAGGCGCTGTGGTTGGCGCAGATATCGGTAAACAATTAGATGAAAATGATCGCCGCGCTTTAGCCGAAGCTCAACGTGATGCTTTCTTGCGTCCAATCGGTGAACGAACTGAGTGGGATGGATACCGTTACGGTTCACGCACAGGTGCTCGTGGTAATTTCCGCACAACTCGTGAAGGTTACTTAAGGACTAACTCGCGTGAAATCTGCCGTGAATACGAATCTGTAATTGTAACTCGTCGAAAAACGGAAACTAAAACTGGGATCGCATGTTCACGCGCTGACGGCTCTTGGAGAGAAGTCAATTCAAGTGAAGTTGTATTCCGTGACGGCACTGTAATCCGAAACGAAACTTCAACAAGTGGTCGCGGCTCTAACTATGGTGGCGGTTACAATCGTCCACAACCAGTTCGCCCAATTGAACCTTCATACCCTCGCCCTCGCCCAGGTTCTGGCTATGGTTACGGATACGGTCACGGTGGCAGCATTCAAGAGAGAGAAGCGACAGTAGCAGCTATCAGAAACTTCGTATGGAGTACAAATGGCTTAAACAAATCTTCGTCAGAAGCCGATCGCATCGCGCGTCTATGGATCGAAAGAAATTGTGAGGGTGCCTACCAAGTTCAAGCTATGGCAAATCAATTCAAACAAGAGTATGACTTCGCATGGAGCACTCGTGGTTTAAACATGAGTTCATTTCAAGCTCGTCAGTATGCACTTGATAGAGTGTCTCGTATGAGCCGTTGTTCTAATTTACTTTACTAATTTGTAGATTAAATTTTTATACAAAATTGAGATCTGAAACGGGCGCTAATCAATAGCACCCGTTTTTTTTTGGAATTTTCTAAATTCAGTTGCAGTTAATAAACTGACGGTCTCTGAGGTTTGATCGAAGAAGATTTTAACATCACCACGATCAATTTGCTTTTGAATCTGACTTTTCTTTTTCTCAAATTCAACCTCTACAACACCGTAATCCGTTCCTTCTCTCAGAATGAAGTTTTCGATAATCCCGTTCAAAGCGTCCGGAGACAGCTGACTAGGTATAATTTCTATGGGTAGTTCTTCTTGTTGTTGGGGGCGCTTTTTTTCGTCTGACATTGGCTTTAATATTATAAGCAATGACAATCATCTTCAACGAAAGAAGTAACATGTGAAATCTAATTTTCTTTTTCATGTCCACGTTAGAATTTCCTTAGCGGTCGACGTGTATTGATAGTTCCCGAGAAAAGGCCGACAATGAACAAAAATACCATAGCCCCAATGACCGACATTCCTAACGCTGACCAGAATCCATAAACTGCGACTCCGGCCATATCAAAAATAAATCCCCCTATGAATGCCCCGATAACTCCGACGACGATGTCGCCCAAAATCCCTAAGCCTTCACCTTTCATTAGTGAACTTGCAATCCAACCTGCTAGCAAACCTACTAGGAGAAATACGATAATATTCATAGTCGACTCCTTTACTCGCGAACGATATCAAAACTAGTGATGGTTTACTTCTGACGAAACGAAGTCGTCTTGCTTTTGAGATGGATCTGGAGCTTGTCCCGCTGGTGGACGCTTCATCACTAGATCTTTTTCGGGAAGTTTAACACCGCTGTCGTCTTTTTCTTTTTCATCGGGACGATTCCCTGCATTTAAACGACTATCGCGATCCATCGCTTTCGGTTCTGCATTAATTGTTGGGATAATATCATTTTCCATAAACACTCCTTAGTTTAGTTATTGTTACTCAAGCCCGATCATTTAATGTGCAAAAAGACGGCTCAAGTCTATTATGGCTTAAATAGACTTGAGCCTTTGTAGAGTGGCAAAAAACCTCAAGTAGTATTTTTTGAGGGAAATTATCATCAGTGAAGCGACAAACTCTTTTTAATCACTATTCTGGAATTGCAATTCTTTTTAGTAAAAAATCACTCACATGCCGAAGATTAACAATACGATCACCATCGCGTCCCTGCATAGAAACATCACCCGAAGATATTTCGTTTTTACCAAGAACCATTTTAAATAGCGGCCGTAATCGATGCGCGAATAAAATTCGCTTCGATAAACTTCCTAAATTGTGATCCACAAAAACTCGAATACCATTATCTGACAACTTGCTAGCAATATCTTCCGCAAACGATAAATGCTCTTCGTTAACTGGCAAAATATATAACTGCACTGGGCAAAGCCATCCTGGAAGTGCGCCATCGTAATATTCTAATAAAAGTGAAACAAACCGTTCGTGACTTCCGAGCGGGGCACGATGGATAACCCAAGGCCGCTGAGATTCACCCGAACTTGAGATGAAACTTAAATCAAATTTTTAGCCCGAATTAAAATCTATTTGAATACTCGCGATAGATTCCTCATGACCATGATTCAATTTCATCTGCACGTCTATTTTTGGCCCATAGAATGCCGCCTCACCGTCAGCCTCAAAGAAATCTAAGCCTTTTTCAGTCAAACACTGGCGCAGAATTTCTTCTGATTCACACCAAAGTTCTTGCGGGCCATCGAAATCATTTGGACGATTTTTATCAGACTTAGATAGTCGATAGCGATACCCTTTTAGACCCAGTACGCGATAGCAATATTCATGAAGCTCAAGAACAGAAAGTATTTCTTGCTTTGAATCCTTTGGATTCACATAAATATGAGCGTCGTTTTGACTTAGCCCTCGTACTCGGCTGAGGCCCTTTAATGATCCACTATTTTCAAATCGATATACCTGTCCGTACTCTGCAATTCTTAAAGGCAATTGCCTATAACTGCGCAGACTCGAAGAAAATACCTTATGATGATGTGGGCAATTCATAGGTTTTAAATAATAGTGTTCACCCTCTTCGCTACCTTTTATCGGTGGATAAATGTTATCACCAAAGGCACGCAAATGCACGGATCGATCATACAAGCTGCCTTTAGCCAGATGCGGACTTACTACGCGTTGATACCCCGCTTTGTTTTCTAACTTTTTCATAAATCCTTCTAAACTCTCGCGAATAGCGACCCCATTAGGCAACCATACGGGTAATCCGGCGCCAATTTCTTCGTTTAGAAAAAAGATCTCCATTTCATCGGCTAATTGCCGATGATCAAATTGAAATGACATAACATCTCCTAAATTTTTTAAATTTTTAAAATCAAGTTTTTATAAATGTGCGTGAACGTGTTTGTAGAGTGCCACGAAAATCGTGACACACGAGAAGTGTATTAACCCCGCGGGGTGGTCAGAGAAAAATTAGAGATGATGAAAAATACAGATTTTTTCATTACAACCATCATATCGTAATATCCCAATAGAACGTTACTAAATAATATTTATGGGCTTATAAGCTGAGCTTATCCATTTTATCTTTTTCATAGACGCTATCTTCGGCAGGATAGCGTAGCATTTCCTGGTACTTACCTTGTTGTTTAGCCGTGGACCAAACGATACTCTCGCCAGCTGGTAAAACATCTGGTTTGATTTGAAACACAGGATCCTTAAAGGCTTCCTTGGCCGAGATAATTTTCCATTTATCTTTTTTCAAAGCAGAAATCAGATCTTTTAAAAATAATGAATTTAGCAAACTATGATGAATTAAAAGAGTGTGCTTAATTTCCTTACCAAATACCTTTAGAGATAAATCGTGATAAAAACTGGCGCGGTCTAAAATATGCGAGATATAAAAGTCGCGATAGCCACGGATATCGGCTTTAGGGTTATCTTTTAATCGCTTCTTTAAGCGCTCATCTACATACCAATCGGAAGCATCTATGGTTACATATCCCATAGAGTATCCACTATCTATCAAAGCCGTGCGCATTCCATCACGTTTTTCTTGAGTGTCTCCTTCTTTTAAATAGGGAAATCGAAATAGTTTAGTAAAATTCTTGAGACCAGAAATTAGAGGTTCGACTTTCTTAAAGTCTTCGCGGAAAACCTCTAATGTATTTTTTTTGCCGGGAAAATACAGATGGGAGTACGAATGATTCGCAATCAAATGTCCCTTCTTATCCCACTCGCCAAGCAATGCTTTACCTTCTGGATTATCAATGCGCATTCCACACACAAAAAGTGCAGCTTTAACTTTATAGTGATCTAATGCCTTAAGAATTTTTTGATTGCGCTCGTTAGCTGAATACAGAGGAGACTCAGTAACTTCCGGATCATCGATAGTAATGCTTATTTCCTTACTGGTCGCCCAGGTCGAACATATAAGAAAAATCAGTCCGATACTTAGCTTCACTTTAATCCTTCAATAATAATTGATACGAGTACTCATCGACGTATTGGCCATCAATCAACGCGATTTCCTTTAATAGGCCGATTCTTTGAAATCCCACTTTTTCATATAATGCGATACCCGCTGTATTATAGGTTCTAACGGTTAAATCGATCCGACGAAGGCCTATCTGTTTTGCATTCTCTAATGCGGTATTCATTAGGTGCGTACCCAAGCCTGAATTGCTATACGCGTTCTGAATACTCATTCCCAAAGTAGCATTGTGCCTAACGAACTCAGCGGCTTGTGAAAACAGACCTAAACCGCCCACAATTTTTCCGTCCACCCATGCCACAATCATAAATCTATTTTTACCGGCCTCAAGATCAGCTAGAAATTTACTTTCCTCCTCAACCGAAACTGTATCCCAGTGAGCACTGCCTTGGTTCAAATTGCGATAAGATTCCTTGTGAGATATTTTTAGATGCTGAAGAACTAATTCGGCTTCATCTGGTGAAGCTGATTTCAAAGTCGCGGAACGACCGTCTTTAAGTTTTACTATTTTTTGAGCTATTTTCATTTAACTACCCTACTCATCAAGACAGCGTCTACGTAATGTCCATCTTGATATTTAATTTCTTTTTCTTTTACGCCTTCGATTTTAAAACCCATTTTTTCGTATAGATTCCGGGCTGGTTCATTATTGCTGTGAACGGTCAGATTAATTTTCTCGATCGTCTCACTATTTTGAGCCCACTCGATCAGCGCCTTTATCATTTCTGTACCGATGCCTAACCCGCGATAGGCTTTAGCCATCGACATTCCAAACTCACCTGTATGGGATGTTCGATTGCGATTGCCATTGCAAAAATCCAAAAGGCCCACGACTTCGTCATTAATTTCGGCCACGATAATTAGACGACTTGGATGATCCCGATGGGAAATAATCCAATTTTCTTCGCTTGTTACTGTCAAATCGAGTTCGTCTAACGTCAACAATTGGTAGATATCTTCAGCGACTACCATTTTCGAAAGCTCCAGAATTTGCCGAGCATCCATGACGTCGGCTGATCGAATGACGACATCTTCGTTACGCTTGGTTGTGAAATGGCGAGGTTTAAAGTTTTCCATAGGAATGCGAAAACTAGAGTAAAAAACGTTTTTGCATAAATCAACTTCCAAAGCTATAGTGCGACTATGAGTAATACATCTGTACCGCCAAAGCCCCTGAAAAAACCCCTTCTACGAGGATATCTACATCAAGAGGCCTTCTTTATTGCTCTCGGCGCGTGCGCATTGTTGGTCGCAAAAAGCTCCCAATCTACCACCCTTCTTGCGGCGCTAGTATATTCATTCGGTTTATTGATGATGTTAGGAGTAAGCACGATTTACCACAGAGTTCATTGGGAACCTAAACCCCGCGCTCTAGTGAAGCGCCTAGATCATTCCGCTATTTTTATTCAAATTGCAGGAACATTTACGCCTATTTGCCTGCTTGCTCTTAAAGAAGCGGATGGCATTTTCTTACTCAAAGTTATTTGGACGTCGGCCGTTGCCGGAATTTTACAATCCATCTTTTGGGTTAAAGCACCCAAATTTGTTACGGCAATTTTTTATGTCATCATGGGCTGGCTGGCGTTACCTTACGTTTCGGAACTAGCTGAATCATTAGGAACCGTGAAAATATCTCTGATCGTTGCGGGTGGTATCGTTTTCACGGTTGGATCATTATTTTATGCAACTAAACGACCTCACATAGTGCCACACATTTTTGGTTATCATGAATTGTTTCACCTGTTCACTATCGTGGGCGCAATTTTGCATTTTATTGTCATCTATCAATTAATTAATTAGATACTCTATACGATCTGACGTCGGTCGATATTGTTTGATCGCCGATACCTACATCTATATGGCCTTGTTGTACCAGCACCGACCATTTATTATTCGATTTCATTTTGGCTTCAAGTTGATTCAAAAATGCTGTATCCAAAGCAAATATCTGAATATCTTCAGCACGATGAACGTCGTTCTTTTTAATATCATCAATTAAAACTTCGGCGCTCTTATATGTATAAATTATTACTTGTCGCGCCGTTTTGCCGGCCTTGTGCAATTTTTTAGCTGACGGATTGCCGATTTCTATCCACGTATCCACAGCACCATGATTTCCAAGCGAGCGCATTGCCGGAGTTTCAGGGTCGCTTAAACCTTCGGCTGAAAATTCCAATCCCGGTTGAAAGCTAAGCGCGTAAGCCATAGCACGAGTCAGTAAATAGGCAGGGATTTCCGACGGATGCTGATACAGGCGAAAATCCAAGGTTTCATAGATACCTTGATCGACGTCAGACAAATCTAGTTGGAAGTGGTAAAGCATGGCCCATACTGACACCTTAAAATTCAAGTGACAAGTCATCACTGAATTTACAGAGTATAAATATGAAGTTAACTTTAGTCATAATTGGCCTAATAAGTTCGGCCATTTTGTTTTGGTTTTTAAAACAAGAGTATCGGCCAGCTATCGTTGTCAGAACTGCCGATCAATTCATTACTTTTTTACAAAATGGTGAGTTAGAAAAAGCCTACGAGCTGACTTTAAAAACAGCCGTGATTGGCAAAGACTTAGAGGATTTCAAAAAGAATGTAGATCGCCAATGGCGCCTAAACGCCTCTGAAATTGAACGTAGAGAAATTAACTATGTTTCAACAGGCCAAACATACGGTAATCGCCTTCGCAGATGGTTTTATGGGCGAAAAGTCGACGTCGATCAGATTTCCGTCGATTACACCATTCACGCAAAACCAGGCCAGGGGCTAATGCTATTTGAGGTTAGATTCTTTCGAACTGGGGAAAGCATCTGGAAAATAAGTTATTTCCAATCCCACGCGGGATAAGGTATGACTGCCCTATGATACCGGCGGCATCTAAACGTTTTACTAAGGTAAATATCGAGATAAGCAATATTTGTAATTTACAATGCAGCTTTTGCCCCGAGGTCGTGCGCACTAAAAAGTTAATGTCGTTAGATCTATTTCAAAATATCATCAAACAAGTCGCGCCACTAACTGAGCAAGTTTGTTTTCACTTGATGGGCGATCCGTTGGTTCATCCGAAATTAGAAGAAATGGTTCACATTTGCGAAGAACACGAAGTAAAAATTTTCTTCGTAACAAACGGACTTTTAATGCGCGACAAGCAGTCCGAATTACTTTTGAATCCAGCGTTTCGCCAAGTCAATTTTTCGCTACATAGTTTCCCAGATAATTTTCCAGACAAAGATCCGACAGACTATTTGAATCGTATTTTTTCATATACAGACAAAGCGATGAAGCAAAGACCTGACCTGTATATCAATTTCCGATTGTGGAATTTACAGGATGTTAGCAATACCTCACAACGTAACTTAGATATGCTAAAGCGTATCGAAGATCACTTCCAAGTACAGATAAATGCCCAAGTGAATGTACGCAATAAAAAAAGTGTTCACCTAAAAAACCGACTCTACTTACATTTCGATACTGAATTTGTTTGGCCTTCGATGGATCTGCCTGTTTTAGGTACATCAGGGCGCTGTCATGGATTGTCTTCACATTTTGGAATTCTAGCTGATGGGCGCGTTGTTCCCTGCTGTTTAGATAAAGAAGCGGCCATCACATTGGGCTCAGTTGAGGAGCAACCTTTAATCGAAATACTGGATAGCCCACGTGCCAAAGCTATCTTGAATGGATTTAAAAATAAGAAACTATTAGAAGGTCTTTGTCAGCGCTGTCAGTATATCGAGCGCTTCCAACCTGTTCAGGCTACACTCTAATTATTTTTTCGGATTAGATTTAATGGTCTCGAGCTTTTTAATAAGACTCGCATCACGTTCTGTTACAAAATTAATCACGACACCTGATCGACCCGCACGTGCGGTTCTGCCAGCACGATGAACGTAATTTTCCATCTCTTTAGGCAAATGATAGTTAATCACGCGGTCAACGTGTTCAATATCTAGTCCTCGTGATCCTAAATCAGTCGCAATTAATAAATCTACTTTACCCTCTCGAAAGGCTTTCAAATTATTTTTCCGTTCAATTTTGTCCATTTCACCACGATAGATTAGACATTTGATACCTTTATCTTTTAACTGCTGAGCTAAAGAATCACATTGTTGACGAGTATTCGTAAAAACTAATGTGCCGCCCTTAACTTTTTCCGAAAGCAACTTTTGCATTAAAGGAAAACGTTTTCCGTCCACTACTGTTTTATTAATGGTCTTCAATGTGGGAACTAATTTCTGACTACCTGAGCTTCGAATCACCTGCGCACCAGAAAACAATTTATTAATTAACTCTTGTACGATGGGTGAAACCGTTGCCGAAAAAAGGCCCTTTTGACATTCTTTCGGGCAATGGTCTTCAATAGCCATCGCTTCCGACATAAAACTTTGATCTAACATTTGGTCGGCTTCATCAAAAATCAACACACGAATGTCACTCATATTAACCAAGCTACGTTCGATCAACTGAACTAAACGCCCAGGAGTCGCTACCAAAATTTCGAACGGACCATTTACATTTCGTTTGGCCACATCAAGTGCGGTTCCACCTAGCACCGTTCGAACGCGCAGGCGTGTTGTATGAGTAAATGGCTTGAATACCTTTGAAACTTGCTCACCCAATTCCCGCGTGGGCACAATCACTGCGGCTCTTGGCTGTGAATCCGTACTCACAGCATCGCCTTCATTTTCCAAAACTTTCAGCATATGTAGCAATGGCAGAGCGTATGCTAACGTTTTACCACTTCCGGTTTCAGATACACCTACAATAGATTGGCCGCTTAACAGTGCTGGAATTGCTTTATTTTGAATCTCTGTCGGCTGCGAGAAATTTTTTTCTTTAAGAGAGGCTTGTAAACTAGGCAATAATTTGAAACTGGAAAATGAACTCATGATAATTTTGTCCTTTAGGTTTTGATTATATTTACGATACTCTTGAACTGCAAGCTTTACGACAAAGGAGACACTATGAGAATCCGCCAAATGGGATTTTCTTCACGGCTGAAAGCCCATCGCCATATTCTTACACTTGAAACGCTCAAGTTCATCGTTGAGTTTCTTGACGACGGCAATGCAAAACAGGCCGCGTTTCGATCGGGCATTCCTGAAACCTATGCGGCAAGACAAGGCCAATGGTTGAAAAAACTTCCTATAGTTAAAGCGGCATTGGAAACAGAACTTGACGAACGCGACTTACGCCAACTTCGCAAATCGATAGATGAAATCAATAGCCAAATGGAAACGTGTAAAAAAATTTTGGGAATTGATCTTCTTTAAACTCTCAAATTGTTCCCCAATCCATTGTCTTATGAATGGTCCTAGTCTAACTAGACGAACGGACGTCCTGTGGGCGTCTGTCCGAGCCAATGACACTAGTCTCAAAAAAATCAGCAGCCTGAATGTATATAAAATCGGTTTGCTTTTATCGTTGTAAAGCCGCAAGTAGTGATCGTCAAAGATCGACTACGAAAGTCGAGTTTTGAACTTCCAGACTCAATTTATTCACACTTCATACGAATAATGATAGGTGAAAGAACTGAAAAAAATTCCAGAATTTTCAAAGACTCTGCTGATCCAGGCACTAGGCCTTTCACTGGTGATGATTGCTGTAAATTTTAGTTTAGTTGGTCTTTATCAATACAAAGCCAAAGAAAATATTAAGATAAATACGTTCAATCAAATGTTAATTATCAAAGCGGCTGTCGTACAACCGTTTTGGAATTTAGACTATAAGTCTATGAGGCAAATAGTCGACTCTATCTTGTTACAACAAGAAAACTCTATTGCCGCGATTCGCATCCTAGAACCTGATAGCACAGATCAAGTGCCAAAATATACGTTGGATCGAGCTAGTAAATCATGGGAGCAAATTCCATTTTCGGAAATGAAACAAAACGACGACTTCATATTTTGGGAATCAGTGGTGGTATACAAGGGTTCGCAAATCGGTACAGTCCAAGTCATCTTTTCAATTGCTGAAGCCAGACAAGAAATTTTTCAAATCTCATTCCTACTGGCAGCAGCGCTCCTTTTCTTCTCGGCACTATGTTTATTTATTTTCTTGACGATCCATTTACGAAGAGTTTCAAAAGAACTTCAAAAAGAAATCGACGAGCGCACTTTACAACTCGATACCCAGCGCATGGCTATGGTTAACTCATCCCGCTTGGCTTCACTTGGTGAAATGTCGGCGGGCATTGCACACGAAATTAATAATCCGTTAGCCGTTATAGACGGGACGACGCGATTAATTGCACGCTCACTGGCGGCTAATATAGAAATCGATTCACAAAAGCTAGAGGCCTACTTAACTAAAATTGCAAAGATGGTGAATCGAATTACAAAGATTGTAAACGGCTTAAGAGCTTTCTCGCGTGACGGTAGCCAAGAACCCATCACACAGTTCCCTATTGACAAATTTTTTAGTGATATTTCTGATTTATGTCATGCCAACTTGGTTCATAAAAAAGTCGATATTAGATTCCTTATAGATGATCCATCTATAGTTGTGTCTGGCAGAGAAGTTCAACTATCCCAAGTTCTAATCAATATGATTAACAACTCGGCAGATGCGGTGGAAAAACTAGATGAAAAGTGGATTACCGTTGAATGCGTATCAACCAAAGACCAACTGGTCATTTCAATTACGGATTCAGGACAAGGTATCCCTGCCGACATCCAAACCAAAATGCTTCAGCCATTCTTTACCACCAAAGAACTAGGAAAAGGAACTGGATTGGGTTTAAGTATTTCTTTAGGAATTATCGAGTCTCATGGCGGAACTCTGACATATTGTCAAAATCACAAAAATACACGGTTTGAAATTACACTAAGAAGATCAACGTTCGGATCAATCCCCTCAGCAGCTTAACTACCTTAAACCATACTTAGCTTCGATAGCTTTTATTGTACCGTCTTGCTTCATTTTTTCAATAGCGGACTCAACTACCTTGAATGGCTGTGCATTTTTCTTAAGAACCGCGCACTTCACGGGCACAACATCAACCAAAAAACTTTCAACCTCCTGGGCCGCCATTCCGTTTTTCTTTTTCAAAATCCAATTGAATGATGTGGTTTCAACGATCGCATAATCGATTCTATCCCTCTGCAAAAGAGTGACATTCATCCCTTCATTAACCACATCGGCCCGCTTTGCTTTACCCGATTTAAACAGAACGTCGATGCCCCTATATATATATCCGGCCACTGTACCTATTGTTTTACCCTGAACATCATCTATTTTCAGAATAGGTTTCCGATCTTTTTTCCAAATAATAGAATTGCTCGTTTGAAATATAGGCTGACTAAAAAGATAATTTTCCGAGCGTACAGCCCAAGCTTCATTCACGTAACATCGAACTTCGGCTTTTCCCCTTTCCATAGCCGCATCAACTCGATTTCTAGAAAGATACACAAACTCCACAGGGAGGTTAGCATTTTTACCAATCGCTTCGATGATATCTTTGATCGCTCCACCGGTAAGATTTCTATCGCTATCAAAAAATGCATACGGTTCCGGCCAAGATTCAACTATGGAAAAACGCATAGGTTTTACTTTTACTTTCCCCTCACCCCAAGTCGAGAGCACATTTAAAAAAAGTATTACTAAAAAAACCGTTTTTAATTGATTCATACTAGATCCGCGTACATGTCTTCATTGAATCCAAACGCTAGCACCTTGTCCTTTTCAGACAAAATTGGACGTTTAATCATGGACGTATTTTCCTGGATAAATTTTATTTTTTGCGATTCATTCAATTTTTCATAAGTGTCTTTGTGCTTTTTATATGTAAGACCTGATTTATTCACAGGTAAGCCACCAAATACATCCGACCAATTTTTAATATCTTTGTCCGTTGGCACGTACTTTTTAAAATCTATGAACTCGAAAGCGATCTTCCTCTTTTCTAAATAAGTGCGAGCATTTTTAACAGTATTGCAATTAGCAATTCCATATAGCTTATACATAGTACGGTGCCTCCGTAGTGGTATCATTACTTAGGTGACCAGACCTGGTCAACTTTGATTGACAATATATTAAATGGTATCAAACAATTAACTTTCATATTGAAGGTGCCTGTGACTAAATTTTTCGATCAGTTAAAAAGAGCTCTTAGAGGGGAAGAACACGATTACACGCAAGGTAATATTTCTGATGCAGTTATTTTACTTTCTATTCCAATGATTTTAGAGCTCAGCATGGAAAGTATCTTTGCTGTGGTAGATATGTTCTTCGTTAGCAAGTTAGGACAAAATGCCATCGCCACCGTCGGCCTAACAGAGTCATTTGCGAGTATAATTTACTGTTTGGCCATCGGTCTAAGTACAGGCGCGACCGCAATCGTAGCACGACGCGTGGGTGAAAAAAATCTCGAAGCAGCAGCTCATGCCGGCGCACAATCGATTATCCTTGCGTTACTTGCGTCTATCGTACTTGGTATTGTGGGCATATTTTATTCGGCGGATATTCTGCGCCTAATGGGGGCAAGCCAAGAAGTGATTGAAGAAGGAGCTATTTTTGCGGAAATACTTATTGGCGGAAACACTGTCATTTTGCTTCTATTTCTTATCAATGGAATCTTTAGAGGCGCGGGAAATGCGGCAATGGCCATGCGTAGTCTATGGATCGCGAGTGGCGCCAACATTATTCTTTGCCCCGTTCTTATTTCCTTTTGGGGCCTTAAAGGAGCAGCCATCGCAACCGTTATTGGTCGTAGTGCAGGTGTTGGCTATCAATGTTATCATCTTATAAAAGGCAACGGTATGCTTCACTTTAAGATATCTCATTTCAAGTGGGACAATCAAATTATGAAGTCGCTATTCACAATTTCATGGCCTGCCTCTTTACAATTTTTAATTGGTAGTGGTAGTTGGATCTTACTTACTCGCCTTGTCGCAGAAACCGGCGGCACAGCGGCGTCTGCTGGGTACCAAATAGCATTCAGAAATTTTGCCTTCTTTATATTACCCGCGTGGGGACTTAGCAATGCAGCGGCTACACTCGTAGGACAGAATATCGGCGCTAAGCAATTTGACCGTGCCGAGCAAAGTGTCTACACCACAGCGAAGTATTGTTTGGTGTTGATGATCTTCGTAACTTTATTTTTTGTGTTCCTAGCGGAACCCTTAATCGGCATCTACACGAATGACCCAGAGGTTGCGGCCCACGGAGTTCAAACTTTGAGAATCTTAGGATCGGGTTTTATTTTTTATGGGGTTGCCATGGTTATGAATCAAGCTCTGAACGGTGCTGGTGATACCAAAACACCAACACGTTTGAATCTATTATGCTTTTGGGTGTTTCAGACTCCGCTTGCTTATGTCCTTGCCAAATACTCGGGGTTGAGTGCCACTGGTGCTGTTATTGCAATACCCGCATCAGAAATTCTACTTGCTATACTAGCATGGTACTATTTCAAAAAAGGAAACTGGAAACAAATTCAGGTATAGAAACCCATCGTGAATAGATGTTAAGAGGTCTGTATGAACGTTAAAGATAATGAAATTAAAAAGTTACTTTCGGATTACAAAAAATTTTCTGTGTATGGGCTCAGTCCCGACCCCAACAAACCTAGCCACTATGTTCCTTTATATATGAGAAATCACGGGTGGAATATAGTGGGCACATATCCGAAAAATCATTCTGTAGGCGATTTTAAAATATACAATCAATTGAGCGATATACCCGCCGAGTATAGAAAGTTTATCGATGTTTTTCGCAGCTCCGATCGTATTCCCGAAGTTGTTGACGAAGCAATTTCCACGGGAGGAGTTGACGTACTATGGCTACAACTCGGAATTTCGCACCCTGACGCTGAATTAAAAGCAGAAAAAGCAGGGATTAAAGTAGTTTCCGATCGTTGTTTGATTATAGAACACAAACGTTGGTTTTAAACAGTTCCTCAAGGGGCATTTTTCACCTTGGTATAAGATATGCTTCCTCATCAGCCATAGGAGGACACATGCAAAAAAATGCCCCAGCAACACGAAAGCCTAAACCACCATTCCCGGGACAAAAGCAAAAATCCCCAGGACTAGAATGGCGAATTTATCCTCGTCCCCAATTTACCGCTCCTGACTACCGCCCAGCTGGAAAACTTTTTGGGAAACGGGCTTTAATTACGGGTGGCGACAGCGGCATCGGACGTGCCGTCGCCATCTTATATGCGCGCGAAGGCGCCGACATAGCTATCACGTATTTGCCTCAAGAAATTAAAGATGCAAAAGAAACTCAAAAGCATATTGAGGAGATCGGCCGAACATGTATTTTGATTAAAGGAGATTTAACCAAAGAAAGCTTTTGTAAAAAAGCAATCCAAAGAACCGTCGCCTCTCTTGGTGGAATCGATATCTTAGTCAGCAATGCCGCTCATCAAATGCGAAAAGAATCTTTAGATGAAATTAGCAGTAAGGAGTGGGATCGAACATTTAAAACAAATATCTATGCTTATTTCTATTTAGCCAAAGAAGCTCTTAAACATATGCAACCCGGTTCATCAATTATCGCAACCAGTTCTGAAACCGCTATGCAGGGACCGAAGGAGCTGCCAGATTATTCAGCAACAAAAGGCGCAATCAATACATTTACTAAATCGTTAGCGCAGATGCTGATTGAAAAAAAAATACGTGTGAATGCGGTGGCACCGGGACCAGTTTGGACGCCACTGAATGTTTCTGATGAAGGAACCAAGATATCAAAAGTTAAACAATTCGGCAAAAAACAACCGATCAAACGACCTGCACAACCAGAAGAGATTGCACCAGCTTACGTATTTTTAGCCTCTGAAGCTGACTCAAGTTACATTACGGGTGCTATCATTGCAGAAACGGGTGGTTTGCCAATAAATTAATTTGATATCAAAACTAAATCACTTTAGTTTAATCGCCAAAGTCCATTTTTGCCTTCAAAAAAAATTGTTTTTACTTCGATATTGCCAACCGATTTTAATCGTGGGACAAAACCATTTTACTTTAATTTGTTTTTCAAAAAAAGGATGTATGGCGACTCAATCCGAATTTCCAAATTCTACTAATAGATATGGAAATAATATCTTAAAAATGGATCCCGCCCAGTCATACGCTTTCTTCATGGAAGCGCCTGTCGCTATTTGTGTCTTAGAAGGATCGGATCATATTTTTAGACTAGCCAACCCGTACTACGTAGATATGGTGTGTGCTCAAGAATCAGACCTAATTGGCAAGTCAGTTTTTGATGCCTTACCTGAGGTGTTATCACAAGGGTTTAAACCATTCCTCGACGAAGCTTATCTTAAGGGAAAGTCATTTAATGGGAAAGAATTTCCGATGGAAATCTATCGACCAGATGGGTTGATTAAAAAACTTTTTGTCGATTTCGTTTGCCAACCTTACACAAATGCTGAGGGTAAAATCGTTGGACTTGTTTCAATCATTACAGATGTGACGGAAAAATAGTTGCCGTCGCTAAATATCGCCGCGCTAAAGAAGAAGCCGAACGCGCTAATGAGCTTAAATCTGCGTTTTTAGCGAACATGTCTCACGAAATTAGAACGCCTCTAAGCGCAATGATTGGTTTCGCAGACCTATTACGTGAAGAAAATCTAACTCCGGAAGAGCGTAAAAGCTGCGTTGATGTTCTCATAAAAAATGGCCAGCAACTTTCGTTTATTATCAACGATATTTTAGATTTATCAAAAGTTGAAGCTGGACATCTACGTCTTGAATATTTGACAACCAAACCTAAACAAATTGCCGAAGACATAGTTTCACTATTCCAGGTTAAAGCTAAAGAAAAAAATCTAAATTTAACGTTTGCTCCAGATAAGTCCACTCCAGAGGAAGTTTCTTCAGACCCGGTGCGTGTTCGTCAGGTACTTACGAACTTAGTAAGCAACGCCATCAAATTTACCGAAAATGGATCGGTCACAGTAAAGAGCATGACATTAAAGCATCCGTCTGGAAGAAACTTGATAGCATTTGAAGTTACCGACACTGGTATGGGCATACCTCTAGGTGCAGAGGAAAAGCTTTTTGAAATGTTCGTTCAAGGCGATACATCCACTACCCGCCGCTTTGGCGGCACAGGTTTAGGCCTGGCTCTTTCCAGAAAACTCGCTAAAGCGCTCGGAGGAAACGTGATTGTCAAATCATCCATTCCTAATTTGGGAAGTACGTTCATCTTTACATTTGATGATTGCCCCGAGAGACGAGAAGTGCCTTGCGAGGTGGCAGAGAAAAAGAAGGAGTTCACCATCAGTGCTCTCACTGATGGTGGCCTACTCTTAAAAAATATTAAAGTTTTAGTGGTCGACGATGCTCCGGATAATCAACTTTTAATTTGGCACTTTTTAACAAAGGCTGGGGCCTTACTAGAATCGGCCGAAAATGGCTTGGATGGCTTTGAGAAGGCTATCAACGGAGACTATGACCTAGTCTTAATGGACGTACAAATGCCGTTAATGGATGGCTATGCCGCAACTCAAAAACTCAGAGCACATGGATACAAAAAACCCATAATCGCATTGACCGCACATGCCATGAGTGAAGTTCGTAAAAAATGCTTATCCGTCGGCTACACTGACCATTTAACAAAACCTATTAACCCAAAAGAACTTATTTCCTGCATCGCTGGACACGCATATCAGTGACGGGTCCGCATTGTCTGCTATTGTTTGTTTTCAACTAGTGCTTTTAAGCTTGTAATCCCTTGATTGAACTGACCGCCGACCATGGCTTCACAATCGATAAGCACCGTCATCAGCTTTCCCATGAATCCACCATCACCTGACATTGACCAAGAAAAACGAGTACCCTTTTCTTCTGGAGTAAGTTTGTACGTAACTAAGTTTACTCCATAGAATGGTTTTAACATCGTCAATCTGATTTCGACCATTTCGTTTGGTACGATCTTCAAAATTTCTAACTTACCTGACCCAGAATCCATATTTCCTTCAAATTCCATTACCGAGCCAACTTCACCGTCGCTCCCAGTAAACGTTTTTTTCATGTTAGGATCCATTTTTTCATATGGCGACCACTCGTGACCCAATTTAAAATTACTTATATGCGGAAAGATTCTTTCGGGCGAGGCCTCGATCAACCCGTTTCGTTCGTAATAAAACTTTCCTTCGCGTGTAGATACATAACCAATGAAAACCAAAACTAATGTAAGTATCAGTAAACCTATCTTCTTTAACATCGAATCTCCTCCGGATTGGACAATGACAACATACTGAATAGTATGTTGTCAAATCAGCTTCCTGTTGCTAGACTAAACTCATGCGTAAAGGTCGAGACCTAGACAAAACTAGAAAAGAAATACTGGAAGTTGCCTTCATAGAAGTATTTAGTCATGGCTTTCAAGGCGTAAGTGTAGATGACATCGTAAAGAAAACGTCTCTGACTAAAGGGGCATTCTATCATCACTTTCCAACAAAATTGGATCTTGGGTATGCATTAGTTGACGATGTTATTAAGCCCATGATTATCGATCGCTGGATTACGCCACTCGCTTCATATGAAAATCCTCTAGATGGAATCTTGAAGCAAATGAAAAATCTGATTGGAAAATCAACACCCGAGCATTTACGACTAGGCTGTCCTTTAAATAACTTGGTTCAAGAAATGTCGCCTATCGATGCCGGATTTAGAGAGCGACTACAAATTGCCCTTAATTTGTGGATCGATGAAACAGATACTGTTCTTAAACGCGCTAAAAAATCTGGCATTTTGAAATCCGACGTTAATACTCGGCATGTGGCTAACTTTATCGTGATGACTCATGAAGGAATATACGGAATGCTGAAAGGCCTAGATGATCCTAAGGTTTTTGATTCTCTTTATGATTCTTTAAAACGATTTTTTCAAACCATTCAAGCACAGTCGCGTCTTTAGATAAGGCCGGCTTCTTTATACATCTCCATTTCATCACCTGCCACAAAACCGAATATTTTAGGCACGTCCTCTGGATGTCGAACAAAATAGGTAATCTCGAAATCCATAGAGACGGTCTCTCCAGTTTTTTTTATATAGTCGGCATTGTATTGAACTTTAACCATGTCATGAAAGTAATCAATTGCTGTCACCGCGAGCTTTTTTACTCTCAACTGCTTGGTTCCAATCTTTTTATAGAACGTGTAACCCTTCTTCAAAAGAATCGAGAAAAAGAAACCGTTTTTTTTGGTCGAGACTGTTAGCGGACCCGCAGCCAGAAACGTGTCGGCAAAGAAACTTCGAATCAAATCTATATCAAGTTTACCGGTTAAAGCCTGATTATATGAATCAACATAAGCATCAAAAAACGTGTGGTAGTCTGGTTTCAAGACAGCCTCCCATTAAATCTCTTGCTAAGAATATTTGCATATTCAATGCCATAGAGCGCTAGTTAGATACGTACAGAATTTAACACGAACTCCAAATTTGCCTTCAGCATCCCTTTTCTGGACAAAATGATTTTGCTGGTCCAGAATTAATTTAGTGAAAACCGTTCCAGTTACAAAAAGTTTCGTTAAAAAGTATTTGCCTGTTCGTTCTCGAAGAATGAACAAAACTCATGGGGGCAAATTACTAGTTATCGCCGGCTCGAAGGGCATGTATGGCGCTGGTATTTTAAGTGCATTAGCGGGAACACGTACAGGCGCGGGTTACACTTATTTAATGATGGACTGGTCCTCAAAAGATCTTCTTACACATCCTGATATCCTATTTGTAAAACAAGATGCAAAAAAATTAAATTCTCTAAACGTAGCGGCCCACGTGTTTGGCCCTGGCATCGGACAGTCCCCTAAATCTTTAAGCCTTTTAAAACTGCTCATTAAAAACAAAGCTTCCTCGGTGGTCCTAGACGCTGATGGTTTGAATTTACTCGCCAAAATGAAGAACGTTAGACTTCCTCAAAATTGGGTTTTAACTCCACACGAAGGCGAACTTTCACGACTCTTGGACATTCCTTCCGAAAAAATTAGAAAAAATCCCAAGGTCTTCTTAACACAGGCTCAGAAAAAATATGGCTGCGTGATTTTATTAAAAGGCCCTATCACTTACATTACAGACGGAAATAATATTTTTACTTCCAAAGCAGGTACCCCTGCTCTAGCCAAAGCTGGAACCGGCGATGTGCTATCTGGAATTATTGGTGCTTTACTAGCTCAACAAGTTCTCGCACCAACGGCCGCAGCAATTGGAGCCTATATCCATGGATTGGCATCAAGACGTTTTTTGAAAGCCGGAAACGATAGTCTAAGTCTTAGACCAACAGATTTGATAGACTACTTACCGAAAATTTTAAAAACGGTACGCCGATAAAATCATGTTCGTACTTTGATTTAAATTTTGGCCCGTCAATAAATCCCAGCGATTGACGGCTATATGATGCTGACTTATTGTCAATTGCTATGAATCACCTCCACTCCCGCACTAAATCGCAAAACTTCTTTTTGATCTTGATGCTTGGCTCACTGAATGCGCTCACACCTTTTTCAATCGATCTCTACCTGCCTGCATTTCCGCAAATTGCAGAAGCTTTGAATACCTCATTAGCTCGGGTTGCATTTTCTGTTTCGACCTATTTCTTTGGCTATTCGTTCGGACAATTAATATACGGTCCACTTTTAGATCGCTTCGGTCGCAAGCCCCCATTGTACGCTGGCCTAGTTCTTTATATCATTGCTTCATTTGCATGTATGACTTCAGTCACTGTCGAACAACTGATGCTGTATCGCGTATTTCAAGCCCTTGGTGGCTGCGTCGCCGGTGTTGCCGCGACAGCCATGGTAAAAGACTTCTTCCCTCAAAAAGAAGGAGCTAAAGTTTTTTCACTGTTAATGCTTGTACTGAGTACCTCACCTCTACTAGCACCAACTATTGGAAGTTTCATCTCAGAGTCTTGGGGATGGCAGGCCGAGTTTGTTGCTCTTGCCATTATGGGCGCAGCCCTACTGAGCTGTGTATTTTTCTTTTTGCCGGAAGGGCATACCGGTGACCACAGCGTGGTGCTTCATCCAAAGTCTATTTTTAAAAATTTCGTGGAAATTTTTAAAATCCCGATGTTTCACGTACATACGTTGGCGGGATCATTTTCATTCGCTGGCCTATTTGTGTATGTTGCAGGTTCACCCGCGATATTTATGGAAGGTTTTAAAGTCAGCGCTCATATCTATAGCGCTATCTTTGCCTTTCTCGCTGTAGGAATGATCGGTGGCGGTCAACTGAACTTACTGCTAATGAAGAAACTCTCGAGTCGGAAGATTTTGGCTGCATCACTAACCGTTCAGGTTCTGTTTGGTGCCGTTTTCTTTTTGGGAGTCTGGCAAAACCTTTACGGCTTAATTCCAACAATTGCATTTCTATTTGTTCTGCTATCATGTGCGGGTATTTCGTATCCGAATGCGGTATCGTTAGCATTATCGCCATTTACAAAAAATGCGGGATCAGCTTCAGCCCTTTTGGGTTTCCTTCAACTAGGAATTGGGGCTGTTATTTCAGGAAGTATTGGATTGTTTGACATTAAGGGTACGCTACCAACCGCCGCAGTCATTTTCTTTTCCTCAGCGGTTGGTCTAATTATTCTTAAAACGAAAAAAATTAACTAAGGACGAATTGGCTTTTTTGCAATTTGCAAAATTCCAACAGGCTCACCCATAAAGGCCTGAGCAAGTATAAGCTTTTGCGAAAACTGCTGACCCTTGAATAGATCTTTAAATTTAAAGAAACATTTTAAACTCACCCACGGACCATAGCAAAGAGCCGAACCTGATGAGGATATATAAAGTGCCGTCTTTTCCACTGGGTCTATGATTTGCGCGCGGTGAAACTCCAAAGTATTAACCACACCCGTAAGCTCAATAGGCAATGTAAACTGAATAACTGGATCTGCGGAATTGGGCTCGATAATTTTGTAATTAGTTACTTTGAATTGAGCTGCCTGAGTTAAATTTTTTTCACTCGTTGGAACCACATAAACACCTGAAAGAATTAATTCTTCAGCATCTGCAAGCGTGTTTAGAGTTAATACCAATACGATAACTTTAGCGATATAAGACATAACCGACTCCTCTACCTTTTCCTAAACTGGTAACCTTTTTTTGTAAATGCAATTCACGTAAATCTCTAAACAATGTCATCCGGGACACCTTTACTATTTTTAAAAGGGCTCCGATAGAAATAGGCGCAGTAGACATTGAAATAGTTTCCAAAATTTGAAACTGACGAAAGCTCAAAGACATATCTGTAGCAGCAGCTCTCTGCACCCCTGTTTGAGTAACTTTCAAAGCTAGTTTTTCCGTGAGCTCACTCAAAAGCAGTGGTTGACTTAATTGGTATACTCCTTCGCTTACGTTGATTTTCAAGCCAAGGTTATCTAAATATTTTCGAGCTCGTTGTATTAGTGTCATAAGCATTGGATCATGAGCTAATGGGCTGTATGAATAACCCCAAATTAGGTTTACCAACTGTTCCTTAGACAAGGGTTCTGTACTGAGTTGATTTAATAGCTTCTTTTCCAAAATCGTAGGCTCGGGAACAAATGACCAATTTCCGTCTGTTAGAAACAACCCCTTATTCCCCTCAAACCCTAAAACCAATACTTTCTTATATCCGTGGGCCCTAATTAGGGTGTGATCTAATTGATCATGAAAATGAATCCAACGTTTTCTAGAAATAAGCTGCTTAACTGAACCTGAACTACCTAACTGGTAGTATTCATTAATCATATTTCCAATCTGATCTTGTGATTGCGATGCTGTATGATCACTGCGGATTCGCGACAGATGACTCAAGGATTGATTGCTGCCGCTAACTTTGTGCCAAAACTTTAAAAGCTCAAAAATCTGAGCCGCTCGTTCAGGATTTCTATCTTTCAAAATTTTATAGCGAAGACCATAGATTTGTGACAACAGAAGAATGTCATTTTTTGTCGATAAAGCCTCTTCAATTTTTGCAAGCTCAAGCAAAGCTGCTTCGTAATTAAACCTTAGAAATTCCCAGTGTGCCCATTTAAACCTAAGTAAGATTTGATGTCGGGGCTGTTGAATTTTAAAAATTTCTTTCTGCGCTAAAGGGTAATGAATTTCAAAGTCTCTCAAGCGACCTTGATTTAAGAATTGATTCATTAGCGCCAGCCAAATCAAATTCCGAGAATAAGTATTTTGAGGATGGATTTTTTTTAGATGCCCTTTCAATGTCAGGATTGGGTTACTCAGCAATCCGTATTGAGATTCAAATGAAATGATACTCACGCGAATAGATTTCGCTAGATTCATATTTCTAACTTTAAGAGATCTAACATAACATTCACGAAGCCCCTCAATACCTGAATAAATCTCACCGGAAATAATTTGGTTATTTGCTACCAAATCATCTGCTAAAATAATTAGACTTTCTTCATGGGTTTCGTAGGCAGATTCTTTAGCTGCCTTGGCATATCGCAATGATTTACGAAACCTAGATCTAAAATAACTTAGAAACCCAAGGGATTGAAAAAAACTAAATCGTATAAATGAATTCTTCGGAGTCTTTCTATACAAGGAAAAACACTCTAGTATTAGGCTTTTCGCTTGCTGAATGTCCCCGCTGCGCGTGAAGCCGATAGCGAGGTAAAAAATTGAAAGTGCATGATCTTCCAAGGCGAAGTGTTTCTTGAATTTCTTAAATAGACCGTTCGCTTTTTTGGTTTCACCTATAAATACATAGCTACCAATAAGGACCGAGATGACCGAATAGTTAGACTCATCCAGTTCAGCCTCTGCCATTAAGGCACTTTTCTTGTAATCTCCAGAATTGAAGAGTTTTTTCAATTTTATATTTTTATTAATAATTTCAGACATTTAACCTATATTTTTTATTATATCAAAACATACCATATTTTGTTTAGTAACGTTAATTTAAAAATGAAATAACACGCCGTAAATTAAGTACATAAACAACGGCGAATTAATCGCCTCTTAAAAGGAGAAAGATATGAAAAACTTACTTAAATTTACTGCGGTCGTAATCGCGATGGCTCTAAGCTTCCAAGCGAATGCCGAAATCACCAAAAATGAACGCGTTTTGGTAGTAGTTTCCGAACTAGACCAGCACGGGCCACGTGATCTAAGAGATCTCTACCGCACACTGGAAAGTTTAACTCGCGCTATTCCTGATGGCATCTTGGCCAGCGAATACAGCCGAGTTATCGGACAATTCGATCGCTCAGCAACAAGCAACAACTTTGTCAACGCTCTTAGAACGCTGGCTCTTGATGAACGAGTAAAAGCAGTTGACGTCGTCCTATCTCTTCACGGCAACACAAATAGACTTTATTTCTTTGAAGGGGGAGTTAGAATATCTGATTTGATGACACGTCTATTGCGTGCAGATACTCCGGCACAAAGAGACCTAGTTGCTAAAATGAAAAAGAAACTTCGTCTAATGTACAACCTGTCGTGTTTTGGTGACTCTGTTAATGAAGAATTCGTATCGGCTGGTTTCGATACCAGTGTTGGTTCATTAGCCGTAAATGCAAATTCAGATGTAGAATTCCCTAGCTTCGTAGGTTTATGGAGAATGGGTTTCAAAGTTAGTGAAGCATTGGCGCCAACAAATAACCCAGCCGCACTATTCGCACACGACGGAGCTTTACGCACACTTGGCCAAGTCACTGGAAATGAAATGCTTCAACGAATTAACAGCAAAAAAGAAATCGAAGGACGCTCGGCACTTAGAATTGATACTGATCCCCGCTAACTACATCCACCACAAACTCTCAATAGGATAAGTATTGGGAGTTTGTTATAGTTTGATAGCCAAACGGGAAATACAGCTGACCAAGCCGAAAACGAAAGTTCCCCAGGCCATGTCCACCATCATAAATTTAATCGGGTAGTTTTTTAAGATCGCTAAATTAGTAAGGTCAAAAATTCCATAAATAATTAGGCCGAGAGCAGCACCGAATAAAAATGTTTTCCACCATGGGTCCGATTCCATAAAGGTAGGAACCACAAACATCGCCATTGCGAGTGCCATCAATAGATAGGTAACAATTGCAGGACCAAATAAAATATCAAACTCGCCATTCTTTATACGTCCAATCTCTGCTAATTCTTTTAGATTGAAATCCTTAACAACAAATTTAAACCAAAGAAAATCTAAAACTGTAAAAGCAACTACTGATAATCCGAATGTTTTAAAAAAAATCATATCGCTGAGCTTATTAAGATCTGAATCTATTGCAAGCTAAATACTGGGATCTGCACCAAATTGCAAAAGTAGATCTATCGATTCAGCGGCATTAGCAGCTATTGCTTCTTTTAAAGCCGTCTTTTCCGACGTACTCTTTTTGTTAACATCAGCACCGTGCTGAACTAGAAATTGAGCTAGATCCAAATTACAGTTAATGGCGGCAGAATGGAGCATCGTGTACCCGTTAAACTTACTTGTAGCATTAATATCTAAACGTCCCGCAGTTACCATTAATTTTACCATTTGGGTACGATTCCAAGCAGCCGCCAAATGTACCGTTGATGCCTTAAAAGAATTTTGTACGTGAATATTTGCACCCGCACGAAACAAAACTTCAAACGCGTCATAGTGCCCACCTAAAACTGCGTACTGCAAGGCCGTTCGCCCATAACGATCTTTCATATCAATGCGCTCGCCACGAGCAAGCACGGCATGAATGCGTTTGACGTTGCCCGAGTATGAGGCTCTCATTAGCGGAGTTAAGAATACCCCTTTTTGAATAGAATAATGATTAGATTCCAAATTTTGACGAATGGTCGAACATTCATTTTTAATATTTAAAGCAGTGGAATTTATAGGCGCACTAATCACAGGCGCTGCTGATGATTTACCAGACTTGTTGCAGCCAATTTGCGCAAACACCAAAACTATCGCTGGAATAAATTTCAAAACCTTGAACATAAATACCCCTTATTTCACTCAAGAAATACCTGTTCAAGGCTTAGCAATTAATGCGCCGAAATGCCTACTCGGTTTTAAGCCATTCGCTTGGAAATTTGCCATCACTTACGAAACTTTTTACAGGATGGCGCGCATTTGGTTCTTCGCGAGTTTGCAAATGTTCAGGCAACGATTTTTTGTCACCTAGTTTACCTATAGCCACCATAGCTTCGATAGTGAAGTTATCTGGTAATTGAAACTCTGATTTAATTTTAGCATGAGAAATCCCCGCCATTCCGTGAGTAAACCAGCCTAACTTTTTCATTTCTAGAGCAAAACTAATCCACGCAGACCCAGTATCAAATGAATGCGTGTCCGAAAAGGAAACTTTATCTCCTGATTTAAAATCTTTTTTAGATAAAATAACGACTAAAGCAGCCGCTTTAGAGGCCCATACGCGATTCGCTTCAACCATAAAACTATTAAATAGTTCCCACGCAGGTGAACCACGACGTGCGTACAAAAATCTCCAAGGCTGGCTATTGCTGGCTGAAGGCGCCCAGCGAGCTGCTTCAAAACCGGTCATCAAAGTTTCGTCTGAAATTTCTTCAGTCGAAAAAGCACGTGGTGACCAGCGATCAATAAACTGCGGATCAATTGGATAATCTGGTTTTCTAGAGTTCATATTTCCTCCGAGGAAAGTTCAACGGTTAGCTAGAGAAATAGTTAACTCTGGACACTGTTGTCGTCAACTATGTAGTCTAAAAACAAGTAAGGTTAAAATGAGTATTCATTTTTTTGAGTCTGAACTAAACATGCCTACCAAGACGATAATTTTGCCTGTGCGAGCGACGATTTGGGGACAGGAAGGTTGCGCGGAAAAAAGTTCCGATATTAAGTGGAGCAAAATTTTGAATTGTAAATCATGGCCTTATCAAAATGAAATTGAAATGTTACAGCTACAAGGTGTACCTAAAGTGAACGAAGTCGTCTTTTTCCACAAATCAACACGCTCTCTGGTGACGACCGATTTAGTATTCAATATACAAAAACCGAAAGGCTGGGCGGCATTTATCGTATTAGGACTAGCAGGCACGTATAAGAAATTTGGAATCAGTCGAATACTGCTAAATATAGTCAAAGACCAATCTGCTTTTTTAGGGCCAATTAAAGAAATAAAATTAAGACGGCACTCCAACAACGCGGTTTCAAGATTTAGTTTTATATCCACAAATTTCTATCCCTACCGTTTTTGTTAATCATCAAAAAACTAAAGGAACTATTTTTGCAGATCTATAAATAAAAAATCTAAAAGGAGGCTATTTTATGGCAACAACGGTACAACAAGCCAATGCACCTTCGCAGGCAGCTGAATCACTTCCTGCCAAAGTTGTTTATTGGTTAATCGCATTTGCAGTTATTATTGGACTCGCAGTCGCATTTTCGATGATGAGAGAGCGATGGATTAGCACACCCGCTGGAGGCATTTACAATACTCCAGCCGAAGTAGCGCCTACGAACGCAATACCGCCTCAATAGATCTTTTAACTATCGCATTGTCAGGGGTTACGTCGGGAGCAAATCGCTCTACCACCTGCCCTTGACGATCTATCAAAAATTTTTCGAAGTTCCACAGAATATCTTTTTTCACTTTGCGTGGAAAACCAAATTCGACTAGGTCTGCCTCTAAACCCGAATTAGGTATTTCAACTGCCTCGGGTTTAGCATCGGTTAAATAGGTATACAATGGATGCCGTCCCTGCCCCGTTACTACGATTTTTTGAAACATTGGAAACTTAACCCCAAATTTCGACTCACAGAAATCTTGGATTTGTTGATTGGTACCTGGCTCTTGTGCACCAAATTCATTTGCAGGGAATCCAAGTACTTCAAAACCTTGATCTCTGTATGTTTGGTAAATTTTTTCTAAGGCTTCATACTGAGGTGTTAAACCGCATTTTGATGCTACGTTAACAACCAAAAGAACTTTTCCTTTGTATTCAGATAAGCTAAATTCTGTTCCATTTATTTTTGGAATCGAAAAATCATAAATACTTTTCGGCATTTTAAACCTCTTTTGTTTTCACTTTAAATGAACACAGCATCTTCAGAAGCTCAAGAAAAATTGGCAAATAACAAAAGCAGTTTTCTAATCTCTGTGATTTTCTCGAGACGGGCCCGGAGAATAGCGAATAAGTAACGAAATCACAGCCATAAAAGCAATAACTCCTACGGGACGGCCAATCAAGGATGTGAAGGCAGCAACTAAACTGCTTGGTTCACCACTCACTATTTGATGAATCCAAAATCCCGCAATGGCTATTCCTACTATCGATAAAGTGTACTTCAGAATATTATAATAGACACTTTCCGCTGCGATAAAAAACCAAGGAGCCATGCAGAGAACGACCAACAATTGCATTACTAGAACACCAGAATTAAGGCCTAGCACGCCAATGACGAGCCTACCCGCCGACAATCCATAATCTAAAATAATATCGAAAAATGTTAAACCGTGGAAAACACCAAACGCCCCAGCTAAAATCCATTCTTTATTCGTCATGATCGGCCAAAAAATATGAACTGCAGAAATAATAATGGTTGAAGAAATAAGAACTTCACCGATCCAAACGGGTAATCTCAACCACCCCACGCACGCACACAAAAGTGCTAACAAATGACTTAAGGCATTTATTCCTATTAAGCCGAATAGATGAAAACTACTTTTTTTGATTCCGTTGTACCGGGCTCGATGCGTAGTTGAAAACAACAATGGTGTTGGCAAAATTAACATCAAAACGAATAGAATATGATCAAAACCATCTCGTACATGAATCAACCCAACTCGGAATACCCCCAAGAACCCTCGCCAGATACTTTGTTGCTCCCGAAATATTTTGATCTGATTACTGGCTGAATAGATAATTCCGATGGCTTCTGGATTGTATCTCGATACTCCGGAATCCCAATCCGTTTTTACAAAAACATAGGTTCGATGACCCAAGATTTTGTGATTGATAAGTGTTGAAGTTAGTATGAACTCTCTTGGAGATAAACCAGTGGCTGGAATGAAAATCATACCGATTCGAATAGTACCTGGAATGTCTGACTTTCTCAGTAACGAGGTATCGATATCAATTTGCCAAGGAATCCCATCTTCGCTTTTTACTTGAATATGTGATGAAATATAGTCAGGCAGATTCAAATCTATCGGTTTACCGTAAGCCAGTTCTAGCTCAGCTATAGGCAGAACGACGTCTGCTAAAATATCATATTCTCGAAACTCTATGTTTATATGCGAGTTTTCTAGTTCCTGTGCTTCTAGATTTTGCCAAGCAGAACAAACGTACAAAAGCGCAACGCAAAAAATCTTTTTCATAGCTTAACTTCCGTTATCCGAGCTCATCATGAGCTCACTTTTAGTGTACCTCCATTAGCGCCAAAGAGCGGTAAATTCATTTTTTTTCCAAACATCCGTTCAAAGATGAGAAACCCCAAAAGTATAAGCTATATAGCCTGTCTTATTTTTGGAATTGCAATCTTCACAGCTACAAGATTTCTTGAGCTCTTTTTTCATGCTTCTAGCATAGGGCTACTGCCCTGTTTAGCCATTGGCGAACGCCGCTTTCAGAACGTCGATTTCCATTTTTTTCATTTTAAGCATAGCAGTCATCATTGCTTCGACTTTTTTCTGATTTGGATCTTTTAGATACTCTCCTAACATTGTCGGTACGACCTGCCATTGAATGCCGTATTTGTCTTCGATCCAACCACACACTTCCATACTCTCGGGCTTTTTGATCACTTCCCAATACTTATCAATTTCTTTCTGATCATCGCAATTAATTACCAATGACATCGCGCCGGTAATTTCCATTTTATCTTTACCTTTTCCGGGCCCTTCCATTAATACAAGGGGCATTCCCTCCAAATTAAATAGTGAATGCAAAACTGCGTTTGTATTAGGATCTCTCGCAATAAGTTCTAATTTAGATCTTTTAAATTTAGACATATAGAAGCGAATCGCCTCTTCGGCTTTTCCAAACAATTTCTCCGTAAATAAAATGGCAGGTGCAATTTTGTATGGGCTATCCCCAATCATTAGCTGCCAAGACACTCCATAGCAGTCGGTGCACCAACCATATTTTCTGGCCCACGGGTAGGCTTGCAATTCAAAAATAGTGGAACCGTTTTTTGAAAGCTTGTCCCACAAGGAATCAATTTCTTGTTCATCTTTACACCATACGTATAGCGACGTGGACGGATTTATCTTGTAGTGAGGTCCACCATTCAACAACTGCATAGAAAGCCCATCTAGGTTTAAATCTATAGTCAGCACCGAACCTTCTTTTTGCCCTGATATTTCAGCTCCAGATTTTCCGTAATAGGTCGTGAAGACAATTTTTGAGTTTTTAAATAACGATGTATACAACCTCGCCGCTTCGTCAACTTGGCCATTTAACCAAATGCAAGGATATATTTTTTGCATAAAGCCTCCTTTTTCAAACGTTTCATTACATACCAAATAGTATGTAAACACCATCAATGGGTCTAATTAAATTTGGAACAAAACTTGTAAAAATAGACTTTAGGGTCAAATAACCTGTTTATTTAGCAACCAGCTGGATTTAAATCAGTTTAGTGGATAATTGCATGAAACGGGAGCCACCCAGTTGCAAAAGTGGGATCCACTA
>JADHED010000764.1_pt1 | contig 32961 bp, 28 predicted proteins | sample 8952041 | NCBI WGS metagenome assembly JADHED01 (sample SAMN16124423, study PRJNA663239) | bioreactor sludge metagenome | isolation source: sludge (control) | place: India:Bengaluru | collected 2018-09-08
GTCCACGAGATCTGGGTGCACCCGAAGGAGCATTGGTTGGAGAACAGTTTGATCCCACATCATTGCCTTCAACATTCAGTAATGCCTTAGCCTGTGTATATAAGCGTTGTTCGTCCTGTGTTGTATACATAGGACAAAGAAAGTTTGAATGTGCTAATTAGCCAAAGATTTTTTCCCATTCGCCCGCACCTTCCCTTATCAGTTCTGGTGTGCCGGAAGAGCAGTCTATAACGGTTGAAGGAATAATACTGCCAATGCCACTGTCTATCACGATGTCCACCTTGTCTTCAAAGATTTCGTGCATTACTAATGGGTCGGTATAGTATTCTACTTCCTCATCCATTGGGAGTGATACACTCATGATGGGATTGCCCAATTGCCTTACCAGCTCCTGACTAATGTTATGGTCGGGTACACGAATACCAACAGTATCTTTCTTTGTCTTCAGCATCTTGGGTACCATTTTGCTGGCCTCGAAGATGAAAGTGTAAGGACCGGGTAATACCTTTTTCAGCAGGCGGAATATCGGGGTGTCGATATTCTTGGCATAGTCGCTGATGTGACTGAGGTCATTGCAGACAAAAGAAAACTGAGCCTTTTTGGGATCAATGTTTTTGATGCGGCAAATACGCTCAATAGCTTCTACATTGTAGATATCGCAGCCAAGGCCATAGATAGTATCGGTGGGGTAAATGATTACTCCTCCGTTCTTCAGGCAATCGACAACGGTCTTGATATTTCGCGGTTGCGGATCTTTTGGATGAATATGGAGTAACATAGTCTGTTGTATAAATATACGGTATTATAACAGTTTTTGAACAGCATTTGTTGCAGTATTGAGCCTTTCGGTTGCTGTACCACGAACGTCTGCCCATTGGCAACCTGATTGTACAACAATATCCTGATATATATTGTAGAAGTATTGTCTTTCTTCGGGTAGCGGGTGTTCTCTCAATGGGTCATCAGTCCATGGTATGTCAATATATGTGAGCAGATATAGGTCATATTTGCGTTGCGCAATCTGTTCTAATATCCACGGATGGCACCGCCCGTATTTAGCCTCACTCCATACTTTTATTATATACAGGTCTGTATCGCAAATCAGGTATTTATTTGCCTGTTGTATAGCCGCATCTTCGGCAGCCAATTGTCCTTTTGCTATTTCGAGTAAGTCTGCTTCGGTATATTCCCTGCCCAGATTTTCGAGATAGGTGCGTGCGTATTCGGGTACCCACAGCGTTTGCAGGTTTTTAGCAAGACCTTCGCTCAGTGTGCTTTTGCCTGTAGATTCAGGACCTATTACTACTATTTTCTTAATGCTACTCAACGATGCCTTTTATTTTCTTTTGTTTCTTTTTCAATAACCATTTTTGCCCTTTATATGAAATGAAAGCACTACCTGCACCTACAAGTGCCCCTGCCAATACATCGCTTGGATAATGCATGCCAAGTTGCATGCGAGAATAGCCGATAACGCCCGCCCATAAATATGCAGGGGCTATAACATACCATTTCGGGTATTGCAAGCTGAGCGATGTAGCATTGGCAAATGCAATGCTTGTATGCCCTGATGGGAATGATGGGTCTGTGTCATAGTGATACGGAACAATGTCTTTGTAGGTTTCGTACGGGCGATTGCGATTGATTGCATATTTTAAACCATAACCAATAACGACTGCTGTGCCAAGACTGCCTACTGTTTGCCAACCATTGTGTATAGTCTGCTTATCATGCTTTATATAACCTATTAAAAGTTGTGCAGCAGGTGTAGCGAATGCAATTGGATAAGTAGATTGCGTAATATCATTCATTACAGCATCGGCATTACTGCCGCGTGTACCGTTCATGTTTCGCAGCAGGTCGATATCTGCATTCTGCGCATGTGTGTGTAAGCCTAGCGACAGAAGCAGTACTAAGATACCGCGTGCAGCAAACGATATTGTTTTTTCCATCTGAAGTAACCGAAGATAGCAACAATAAACAGAAATAATGTCAGGAAGGCAGTGAACGGAATGCCTTTGTAAATGTATAGTGGTATGGCTATTGCATTCGATATATTCAGCAATATCCAGTTTTCTATCTTATGTTTAGCAAGCAGCCACATGCCTGCCCATGCTGTTGCAGAAACCATAGCATCTATTGCGGGAACATTGGAGTCTGTGTAACGAGATAGTACAAAGTAGAGTATTGCCCAGCCGCCTATACATATTGCACCTGTTACAGTCCAGTCTTTCATGTTATTGTGAGAGATAGCAGCGGGGTTATCATTCTCTTTCCCCTTTTGCCACAGCACCCATCCATAAATGCTCATGATAAGGTAATATAGATTGAGCAGGCTTTCAGCATACAGCCCCACTTTAGCCATTATCCATACATAAATGATAGTACTTACTATACCAGTGGGGTAGAGCCATACATTATTCATATTGGCAAGTACAACACTTATCATCCCGAATGCTACTGCAACTGCTTCAAGAGCAGTGGTTTGTTGTAGTTGCTGAATAAACAGTGTTGTTAAATCGTGCAAAGCCATGAATTGTAAAAATATGGTAACAAAGTGTAACTGTCTATTTGAGACTGATATTTCGTAAATTGAATATGTAAACTGAGGATATGAAAAAGATATTATTGATGTTGGTGGTATTATTGATAATGAATAATTATGCAAATGCACAAATGACAGTACGTGTAGTGCGTGATTCGTTGTTTATTCCCTGGGAGTTGGTTTATGGTCCTGATAATCATGTCTGGTTTACACAAAAGAACGGATATATATGCAGAATGGAACCTGCCAGTGGGCGTATTGATACATTATACAATGAAACTAATACACGCATACAAAGTGAAGGTGGTATGCTGGGGTTGGCACTGCATCCGCAGTTTGTTACGCAACCGTATGTATATGTAGCTTACAACTATTTAGATGCATCCGTTTATAAAGAACATATTGTGCGGTATACATATAATAGTACATCCAATGTATTGCAATCTCCTCTTACCCTGTTAGATAATATCAATGCGGCTAATATTCATAATGGTTGCCGTTTACTTATAGTAGATAACCACCTGTATATTACTACGGGCGATGCAGCTACTACATCCAACTCACAGAATACAAACTCATTGAATGGTAAAGTACTTCGCATAGCATTAGATGGTAGTATCCCATCTGATAATCCTATCAGCGGTAATGCATTGTGGAGTTGGGGGCACAGAAATGCCCAAGGGATGGTATATGCAAATGGCAAGCTGTATGAGTCTGAGCATGGTGCTACAAACGATGATGAAATAAACATAATAGAGAAAGGACGAAACTACGGATGGCCTGCAGTACAGGGTTATTGCAACACACCTTCAGAAACAACATTTTGTGCAGACTCTAATGTAAAAGAGCCTATAGAGGCGTGGACGCCTACACTTGCTGTATGCGGCATGGACTATTACGATCATCCAATGTTTCCGCAATTGCAAAAGTCATTAATAATGGCCACGCTCAAGGATACTACTTTATATCAACTGAAATTGAATGGTACAAACGATGATGTGAGTGCCATTAATAAAATCAGTCTTGTTAAATACCGCAGGTTGAGAGACCTGTGTATATCTCCTGAAGGGCGTATTTATGTTTCTACAAGCAATTCACCATCATCGGGTACAAGTAGCAAGATTGATAAGATTATAGAAATATATGACCCATCATACAATAGTATTCCTCAATATGAAAATGTAACAGCCACAATTTTTCCTAATCCTGCAAAAGATGTAATTACTATAAGATTTAAGCAAGGAATAACATCTGCGGCATACAGAATAATAAATATATATGGACAAGTATTAATGAGTGGAGTGATTAATAGCGGAACTAAAACTATTGATGTTAAAGCCTTGCCTGCAGGACAATACAACTTGTTGCTTCTGAATGAAGGAAAAATGAATATGAGTCAGGTTTTCTTAAAACAATAAATTGTTTCACTGCATTTTTGGAAAATTGGATAATAAACCTATTTTTGCAATCCCAAATCGGGAAAAGGTGTGGTAGCTCAGTTGGTAGAGCAAAGGACTGAAAATCCTTGTGTCGGGGGTTCAATTCCCTCCCACACCACCAGACAAATAAAGCCTCGCATTGCGAGGCTTTATTTATTTATGCCAATATCGGTTGTATTTTTAAGTAACAATATTCAAACATGGATTCCGTTACACACATAGTATTGGGTGCCTGTATAGGTGAAGTGATAGCCGGTAAAGAATTGGGGCGAAAAGCTATGCTATGGGGCGCACTTGCACAAACCTTTCCCGATATAGATGTAGTGGCAGAGATGTGGTTAGATACACCAAGCAATTTACTTGCACATCGTGGGTTTACACATTCTATTCTTTCATGTTTATTATTTACGCCATTGTTTGCCGCAATGGCCCAAAGGCTTCATAATAAAGCAAGTGTCAGCCTGCAAAGATGGATGGCATTGTTTGGTATAGAGATGTTTTGTCATCTGTTGTTGGATAGCCAGAATGCTTATGGTACAGGCTTGTTCGAACCGTTCAACCATGCAAGGGTTTCATTCAATACTATGTTTGTGGCAGATCCGCTGTTTACCATTGTTGCATTGATAGCAAGTTTAGTATTGCTTTTCTTCCGAAGCAAGAACGAAAAACGAAGGTTGACATGGGCAACGGCTGGTATTGCAACAAGTGTGGTGTATTTGTCTTTTTGTGTTGTTAATAAATTGATAGTAACCAATGAGGTTGAAAAGCTATTGCAGCAACAACAGGTTGGCTATAACAAGAACTTTGTAACACCGACACCTTTAAATAATCTTTTGTGGTACGTAGTTGCTAATGATGATAGTGGTAGTTATGTAGGATATCGTTCGGTTTTTGATGAAAACCCTACGTTGGAACTTACTTATTTCAAGAGGAATGAAGCCTTGCTGAATGGCATGCAGGACGATGCGGGATTGCAAAAACTAAAACGCTTCTCAAAAGACTATTATATAGCACAAGAGTGGGGGGATACATTGGTTTTCAGCGACCTGCGTTTCGGTCAGATATTAGGGTGGAAAGATCCGAAAGAGAAATTTGTGTTTCACTATTTCCTGAAGCATCCTGATAATAATAAAGTGGTCATTCAGCGCGGGCGCTTTGCCAAGTGGGATAATACTGCCATACCTACACTATGGCAACGTATGATGGGTATTTAGCTTTTCTTTTCCTGTGTATAATAAAAGGTAACGATACCCAGCAGTATTTTTACCAACAGGTAAGATATATATTGCCAAGCCTTTTGAATATAGCTTGTTTTATAGATGTATTCTTCTTCTGTTACGCGGGTGCAATCGTTCTTTATTATTTCGTTCAGCTCTTGCTGCACAGTACTAACAAATGGTTTGTTGCGTATATCAAGGTTTAGTTCTATGCTTGCGTATGCACTGATATTATTGAAATTGTAAGAACCTATTGTCATACGTCTGTTGTCTGCAACAGATACTTTTGCGTGCAGTATACTTTTGGTGTACTCATAAAGTTCTATTCCGTTTCTAAGCATCCACCTGTAAAGATATTTCTCAGCACTTTTTGCAATCAGAACATCTGAAGGGCCTGCGACAATCACCTTTATCTTTACTCCCCGGCTTATGGCACGTGTCATTCGTTGTCTGAATATCAGGCCCGGTAAAAAATAGCTGCTGGCAATAATTATTTCTTCCGTGCTATGGTTCAGCATGTTGAAATAGCTTTTCCATATTTGCATTTTTCGTTTTACCCAATCATTTCTGCGCACGCGTACTGCACATTCACTGTTAGGTATTGGGAGAGGTATAGCTATTTTGCTTGGTAGATGTGCATTTTCGGTATGTTCACCACCATTCCACATTTCGCAGCATATGGTAGATAGTTCAAATGCAGTTTCGCCCTCTACACACAAAGCCATATCAAACCATGCGTTATTGTTATCTATTTGGTTGTATTTGTTTTGGATATTAATGCCGCCTACTAATGCAATTGTATGATCTGCTACAAATACCTTGTGATGTAGCCTTCTGCCGAAATAAAAATTGCTGCTTTTGAAGATGGGCTCGAACATCCTGAAGTTAACGCCTGATGTTTGTACTTGTTCAATAAAAAAAGCAGGCAAATCCTGCGATGCATAGCCATCTACCAACAGAAAAACCTGAACACCTCTTTGCACTGCCCGTACCAGTGCATCAGTTACTTGTTGCCCGGTTTCATCGGCAGTGAAAATATAGACCTGCAGGTGAATAGTATGAGCAGCGCTGTTTATCAGGGAGATTAACTTATCGAAATATTCGCTGCCACCATGTACCAACTGCACCTTGTTATTCAAGGTATAGTCTTTTTCTTGTGTACGAATAGTTTCTGTCGATGACATATTAGTATTAAAGTTAACCAAGAAAATAGCATGGTGCTATTCTCTTCCTTATTTTGCAGTGTGCAATTACAGATACTGAATATTAATGAGTTATGGTTCCCTCCCGCGACAGATGCATTGGAAGATGGTTTGTTGGCATTGGGTGGAGACCTGAGTGTTGACAGGTTGCTGCTTGCATATAGGAATGGCATATTCCCGTGGTATGATGATGACGTGCCAATGTGGTGGTGCCCTGACCCACGGTTTGTGCTATATCCCGATGAACTGAAAGTGAGCAAGAGCATGAAGCAGGTATTGAAACGTGGAGGTTTTGAGTTTCGGGTAAATACTGCTTTTGATAAAGTAATAGCCAATTGCAAAGCCCTAGTACGAAAAGGGCAAGATGGCACATGGATAAAGGAAGATGTGGAAGCGGCTTATAATACATTACACAAGTTGGGCTATGCACACTGTGCAGAAGCCTGGCATGATGGTGAATTGGTAGGAGGGTTGTACGGAATCAGGTTGGGTAATGTCTTCTTTGGAGAGAGTATGTTCAGCCATGTAAGTAACACTAGTAAATTCGCATTTATAAAGTATGTGGAGATGCTGAAAGCAGTAGGGGTAGTGTTGATAGATTGTCAGGTATATACAGAACACTTGGAAAGTTTGGGGGCAAGGATGATACCAAGGAAAGATTTTTTAGAAACACTTAATCGTGAAATAAGTTAATCATGACAGTGAAAACAGAAAGGATAAGGTCTATTGATATTTTGAGAGGTATCATTATGATTATAATGGCGCTGGACCATACGCGAGACTATTTCAGCAATTTCACCCATAACCCTACCGACTTAGATTACGCAAGCACGCCCATGTTCTTTACCCGCTGGATAACACACTTTTGTGCACCGATATTCATATTCCTTTCAGGTGCTAGTGCATATTTGTCGCTAAGCAGGGGTAAGACAAAAAAAGAGGCATCCATGTTTTTGTTGAAAAGAGGCTTCTGGTTACTGATTCTGGAAGTAACAGTTGTGCGTACAGGTTGGATGTTCAATTTTGATGTGCTGCAACCGGTAGGGCAGGTAATATGGGCTATAGGGTGGAGTATGATATTTCTTGCAGGGTTAATACACTTGCCTCGATGGTTGATATTGTCTATAAGCTTGCTGATGATATTTGGTCACAATTTGTTTGATGGTATACATGCCGAGCAATTTGGAGATAACGCCTTGCTATGGCGCATAGCACACGAGTTCGGGTATACACCGCTGGGTGATGATGCGGGGCTGATGATAATATACCCACTTGTGCCTTGGATAGGTGTAATGGCAGCAGGGTATTGTTTTGGGACAGTTGTGCAAATGGAACACGCAAAACGTGATAAGCTACTGTATGGCTTAGGTGTTGGTGCAATGCTGTTATTTGTTTTGTTGCGCTTTACAAATGTGTACGGAGATGCATCTAAATGGGAAGTGCAGGAACATTGGTGGAGGACGGTGTTGTCGTTTATCAATGTTTCTAAATATCCGCCATCGTTGTTGTATTTGCTGATGACGATAGGTCCTGCTATTACAGTATTGCCATTGCTTGAAAAAGCAAATAATAAACTGACATCCATTTTCTCTATCTATGGTAAAGTACCCATGTTCTACTACATACTGCACATATACCTGATACATGCTATGGCAATATTAGTTGCTATGATGATGAATATACCTACAGACTATTTTACCGACAGTGAAAAAATATTCAGCCCGAAACCGGGTTGGGGTTTCGGGCTGCCAATGGTTTATTGTTTCTGGTTGCTGGCGGTAGCATTACTATACATGCCTTGCCGATGGTTTGCCAATATCAAAGCAACACACAAAAAGTGGTGGCTTAGTTATTTGTAGCAATCTTATTGTGGATAGCATTCCACAGTGCAATACGTGCTGTCAGTGCATCCTGTACTGCTGCTAGACATTCCTGCCATTTCGCTGTATCATCGCCGCAAAGTGCTGCTGTCATTTCATAGGCGAGATGAGAGTGATGATCTCCATCCACTTCAATATGGCGCTCCAGATAATACCTGAAAGTATTAAGCTTGCCCGGGAATGATTGTTCCAGTTCTTTCACAAGGCTGATGAACATACCCGGTATCAGATCCTCTCTGCCAAATGTAAATACCGCAGCCTGCACGTGCAGTTTGCCTGTGTTGATTGTGCTGAAAGTGTTGTTTACAAATGTAGCAGCAGCTTGTGGAGCATTTGCTTCGGCCAAAGAATCATTAACAGATTTACCATTAATTAATGCTGCTATCAGTTTGTCAATAGCATTTGTATCAGCTTCTGCGTTTTTCATTGCCTGCAGATATAGTTCAAAGTGGCTGGTGCGATTACCATGTTCATCTACATCACTTTCTTCACCAACTACTATTTCATTTATCAGGAAACGTGTATCTGCATTGCCAACAGGTAACCATGGGGTATCTACACACGTAAGTCCACGCTGCAAAGACTTCAACAGGCTCATAAAATCCCATACTGCATATACATGATGCTCCATGAAGGAATGTATATCGCTCAGTGATTTTATAGACGGATACAACGGATGATTTACCAGTTGCTCGCGCTGTGGTGCAATATCTGTTTTGAATTGTTCAATATGGTTGTTCATCAATGGTTTTATTGTGCTGATACAAACGAATTGTAGCTACAGTTGGTTCACTACTTACCGAATTTTTTCTTCAGCAAGCTGAGTGCATCACCCATATTCATGTTGCCGAGGTCTTTTTCTTTCGGTAGTTCATTTCTCCTGTTGTTATTGCCACCGCCGCTATTGTGTGGCCTTGCCTGCCTTGCAGGTGCTTCCATCGTTTGCTTGATGGACAATGCTATGCGTTTGCGTGCCATATCAACTTCCAGCACTTTTACATTCACCTTCTGGTTCAGCTTCAATGCTTCATTAGGGTCTGTAATATATGTGTGCGATATTTCTGAAACGTGTACAAGGCCATCTTGTTTTACGCCTATATCTATGAATGCACCAAAGCGGGTAATATTGGTCACCACGCCCGGCACTATCATACCAACATGCACATCTTCTATGCCATAGATGTTGGCAAATTCAAACGTCTGTGCTTCACTACGCGGGTCGAGGCCTGGTTTTTTTAGTTCGTTCAGTATGTCTTTGATGGTGTGTTCACCAATTGTTTCAGAGATATACTTTTTAGTATCCAATTGCTTTACTATTTCTTCATTGCCTATCAGTGCTTTTACATCCATGCCCATATCTGTAGCCATTTTTGCTACCACTTCATATACTTCAGGGTGCACAGCGCTTGCATCCAATGGGTTGTCTCCTTCTTTGATGCGAAGGAAGCCTGCACATTGTTCATACGCTTTATTGCCGAGGCGTGGTACTTTCAGCAGTTGCTTACGGGAAGTAAAGCCGCCTATTTCGTCACGATATTTTACAATATTGTCAGCTATAGACGGGCCAATACCACTCACATAGCTTAGCAAATGTTTACTGGCAGTGTTGAGGTTTACACCTACAAGGTTCACGCAACTTACTACTGTCTGGTCAAGGCGTTCTTTCAACCGTACCTGATTCACATCGTGCTGATACTGACCAACACCAATGCTCTTTGGGTCTATTTTTACCAGTTCTGCAAGCGGATCCATTAGCCTGCGACCAATGCTTACTGCACCACGCACAGTGATATCCTGTTCAGGAAATTCTTCGCGCGCAGTTTCTGATGCAGAGTAGATAGAAGCTCCATCTTCATTTACCAGAAAGATAGGCAGACCAAGATTCAGCTTCTTGATAAACTGTTCTGTTTCTCTGCCCGCGGTGCCATCACCAACAGCTATGCTTTGTATATCGTATTGTTTTACCAATGAACGAATTGTTTGTTCAGCACTTGCCAGTCTGCCCGGCTCATGTATATATATAAGGTCTGTTTTCTTCAGGCTGCCTTTATCATCAAGGCAAACTATTTTACAACCTGTACGATAACCGGGGTCTATTGCCAGTGTACGCTTGCCACCTAACGGAGAACTTAGTAATAACTGGCGCAGGTTTTCAGCAAATACATTGATAGCTTCTTCATCGCCTTTCGTTTTCAATGCCATACGAAACTCACTCTCAAGGCTTGGTTGCAACAAACGCCTGTAGGCATCTTTTACTGCTTTGGTTACTTGTTCGCCCGATGCATTGTGTGCTTTTACATACATTTTTTCAATGATGGCCAATGCATCTTCTTCAATAGGTGCAATGCTCATGCGCAATACACCTTCCATAAAGCCACGCATCACTGCCAGTATACGATGCGATGGTATTTTACTTACAGGCTCAGAGAAGTCGTAGTAGTCTTTGTACTTAATACCTTCTGTTTCTTTGTCTGCCAATACCTTGCTTTGTACTGTTGCACTGTCTTCAAACAGTTTACGCATTTTAGCACGCACAGTAGCATCTTCGTTGATGGTTTCAGCAATTATATCTCTTGCACCCTGCAATGCGTCTTCTGCTGTTTTTACATTTTCTGTAATGTACTTAGCAGCTTCTTCCAGTGGTGTTACGTTGCCTTGTTCTAATAATAATAAAGCCAGAGGTTCCAGTCCATTTTCGCGTGCTGTTTGTGCTTTGGTTTTACGTTTAGGTTTGTATGGCAGGTATATATCTTCCAACTCTGCCAGTGTAGTAGCTTTATTTATTTTCTCCTGCAGTGCTTCCGTCATTTTGCCCTGCTCGGTAATAGTCTTTTCTATAAATGTTTTCCTGTCAGAATACTCCTGTTGAAATTTTGCTTCGTCTTGTATGTTTTGCACCTGCACCTCATCGAGTGCGCCGGTTTTGTCTTTACGATAACGGGCAATGAACGGTATAGTAGCGCCTTCATTCAGTAATTCCAGTACGGCTGTTACCTGTTGCAGGCTGATATTTAGTTTTGCGGATACACCGCCGGCAAATGCTATCATAGTATTAATTTCTTGCGCTGCGAATGTAATTGCCCGTTTTGAAATCAAAAAAGAAAATCTTTCATAATATTTGTATATGGATATCAGGACGGAATTATTGGCTGAACATTCCCGCGTACAGGCTGAAAAAATTGCGAAATGGATAGGCAACAAGCCTGATAGGTTTGACACATTTATACATTTTTTTCTGCACGATGAGTATAAGGTGGTGCAACGTGCAGCATGGGTGCTGAGTGTAGTTGCAGAAAAACATTATGAATTGGCTAAACCGTGGTTACCTCAAATGATAACCAAAATGCAGGAGCCAGGCGTGCATGTGGCTGTAAAACGTAATGTGGTAAGGATACTACAGTTTCTGGAGATACCTGAAGAATTGCACGGCAATGTTATGAACGTATGCTTTGATTTGTTGGCAGACCCTAAAGAAACAATTGCTGTCAGGGCATTTTCTATGACAGTGCTCACCAATCTGTCCAAACACTATCCTGATATTAAACACGAGCTGATTACTATTATTGAAGATCAACTGGAGCAAGGAGCGAGTGCGGGCTTTATTGCCAGAAGTAAGAAGTTGTTGAAACAACTAAAGGGAAAGTAGGTTATTCTTTATCCTTGTACGGGAAGTAAGTGAATTTATATACTAGTGAGAAGATAAAGAACCTGCCCAGCCTGTTTGCCTGACGGTCTTCGTAGTAGTTATCTCCGAATGTACGCTGTACATTGGGGTAATTGTTAAATACGTCAAAGCCTTGTAAACGTAGTGTAACTCCTTTAGGTTTATTAAATGATTTCTCAATCGTGCCGTTAAACAGCATGAAGTCGGGGTTGTAAGCGGCAGTCAAACCTTCGTTATGTATATAGTTGATGAAGTAGATTATTCTGAATTGTAATGGCAGGGTGAATATGCCTGTTGCTGAGATTGTATGAGTCTGTAGATCGTTAGTTGTACCAGAAATGGTAGTGAGTCGATTATTTCTGATATTGTAACTAATGTCACCTTCATACCAATCAATATTATTAAACGATAATCTTGTAGCTAATCCCCATGTGGTATTAGGTATCAGTTGTTGTACACCATTTGTAATGGAAATATTATTGTTCTGATTGGCGGAAGCTGAAATAGAATAGTTTATGTGCTTGGTTATTTTATTGTGATAATTTGTGTTGATGCCGGCGTTGTAATAACCATCTGCATTGGTGGGTGTAGATACTCGTTTACTGGCTGTTATCGTTACATCATTAACAACTTTGTCTTGTACAAGACCTGCATTAATGTTAAAAGTAAAGCCTGACTTCCCTTTTTTATTGCCTAATGCAGTATATAAATACACATTATGCCTTTTTTCTCCTGCCAGATTGGGGTTACCAAGATATATATTTAAGCTGTCTCTAAAGTCAGGTATTACTTGTAGTTGCGATAGTTCAGGTGCTCTTAATGCTACATTATAATGTAGGCTGATGTTGGATGTTTTAGAAAAATCGTAGCGGGTGTAAAGCCCCGGGCTATAGTTTATGCCATTTTGTTTCAGGTTATAATTGTTGCTGAGTCCGGATAATGAGATGCCACGAGAAAATGGTTGAGCCTCCATTTGTATGCTAAACCTGAATTTGTCTTCTTTGTTGTAGTAATAAGACAAATTAATACCATGCTCATTGCTGTAGTTGTTGTTCACCCTGCTTTGTGCCGTATCTGTAAACCTATCGCCATTCAGAATACTAAATACATTTCTATCGTTTTCATTTTTATTATAGTTATAGTTGTAGTTCAGAGTAATAGTTGAAAGTTTCCCGATTGGCTCATTATAGCTTACTCCTGCTTTTGTGCTAATAGCAGTTTTGTCCTCTGCCGATACAAAATCATTTTTATTAGCCGAGGCAGGGTAGTAGTATTGATTGGTATTATAGTTGTCGCCTGTGTTCTTGTCTTTATTATACCTAATGCTTGCATTAGCAGTAAGTGTTCTTCTGGGTTTATAAAATTTCTTTCTGAAATTATTACCAAGATTTATTCCATATCCCTCACCCGCAGAACTGACATCGGATGTACGTGTAAAGTTTAGATTATCGGTTGTATTGTAATAAGTCCCATCATTACTGTTTGTAGTGGCCTCATTTTTTCTATACGAAATACCAATGTCAGTTTGTAGGGATTGCATGGAGTCTATTGACCAGTCGCTACGCAAACTAGCTCTGTGATTAAGCGAATTATTAGTGATATCTCTGTTTTGTTGCAGTATAAGGCTACTATCGCCAGGCAAGTATGTATTCCTTAAAGAGCTTTGTGTCTGGGTATTCCTCGTATACCATGCGTTATAGGAGCCATTCATTTTTAATTTCCCTCCTGCATCATTTGAGAAACTAATGTCAGCTACACGTCTTTGGGTAATACCTGTAGCACTAGGATTTGATGCTTTGGTATTATCCGCATTGCCACTAGACGTAATGCCAACATCAGACATACCTGTATTATTCATTTTGGCGATGGCTGTGATACGTGTATTATGGCTCATATAGTTGGTGAACGTGCCCACCTGATAAGTATTCTTTGTGCCAGCGCCAGCTATAGCCTGTCCGTATACACCGCGTTCATAATTCTTCTTGATTTTCAGGTTCAGCATTTTTTCAGTGCTGCCTTTTTTGATGCCGGTGAACTGTGCATCTTCATCGTACCAGTCTGCCAGTTGCATTTTCTCTATTATCTGTGCCGGCATGTTTTGGGTAAGCGTTCTGATATCTTCAGATGTATATATCTTACCGTTGATGAAGATTTTGGTCATCTCCTTACCATTCACCATGATTTTACCATCAGATGTAATTTCTACGCCTGGTATTTTTTTTAGGGCATCTTCTGCAGTGGCATTCAGATTTCTGGTAAGTGAATCTACATTATAACTAATAGTATCCCCGCTTATTTTGACTGCTACTTTGGTAGTAACTACTACATCATTCATCTTGACAGTATCTCTTGATATGCGGATGCTATCCGCTTTTTGAGCAGATGAAACAAAGGGTATAAATATAAGTAGCCATCCCAATACCTTCCACATAGTGCGGGCGAAAGAGCCTAAGATAAATAAAATTATCTCTCTTTAGCGCACCACCTGCAATTTCAATGTTCTTTTAACCTCTTCTGTTGCAATAGTGATAAAGTAGATACCATTCTGTAAGTTCTCTATCTGCAGGTTCTCTTTATTTACACCTGCAGGATATTCTTTGGAATTTGTATGAGTTATTACCCTGCCGCTTATATCAGTTATGTATAAGTTTGCTTTTTGCTTGTAGGGTAGGTTAAATTCTAACGTTGTGTATGTTCCGGCGGGGTTTGGGTAAAGCCATGCATCAATACCTTCTTCTTTGTTTACATGCTTTATAGAAAGTGTAAATGGTATTTTAACAGCATTCAATATGGTGCTGTCATCATGTCTGAAGAGCAGTACGTGTGCGTGCATGTTATTTTTGTTCCATTCACGGCTCAGTATGGTGTCAAACTTTACGGTATATAGCTGTTCATGTAATAATATATCAGGTAGATTGTCAGTGCCTTCAGGATTGGGCATTGCAGCGCGTGCCACGTAATTGTATACCATGTCTGATGCAGGTACAGGGTCTGGTTTATTTTCATAGCCGCCCATTGGTCCTAATATTCCGTCTGCAAATTTATTTTTCTGTTCCCAGTTTGCGTCAGTACCACTCAATTTGTTTTCTGTAAGTACTAATATCACCCTGTAATCTCCGCGAAGGTCTATTGCAGGCTTTATTGTAGCTACTACCGATACCTTATTTCCATCAACATAACTTCCTGCTTTTACTTCAGCAAAGCCAAATGCTTTTTCTCTTTGTCTCAAAGCGCTATATATACTATCAGGCTCGGGTACTATTTTTCTGTCTACCAAAAAGTAGGGTACAAATAATTGCCGCAGGTGGTACAGGTAGTCATTATATTCCTCAATAGACATTGGGTCTGTATCGTGTACTGCTATCTGGCATGCATTATAATTTCCGGCTTCTATTTGCTTCATATACACATGGCCTCTGGGCGACCATGGATTCCATGTACCTGTGCCTTCTTCTAATACAACTGTTTTTTTGGGAAGAAAATAGGCACCGCGTATCGATGTGTATGCAGTGTCATTTTGTTTATTTTTGTCGTCAGCGTGTTTCGTCCACGCAGCAACATATTTCATACCTGCTGATTGCATTGTGTCAGGTATTTTATGTGTGATGCTGACGCCTGTAAATCTCGGAATACTTATGCCGCTTATCGTGTCAGACATTACGTGCCATCCATCTTGCCTGTATTGGATTACAAAATCTTTAACGGTATCCAGCCCCATATTAAATATATCGAAAGTATGTTGAAGGCCTGCGCCTATTTTAGTAAAACTTTGCAATGTGTCTTTGGGGCTGATTGATATTAGTTGCAGGTCATAATTCTCCGCTTCGAACACCATTACATCATCAAAGGCACAGCCACCCATAGCCGTACCACCATCGTCGCTATATCTGAAACCTACCCTCAGGTCTGCAACATTGATATAAGCACTCAGATCTATAAAGTAGGTATCAAAAACGCCATATTTCGTGCTTGCGGCTATATCTTTTAGGACTGTCCAGCTATTGCCCCCATTTGTTGATATCTCAATTGTAAACCTTTCTGTTTTAGCTCCTGATGATTTCTTTTTAAAATACACACCCATCTTCAACCACAGATTGTTGCGGCCAATAGTATTGATTTTTGGGGTGTACGTAAATACATTACTATTATTTCTCTCAAATATGCCACACTCGCAAATACCTGCTATACGTCTGTAAACAAAACTATCAGGTCCATAACCTGTATAGCACTCACCTGTTACCTGATACATTTCTCCTGCTTGCCACGGCACTGCTCCTGTATAGCTTTTACCCCAACCGCTTATGTTATAGCTATTAAACCGGTTAAAATCTTCTTTAAACAGGATTTTTTGAGCGTTGCAGTATTGAATGGCAAAGACCATGGTTAATATGGTTAGGTATAGCTTTTTCATAAGTGCTGATTGTGAACAAGGGAACAAATTTAAGCCAATCATATAACGATTTTTATAATGAAAATGTCATATTTCAGTCCATTTTAAGCCTGATATATTAAAAAAGACGGTATTTTTCTTTTGTTACTTTGTGTTTTAGCCTTACCTTTGCAGTCCCAAATTTTATCCGGCTATCAAAACCCTCGGGTCTAGATATCCAAAAGTTGTTTGCCGGATGAGTGGGATTATTTTTTAACTATTTAAAGTTTTTATGGCAACACAAAACCTTCAAAGCTACGAGCTGATGGTAATCTTCACGCCGGTACTGGCTGAAGATGAATTCAAAGCAGCTCAGAAGAAGTTTGCGGACTTCATCAAAGAAAATGGTGGCGAAATCGTACACCAGGATGCATGGGGACTTCGTTCACTTGCTTATCCGATCAACAAAAAAACAACAGGTCTTTATTGGGTGCTTGAGTACAAAGCAGCAACAGACGTAAACGCAAAACTGGAAATCCAGATGAACCGTGATGAAAGCATCATGCGTCACATGATTACCCGTCTTGACAAATACGCTGTGGCTTACAATGCTAAAAAGCGCAACAAAGTAGCTGAAACAGCTAACGCTTAATCATCTTTTAAAAACTTTGAACAATGGCAAAGCAAAATGATATCAAGTTTTTGACCTCTACACGCGTAGAAAAACGCCAGAAGAAATACTGTCGTTTCAAGAAAATGGGGATCAAATATATCGACTATAAAGACGCGGAATTCCTGAAAAAATTTGTGAACGAACAAGGTAAAATGCTGCCTCGCCGTATTACCGGCAACTCGCTGAAATTCCAGCGCAAAGTAGCACATGCTGTTAAAAAGGCTCGTCAGATGTCTCTGCTGCCTTATGTAACTGACCTTTTAAAATAGAATTTACTAGTCATGCAAATAATATTAATCAAAGACGTAGACAACCTGGGCAGTGCCCATGAGCTGGTAGAAGTAAGGCCGGGATATGCCCGCAACTACCTAATACCTCAGAAATATGCTATCGAGGCTAGCGCATCAAACCTGAAAATAATGCAGGAACGCCAGAAACAACTGGCTAAGCGTGAAGCTAAGCTGATGGCTGAAATAGCTGACGTAACTAAAGTACTGAAAGCATCTCCTGTAAAACTGGGTGCTAAACTGGGTACTAATGGTAAAATCTTCGGTTCTGTTACATCTATCCAACTGGCTCGTGCTATCCGCGAACAGAAAGGTTATGAAATCGACCGTCGTCGTATAACAATCCTTGATGAAGTAAAAGAAGCAGGTACTTACAAAGCTTCTATCGACTTTGGTAAAGAGAGCGTTATTGAAATTGAATTTGAAGTTGCAGGTGAATAATATTCACTGTCACATCAGACATATTTTTAAAAGGGCTGCATATATGCAGCCCTTTTATTTTATAATTATAATAAACTGTTATCCTGTCATCATGCTTGTGTCACACTAAAAATGTACCTTTGCGCCGCTATGCAAATTGAAGTATTAAAGTCTAAAATACACCATGTTAGGATTACTGAGGCCAATCTTAACTACATAGGTAGTATTACAATAGACGAAGACTTGCTGGATGCTGCCAACATGATTGAAAATGAAAAAGTGCAGGTGCTCAGTATGGATAATGGTGCCCGCCTTGAAACATACATCATCAAGGGTAAACGCGGCAGCGGTATGATATGTATGAATGGGCCTGCAGCACACAAAATAGCAGTTGGTCACACAGTCATCATCATCTCTTATGCACATATGGATTTTGAAGAAGCAAAGCAATTCAATCCAAGCATCATATTCCCTAAAGAGGGCAATAAACTATAATTCGTACCTTTAGTACTATGAAGAAAAAGACCCTCCTTACGGTTTTGCAGTACGTCATATTCCTGGGGTTGGGTATTGGTATTATATACTGGATGTTCAGCAAAATGACTACCGAACAGATAGATATAATGCTGGGTTCTATCAAGCAGACAAGAGCTTTGTATCTGGTGCCTATTTTCATAGTAGGTTTCCTTTCTCACTATTTCCGGGCGCTACGATGGAAGCTGATGCTCGAACCGATGGATATTCGTCCTTCTACAACGAATACATTTTTTGCAGTAATGGTAGGGTATATTACCAATCTTGTATTGCCGCGTGCAGGTGAGGTTGCAAAATGTACTGTGCTGGCACGTTATGAAAAAGTGCCTGCCGATAAAATGATTGGTACCATTGTTGCAGAGCGAGCTTTTGATGTAGTGTGTCTTGGGTTACTAACATTTCTTGCCTTTTTTCTGGAGGCTGAAGTAATTGGTAAAATGTTGAGTGACACGTTTGGTGGTGTTGCCAACAAAACATCATTCATACTGATACTGCTGGGACTTGCTGCGGTTGGTTTTATTACACTTGCATTTCTATACAGAAAGTTTAAAGAAACAAAAATTGGCCAGTTCATCGGTGGTTTGTTGCTAGGGGTTACATCTATCTTGCAATTGAAGAAAAGAGGTATGTTTTTGCTGTATACAGCATTGATATGGGGTTCTTACTGGTTTCTGGTAGTGCTTGGTTTCTGGAGTATGCCACCGACAGAGCACTTATCAATGGCTACAGCGCTTGTAGTGCTGATAGTAGGTAGCGTGGGTATCATTGCTACACCAGGCGGTATTGGAGCATACCCTGCATTGGTGGCAAGCGCATTGTCTGTATATGGTGTAGATGCTAAGACACACGGACAGGCATTTGGCTGGGTATCATGGTCTGTGCAGATGGGTATTGTAGTTATTTTGGGTGTTCTATCAATCATTCTATTGCCAATCGTAAACAACAAGCAGCAAGATGCAGCGTCTACAGTGGATACAAAATAAAATCCTGCGGGATGACATGTCGATTGCAAGGCATGTAAACATGTGGAAAGCACTTGGCAAGAAGATTGTTTTTACCAATGGATGTTTTGATATACTGCATCACGGTCATTTGGATTTGCTGGCAAAAGCTGCTGACATGGGCAATATTCTTATCGTAGCCCTTAATACAGATACATCGGTAAAAAAACTGAAAGGTGAAGAGCGTCCTATTAATCATGAAGAAGACAGGTTATTTCAGATAGCATCGTTATTGTGTGTAGATGCGGTCTGTCTGTTTGATGAGCAAACACCGGAACAGCTCATTCACAAAATTAACCCCGACGTACTGGTGAAGGGTGGTGATTATACTGTCGATACAATTGTAGGCGCACAGCATGTAATGAGCTATGGCGGTAGTGTAGAGGTGGTTCCTTTCGTGCAGGGATACTCAACTACAGGGCTTATCAATAATATTAAGAAATTGTAAAATCTACGTTTAGTACCTTCATAGTGCAGGCAATGCTGGAAGGCAGCCATTACTTTTGCCACAGCAAAAAATTGCTTGTTTTGATGAAGACTGTGAAACAGACTATAGTTAGGGATATTAGCTGGTTGTCGTTTAATGCAAGGGTGCTGCAAGAGGCACGCGATACTTCCAATCATATATACGACCGCCTTCGTTTTCTTGGTATCTTCTCAAACAATCTGGATGAGTTTTTCCGTGTACGCGTAGCTACGCTCAATAGAATGCTGAGATTGGGGAAAGCCGGAAGAATACACCTTGAAACGAATCCTGATAAAATACTGGCACAAATACAGCAGGTAGTTATGAGCCAGCAGACAGAGTTTGATGCTATTTATGCAGATGTAATAAAAGAGCTGGATAAACAGCACATCTTCATCAAAAACGAAAAGCAACTCAGCAAGATACAGAAAGATTTTATCAGCACATACTTTGATGAGCAAGTGCGAACGCAGATAGTGCCACTGATGATAGAGAGCATTCCGCAAATACCGTTACTGAGAGATAAGTCTATATACCTGGCTTGTGTGTTGGGCGACTCTAAGAACCCTATGCTGCAACGCTATGCGCTCATAGAAATTCCTAAAGTATTGCCACGTTTTGTGATACTGCCGTCTGTGGGTAAGAATAAAGATATAATACTACTTGAGGATATTATCAGGTATAACCTGCCTAATCTGTTTGCTCCTTTTGGTTTCAACAGGTTCTTAGGATACATCATCAAAGTAACGCGCGATGCTGAACTTGAGATGGATAATGATGTGAACACAAACCTGATTGATGAACTGGAAAGAGGATTGAAGAACAGAAAGAAAGGACGTGCTACACGTTTTGTGTTCGATAGACATATAGATGCCAACCTGCTTGACTATCTCATCAAACGCCTCAATCTTTCTAAAAAAGATAACCTGATACCGGGTGGCAGGATTCATAATTTCAAAGACTTTATGAACTTCCCTGCACAGGTCTTTTCAGACCTCAAGCCTCGTGCCAAAGCGTTTGTACATCCGCTATTGCAGCAGCCATGCCGCATAATGGAAGTGATGGACAAGCGCGATGTAATGCTGCACTTCCCATACCATTCTTTCGACTCTATTATAGACTTGCTTCGTGAAGCTGCTATCGATCCTTTTGTACAAAGCATTAAGATAACGGCCTATCGTCTGGCAAAAGATTCTAAGGTTATAAACGCTTTGCTGAATGCCGTGCGTAATGGTAAGTCTGTAACAGTAATGATAGAGCTGCGCGCACGCTTTGATGAAGAAGCAAACCTGCAATGGAAAAAACGACTTGAAGAAGAAGGTGTAAAAGTAGTACTCGGTTTGCCACATATGAAAGTGCATGGTAAACTATGCATCATTAAAAAGCGAGAGTTCAACAAAACCAAGCAATATGGTTTTGTATCTACAGGAAACTTTAATGAGGGTACTGCAAAATATTATGGAGACCATTGTTTGCTTACCACAAACCGAAATATACTTGCAGACATAAACCGCATATTTACATGCTTGGAGTCTGCACAGCCTAAGATAGAGAGCTTGAAGGCCTGTAAGACATTGCCGGTAGCACCCGTGAATATGCGCAAATATTTTGAGGACCTTATAAGTAAAGAAATAAAAGCAGCTAAAAAAGGCAAGCCGGCATCTATTATCATCAAGTCGAATAGCTTAGTAGACCAGGTACTTATCGGCAAACTGTACGATGCTGCAAAAGCAGGTGTGGAAGTTAAGATGATTATCAGAGGAAGTTGTTGTGCATATACACAAAATAAGTCGTTTAAAGCCCCGATACAGGCTATTAGCATTATTGACGAGTATCTGGAGCACGCAAGAGTATTTGTATTTCATAATGCAGGTATACCTAAAGTATTTATTTCATCTGCCGACTGGATGGTACGCAACCTGGATCACCGTGTGGAGGCTGCCTGTCCTGTATATGACACCGAAATACAGCAGGAATTGATAGATATTCTGAACATACAGCTTGCAGAAAATGTGAAAGGGCGTATATTAGATAACGAACAACGCAATAACTACGTGCCTCGCAAAAAAGGCGAACATGCACTTCGCTCACAATTAGCTACATATGGGTATTTGCGTAATAAACGTTATTAAGATTTGATATTAGCTGCCATAGATATTGGTTCCAACGCTGCTCGTTTGCTTATCACAGAAACATCTGTGTACAAAGACGGTACTGTAGATTTTACTAAGCTCAATCTGCTGCGTATACCTCTGCGCCTTGGTTTCGATGTGTTTGATAACGGATACATCAGCGAAGAGAAAAAACGAAAGATGATAGATACTATCAAAGCCTACAAGCTGTTGATGGATATATACAAAGTAGAAGCTGTGAAGGCCTGCGCTACATCTGCCATGCGCGATGCATCTAACGGTGGGCAGGTGCTACGGGAGATTTACGCGGAAACAGGTATTGAGGTAAGCATCATTAGCGGACAAGAAGAAGCTAATATTATTTACGAAACACACATTGCCGAAAAGTTGAATACTGAGAAGTCTTACATGTATGTAGATGTGGGAGGTGGAAGTACAGAGGTAACACTATTTTCAGACAATCACATTGTTTTTAAAGAGTCTTTCAATATTGGTACCATACGCTTGCTGAACGATAAAGTGACAGATGAGCAATGGGAGCATATGAAGTGGTATATAAAAACACATACCAAAGATTATCAGCCTGTAGAGGCAATAGGTAGTGGTGGTAATATCAACAAGATATTTTCTATCTCCAAGCGCAAGGAAGGCAAGCCCTTACCATTAGACTTATTAAAGGATTACCATAAAGAACTTAGCCTGAATAGTGTAGAGGAGCGTAAGCACCTCTACAACCTGCGTAGCGACCGTGCCGATGTAATTGTACCGGCATTACAGATATATTTGGCAGTGATGCGTTGGGCAAATGCAGATGAGATTTATGTACCTAAGATTGGTCTTGCAGACGGGTTGGTAAAGATGCTGTACAAGGAAATGCTGCGAAAGAAGAATTAATTCTACATTTTTGCCATTTATAGCTTGTTCTGCATTAGTTTTTTAATAAAGAACAGGTTTGTGGCATCTATTTTGCTAAAAATATCAACAACTACAATATTTTTGCATCATTAAAACCGTAAAGAATGAAAAAGCAAACGTTATTACTATTGGCCGGTGGTATGCTGGCATTGGCATCTTGCCAAAACGAAGCACCTGCTGTTAGCGCCGGTCCTTCAGAAGCACAGATCGACTCAATGGTGAATGCACGTGTAGAGGCAATGCGCAGCGAGCTGATGGCACAGAACGATTCATTGATTAACGCACTTGCTCAGTGGAAAGCAGATTCTATGATTGCTGCAATGAAAGGGTCTAAGCCTGCTGCTGCACCTAAGCCGGTAGCAAAACCAAAGCCAGCTGAAACGCCTAAACCAAAAACTGTGGGCAATGGCAAACCAAGCATGTCTGGCAATACAACTCCGGGTACAGTTGGTAATGGCAAGCCAAGTATGTCTGGTGATAAAAAAGAGGGTACCGTAGGCAGTGGCAAACCAAGCATGAAATAAGTTAGGTGTTTAATAAAACCATAAATAAAAAAGGGAGCAATTGCTCCCTTTTTTATTTATGGTTGAATAAGTTATTATTTAGAACCATTGAAAGTACAGCTATTGCTAACAGTACCTTGAGTAATAGAATAAGTAACTTTCAGTGCAGATGTACCTGTCAACTCACCAGTACCTGTATACGTAGTTGTACCAGAAGAACCGCTGAAAGAGAATGTGTTTTTACCAGTAACAGTACCTACTGCAGAAAAACCTTCGTTGTACAGGTTAGTCATGGTAATTTTCAGGTTGTCAGAATTTGCAGCAATAGTAATGCTGTAGCTATCTGTACCTACAGAACAAATTTCTGTACCTACATAAGTACCGATGAACTTGTCGCGACTGCGAGTTTCACAATTAGTACCTTCATAACCTGTAGGGCATGAACAAACGCCTGCAACACATGTACCACCATTTTGGCATACGATGTCTTTACATTCATCTTTATTACAAGATGTGTAAGTAATAGCGCTGAAAGCACCGATAGTTAATAATGCACTAAGGGCAACGTTGCGGATTGATTTCATTGATAGCATAATCATAATTTTTTAGAATGGTTAGACAAATATGATGCCAAAAATACATCTTGAGCAGCGTATTTTCAAGCTAATATTACAATTATATAACTCGACAGGGGCAAAAAAGGTATTTTGTAGAATAAAGTCTATGTGATTTTATAAGATAAAAACAACTGGTACAAAACTGCACTCGTTATCAATAAGTGTACATTTGCAAATCATGTTATTCAGGTGCTATTTTGTTATCATATTGCTTTGCCTAACTACCACATCTGTAAATGCATCAGAGTACTATTACGAATTTTCTCCTCAATGCCAGAAAGCTTATGAGCACTATATGGCACTTCGTTTCAAAGAAGGCAATGCTGCAATTAATGCTGAATTAAGAGCTCATCCATATAATCTGATGGCAGTGTATGTTGCAAACTATGCAGATTGTATGCTATTGTTGTTTAATGGAGACCCTAAAGACTATGATAAATATTATCATCATCTTGACAAAAGACAAGCACTGCTAAGCCGGGGCGATGAGTCGTCTCCTTGGTACAGACTCACAAAAGCAGCATTATACATGCAGTGGGCATTTATTAATGTTCGCATGGGCGAAAACTTCAAAGCAGCAACCACATTCAGAAAGTCTTATATCCTTTTGAAAGAGAATAAAAAGCGATTTCCTGATTTTGACTTTAATGATATATTTCTGGGTGTAGAAGAAGCTGTAGTAGGTACTGTGCCTGACGATTATAAATGGATTGCTGCAGTATTTGGGATGAAAGGAGATGTGAAAAAGGGAGTTGCGAAAATTGATGCTTTTTATAAAAAACATCTACCCGGGGAACCATTCTATTACGATGCACTTTTGTTTGATGTGTATTTAAAATTCTATTTGATGTCTCAGCAAGAAGAGGCTTGGGCAATGATAAACAGTGTTTCATACCCGTCACAGAATAATTTGCTTTTCTCTTTTGTAAAAGCAAACATTGCACTCAACTACAGAAAAGCAGAAGTGGCGCTGACAACAATGCTGCAGATGCAGCAAATACCCGGATATAGCTATATACCTGCATTTGATTATGAAATGGCAAACGCGTTAGTGCATAAAACAGACATTAGTGCTGTGGGCTATTTCAAAAAATTCATTGCAAACTACAAAGGCAAGCTTTTTGTAAAAGATGCATACCTGAAAATGGCTGGTATGCTATATGTAGAAGGACGATTAAAAGAAGCTACATACTATAAAGAAAAAATAGCACTGTATGGTAGTACTAATGTAGATGCAGACAGGCGTGCTGCACGTTTTGCAGAAGAAGATAAATGGCCGAATGCTATACTCCTAAAAGCATCTTGGTTGATAGATGGGGGGTATTATAACAAGGCACTGATATTACTTACATCTTACAAAGAAGCAGACTTTGAGCGTGTGCCTGATGTAGCGGAGTATAACCTGCGTATGGGGCGTATATACGACGAGCTGGGGGATGATGAAAGAGCATTGCAGTATTACAACCGGGCAATATATATAGGCCAATCTGCAAAGGAGTATTTTGCAGCCAGAGCATCTTTACAATGTGCTTTTATATATGAAAAGCAAGGTAATAAGCAACAGGCTATATATCATTTTAATAAATGCTTAGAGATGCCTGTTCAAGACTATAAAAATGCTATTAAGCAACAGGCTAAAGCCGGAATCAATCGCTTAAGTATTAAGTAAATTCTGTTTTAATCCCTTTTTAATGCTTATTGTGGTGCTGATGAAATAATTTTATCAGCCTTTACTTAGTTTATTCTCATCGCAAAAATACCTATACCTCTACACAGAAGATTGAAAATCAATTGCTACTGTTTTGGTTATTGCTATGGTTACGGGTTCAGTTACTATTTTTACCGTTTCATCTTGTTATGGCATAATTTTTAATTTGTAGTTTGATAGTTTCATGTAATATTTTTTAAAACTATGACTATTAAGAGTGAAAGTTTGACATTTTTAACCGTCTGTTAAAAATTGGTGTTATAAGGTTAGAATAGGATTAAAATGAACAAAAAAACCAAACAGGCTGAGTGTTTTTATAAGATTTTATCATTATCTTACAAGCACTTGTTTTGTTAATTTATTGAGAAATAACATACTTAACATAAAGAAAATTGACGCGCAATATGAATTATAGAAACCCGATACTTACATATCCTGTACAAATACTTGACAGGGTTATGAAAGTATTCAATTTAAAAATTTCGGCAATGCCTCCTCCGGAGCCCATTCCTGTAAGGATTTTGGCGAGTATCGGTAAAACTGCTAATTGCGTTAACGTCAAAATTTAAATTACAACCAGCATCTTTTTTTATAACAATAATTATCGAAAAAAATAAAATAGCAGTATAAATGAAACACTTCAACAATTATCTCAAACGTGCGATCATACCGATGTTTGTGGCATTGGTTGCAGCGTTCCCGGCACTGGCACAACCAATGTCCGGTACCTACACAGTAGGTGGTGCTTCACCGAACTATGCAACAATCACTGCCGCAATTTCGGCATTGAACAATAACACAATCGCCGGTCCTGTAACGATTAACATTCGTCCTGGTACTTACACAGAACAAGGACAGCTTAATGCGCTTACAGGTGCTAATGCTACCAATACGGTAACTATTCAGGCAGAAAATGGTCCTGGTACAGTTACTATAAACTTTGCAGGTTCTACCCCAACAAACAACTTCGTTTTCAGGTTGAATAATACGAATTGGGTAACCATTAAGGATTTGACACTGAATAATACCGGTACTACATACGGTACAGACATTGATTTCAGTGGTACTGCGTCAAACAACTCCGTTACAAACTGTACACTTACCGGTAACACTGGTACAACTACATCATTCTACAAGTCTCGCGTTATGGCGTACTGGAATGCTCCGGGTTCAACATCTGGTTTTATGGGTAGTAACAACAAAGTAACAGGTTGTTCTATTCCGGCTGGTGGCTCTTACGACGTATACATCAATGGTAGTACATCTACAAGACCTACAAATTTCGAATTCAGTAACTGTACTACAAACCCTTACTATGGTACCGTATATGGTTATTATGTAAACGATTTGAAAATTAACAACAATACCATTACAAAAAACTCTACCGGTACTTGGATGGGTGTTTACTTGTATGAAGCAGATGGTGCTTTTCAAATGATTGGTAATACTATCAATTATAGCACGGCTACAAGTACAGCATATGGTATATACCGTTGGTATTGTAATGGTAATACTACAGGACCTAGGCAGGTAATGGCTAATAATACCATTACTAATATCACTACAAATACTAGTACACAATATCCTTTATATTGGTACTACAATAGCAGAGACTCTTTTGTAAATAATACATATACAAATAACGTAACTTCTGCTGCTTCGTATGCTTATGTGTACTATTCTGAATATTTTACATTCAAGGGTAATACATGGAACTGGAACAGTACAACAGGTACTATGTACCCATTGTATAACTATGGTTATGGTTATGCAGGAAACCATACTATAGAAGATAATACATTCAACCTTACATCTACAAGTAGTGGTTCGTGCTATATGTATGGTTTGTACTATGCAAATAATTCTACGTATAGTAACAATACTATAAACAGAAACGCAACCACAGGTGTATCATACCATTATGCAGGTTATTTGTGTGCTAGTTCAACTGTAGATAGAAACAGAATTACTATCAACTCTACTTCAGGTGCCATTTATGGTTTGATGACATATTGTACAAACACATACCCTAACCTGACAGTAAGCAATAACGTAATCAAAGCTATTGCAACATCTTCTGCTATAGTATATGGTATGTACAACTACTATCCATGTGGTCAGAAAACTTTTAACAATGCTATTTACACACGTACCACAGGTAGCAATTATACTAACTATATCTACTTCCCATATGCTGGTGGTGGTAGTGAATGGTATAATAATACCTACTACAGCGGTGCTACAGGTGGTACTAACTATGTAGTATATTTATACAACTACGATTTGAGTGCTACATACTATGAAATGTGTACATTCAGAAACAACATATTTGCACGTGCCAATGGCTCTACAGTTGGTGCTTTCTGGACGTATTCGTCTTCAAACGCATATTTGACTGCAGATTATAATAACTACTACACACCTTCAGGTCCGTTTTTGGCTACTTCTGGTGGTGGTACTACTTATAGCACAATACAGGCATGGCGTACCGCTTCTGGCAAAGACATGAACTCACTTACATATGCTCCTGCATTTGTAAATGCTACTACGGGCGATCTGACACCTGATGGTACAAATCCTAACTGTTGGTCTATGAATGGCCGTGGTGTACATATACCAGGCAATAATACTGACGTTACAGGTTCTCAACGCCATGTGCTGACATCTACAGGTGTTCCTGATCTTGGTGCATATGAATTTACACCTGCAAGTACTACTATCCCGCCAACATGTGCTGTATTCGGTACATTGGCTGCTGGCAGCACACAAGTATATACTTTTGGTGGCGATACAGTAGCTTCTATTACGTGGGATGCTGCTGCAACAGTACCTGGTACACAGCCTGATTGCAGGCAATATTCAGGTGTAGCTCCTCCGGGTCTCAGTGCACTGAATCCTACAAACATGTACTTCTATACAGATATCAGCTCTCCTGCATCTGCATACACAGCTAATATCTATTATAAAGAACCTTGGATGGGTACTATTGCTACAGAAGCAGCATTGCACCTTGCTAAAAAAGATGGTGCTAACCCATGGGTTGGATATCCTATTACCGTAAGTACGGCTAATACTTTACGCAACTTCATTATGTCGCCAACAAGTGGTCCACTCAATACATTTGGCCTTTATACAGGTATAGATGTGGGAGACAACGCTAGTGCAGATGCAATAGTTGACCCTTCAGGTACATTCTGTCCAAAAACAGAAATTGTTAAAGTGCGTATTAAGAATAATGGTAACAACGTAATCAATAGCGTAAAAATCAACTGGGAAGTTGATGGTTTGCCTAGACCGCAAAAAAGCTGGAATACGCCAATTCCATTTAACAATGGTACACCTGGCAGCAATGAAGTGATTGTAGCTTTGGATACAGTGTACTTTGGTACTACAGCTCGTGTAATCAAAGTTTGGACATCTCTGCCAAACAATGTTGCGGATCCGATTGCTGCAGATGATACATTAGGTCCTATATCTGTTCGTGCAGCATTATTGGGCGATTATACAGTTGGTGGTACATCTCCTGATTTCCCTAACTTGACTGCTGCTGTTGCTGCTATTAAATCGGCTGGTATGTGCGGACCTGTTACATTCAAAGTGCGCGCAGGTACTTATATTGGTCAGTACGATCTGGTTAATATCCCTGGTATCAGTGCAGTAAACAGGCTGACTATCAGAGCTGATGACGCAGTTCCTGCTTCTGCAGTTAACCTGAACTTTGGTGGTGCTACAGGTTTAAACAATGACTACGTTATACGTCTCAACAATACTTCTAACATATCAGTGAAAAATATGACACTGAATGCTACAAGTACAGGTTCTTACGCTACATGTATCAATCTGAATGGTACATCTGAAAACGATACTATCAGTGGTTGTATATTGAACAGTAATAATACGAGTTCTATTACTTACTGGTGTGGCTTGTATGCAAATAATGCTAGATATGCCAACTTAGTATTTACAGATAACACAGTTAATGCTGCATTTGGTATGTACATGTATGGTGGTTCTTCAAATATTCCTGGTCTTGTAATAGAAAGGAATACAATAACATCATTCTATTCAGGTATCTACTATCTGTACAATACTTCAGGTGCTAAGGTTAATTACAATACCATTACAGCTGCAGGTTCTAACACAACCACATCTTGGTCAGGTATCTACTACTGGTACATCAGTAATACTGCACCTATAGAATGTATAGGTAATAAAGTGCATAATTTCTACTACTATGGTTTGATGATTTACTATCCTAGTGGTACTGCAAACGCACGTTCTCAGGTTAGAAATAACATCGTTACCTACAACAGGGCTACAAACTCTTACTATGGTATGTTTGTATATGGTCCTTCATATACAAGCGTTATGCACAATACTGTAGCTTGGGGTGGTACTGCAACTACAAGCTCTTATGCTGGTTATATATATCTGTCTTCTTATCAGCAGGATAGTGTGTATAACAACTCATTTGCTTCTTACAACAATGGTTATGCATTCTACACATTCATGCCAACAGGTTATAATCACAGAGCAGACTTCAACAACCTGTATACTAGTGGTACGAATTTAGCTTACAACGGAGCAGGTACATATACTACACTCGCTGCACTACGTTCATCGGTATATTCTACAGGTAACAATAATGCATGGGCTAACTCTATCAATTATGACCCAGGTACATTATCTACATTAGGTATGCCTGATGCATCAAGTCCTAATTGTTGGGCATTGAATGGCCGCGCAATGCAATTGCCATATGCTAATCAAGATTATAACGGTAATAACAGGATTACTAATAGAGCGAATGGTGTGCCTGATATAGGAGCTGTTGAATTTGATCCTTCAGTAGCGCCACCGGCATCTACGCCAACGCCTTCTATTGCTGCACCTGGTGTTACACAAACATTTAACTTTGGTGAAACTACTGTAAGTACAGTAAAATGGAATACACAGCTAGCACTCACAAGTGCGCTGAATGTAAGGCAGTATAGTGGTGCTATACCTCCTGCAAACTTCCCTACTGTTAGTCAGAATAAATATCCGTACTTCTATACAGATATTACTCCAGTTGGTTTGGCTTCTACTTACGATTTCGATCTGACTGTTAACTACTATGATACTTGGTTGGGTACTATTCCAAACGAATCTAACATGAAGCTTGCACACAAATTTGGTGCTACACCTTGGATTTCTTACAATCAGGCAAATAGTAGTACTAATACTACTACAAATACAATATTTGCTGCAGGTGTTACAAGCTTCGGTGCTTTCACAGGTATCGATGACGGTGTCAACTTCTCTGCAAATGTTAAAGTTGTAGGTTCTACAATTTTGTGTACTGGTAATACAGTGACACTTAATGCTAGTCCGGTATCGTCAGGTTCAACTACTTACGATTATCAATGGAAACGTAATGGTGTTGATATTCCTGGTGCAACAACAAATTCTTATGTTGTTACTTCAGGTGGTGACTATACTGTTCTAATTACTGCAACAAGTGTTACTCCAAATCTCACTTCAGAGTCTATCCCTGTAACTGTTACTGTAGTATCTCCGCCAATGGCTGTGGTAAATGCTAATGGTGCACTTACATTCTGTACTGGTAACAACTTGGTATTGGATGCAGGTAATGTACCGGGTGTTACATACCAATGGAAATTAAATGGTGTGAATATACCAGGTGCGACAGGCAATACTTATAATGTATCTGGTGCAGGTAGCTACTCTGTTGTTACAACAAACATCGGCTGTTCTTCTACATCAACAAATACACTGGTAAATGCTGGTCCTATAGCTGTAGATCTTGGTAATGACATCGCTGCTTGTGAAATCAAAAACACTCCTTATATCTTAGATGCAGGTTATCCTGGCGCTAAATATCTGTGGAGCACTGGCGATACAACTCAAACCATAGAGGTTTATAAGGGAACAGGTGTGTATTCAGTAACTGTTGATGCTGGTCCTAACTGTATAGGTACAGATCAGGTTCTGGTTAACCTGAATCCATTACCGACAGCATCTGGTATCAACTATATCCGCAATGGCAACCAATATACATTTACTCCTAGCGGTACATCAAATGTTAATACATACTTGTGGATGTTTGGTGACGGTACTACCAGCAATCACAAAACAGTTGTAAAATCATTTGATGGTAGCATGACTGTTAAGTTGGTTATTGGTAATGACTGTGGTAAAGACACAATTACGATGGTACAATGGGCTACAGGTGTTAACGGTGTAGTAAATGAAAGCATAGATGCTAACGTTTATCCAAACCCTGCAAGCGATAATGTAACGTTGAGTGTTAAAGGCACTACAATGAAAGACGTAACAGTTATCAATGCACTTGGCGAAGTAGTTTACCGTGCTGAAATAGATGGTAAATCTACTGCTCATAGCCTGAATGTTGGTGCATTTGCTAGCGGTCGTTACATCATACGTGCTACTACGGAAGATGGTATCGTAAGCAAACCATTGAATATTCAACGATAGGATACTTCATCCTTTCAGATAAAATAAAAGCCACCCTGATGGGTGGCTTTTATTTATTAGTACACTATGATTTGTTATGACAGATTTCAATAAAATAGCGCAGGCTCTACAAAAGCCTGCGCTATTTTATAATATGGTTATTTAGTAATGTTTATTCCTTTATTGCATTGTCTATACGTGCTATCATCTCTTTTACATCTGTTTCTAATACAGGGTTGAAGCTACTTCCTTCCAAAGCATTGTCTGCAGCATAAGACAACAAACACATGGCAATGAAATCCTGATCGTCTTTGCCGGCATAGTGGCTGCGCAGCTCAAGAATCTTTTCATCTGCAACCTTCACTGCCTTTCTCACTGCTTCTTCTTCTTCAGCCTTTATCCGGATACGATAGCTGCGACCAGAGAGCCAAACAGTAATGGGGATTAAATCATTATTTTCCATTATTAAGATTCTTTAGTACTAGTTTCAGGTTCTTGTTTATGTATCAATTTCTTTTGGAAAAAGACAAGCACCAGAACACCGGTTGATATTGCTGCATCAGCAATGTTAAATACAGGCTCAAAGAATGTAAACGGTTTGCCACCCCATACTGGTACCCATGTTGGCAATATGGTATCAACAATCGGAAAGTACATCATATCAACCACACGACCATGAAATATTTGTCCGTAGCCCTGACCAAATGTTACAAGCTTCGCAACGTGAAAACTACTTTCTGTGAAAATAAGACCGTAGAATATACTATCAATCAAGTTCCCAAGTGCTCCTGCAAGTATCAAAGCACCACATATGATAGCTCCCTTAGCATAGCCTTTGTTTACAAGCTTTTTCAGCAGGAAGAAACCAAACACAACTGCTACAAGTCTGAATAATGTGAGTATCAGTTTGCC
>JADHED010000766.1_pt1 | contig 32937 bp, 28 predicted proteins | sample 8952041 | NCBI WGS metagenome assembly JADHED01 (sample SAMN16124423, study PRJNA663239) | bioreactor sludge metagenome | isolation source: sludge (control) | place: India:Bengaluru | collected 2018-09-08
GGTGTTGACCGGAAGGGAGGCGGCAGCCACCGCCCTGGTCTCCAAGGCTCTTGCCGCGATCTCAAAGCGTGCGGATTTGCATGAACTCACGAGAACCAAGCGCGTCTTCTTTTCGATCCTCTGCCGCGAGGGAAGCAAGACCGGAACTGTCCTGGATCCCGAGACGCCCGCCGAACAGACGGTTTTTTTCCTCCACAAGCTGCCCGAACCCTCCCGGAGGGCCATCACCCTTCTCTATTTGGGGGCGTTTTCCGGGGAACAACTGGCGGGGCTGCTGGGGCAATCCGAGGCGGAACTGGCCCGCTGCCTCGAAGAAGCCCGTTCCTTCCTGCGTCCCCAATTCCCCGCCCAGTCATGACCCCCAAAGCCGCCCGTCAATTTCTGGCCATCCTGCCTCCCGATTCCCCGGAAACCCGGGAACTGGAACGGGCACGCGGGATCGTGGCAAAGTCCCCTCTGTTGCAGGCGGCCTACGAATCGCAGCTGACTCTCGACACGGCGGCCCGTTCCGCACTCGTCAACCTGGAGATCCCTGAGCCCCTGGCCGGAGAGCTTTCCACCCTCGCCGTCGAGGCCACAGTCCAACGGAGCAAGCGGCGATTCAATCCGCGCGATCCGGCCATGATCTCGGTGACCATCGGCTTTCTCCTGCTGGTCGCCGTCCTCACCTGGCATTTTCTGGGACGGGTGGGAGTCTTTCCGGAGGAGGCACTCACGATTGCCGCCGAGGGAGTCCGGCTCCGCAATGATCAATTTGAAGTGGTGGATGAAAAAGCCTGAGCTCTGGAAGACTGGTTCGTGCTGAAGGGATTTGACCGGTTCCATATCCCGGAAAAATTTGCGGGCCACCAGGCGGCGGGGGCCAGAATTTTCAAGATCGAGAACCAACCGGTCGCCGTGTTGGCCATCCCGGAAAACTTCATGTTTTTCCTGATTTTCGACCCCATTCCCTTCGGGATCACCATCCCCCCCGGTGGAGGATGGCAGATCACGGAGTTTGATTACAAATACGCGGCCGCCATTTGTGAGGAAAAGGGAATGGGGTTCATGATTGTCATCAAGGGGACGCCACAGGATCTCGCCCGGATTGTCGGCAAGTCCCGTTGACGGGAAGCGTTCAGGACTGGGATTCGGTCCGGAATTCCGAGGGGCTTTTCCCGGTAATTTCCCGAAAGACCGTTGCGAAACGGATCTCGCTGCTGAAGCCGCTGAGTCGTCCGATGTTTTTCATCGGGAGGTCGGTGTCGACAAGAAGGGTTTTTGCCCGCTCGATCCGTTGCCTGCGAAGTTCGACAAGCGGCGTGCGACCGAGGGCCAGGCGAAATCGCTTTTCGAGAACCGTGCGTGAGACTCGGAAATGCTTGAGAAGCCGACTGATCTGAAGCGGCCGTCCGAGATTCTCCGCCATGAAGGCCAGGGCGTCTCCCACCAGTGGATCATTGACCGGAAAAAACTGGGTGGAGGCACGGGTAATGAGCCCCTGGGGGTGCATGACGACACTGCGCATGGGCGGGGAGTTCCGGGCATCCATCGTCTGCCGCAGAATCGCCACCGCCTCCCCCGCCACTTCACGCAGGGGCAAACGGATGCTGGACAACTCCGGCCGGGCAACCCGGCAGGCGAGCTCGTCATTCCCAACGCCCAGCAGGCTGACCTGTTGGGGAATATCGATCCCATAGAGGATGCAGGTCTGGCTGATCTCCAGAGCATCCCAGTCGTTCGAGGCAAAGACCGCCACCGGTTTGGGAAGTTTCTTCAGCCACTTGCCGAGCTTGGCGTGGTTCATGATCGGCTTTTGGCTGGCTCGCGCGGCGGGCGCACTCGGGTGCAGGTAGACTTCCGCGGAAAATCCCGCCGCCTCCAAGTGTCTCACATAAGATGCCTTGCGTGCCGTCGAAAAGGCGATGTCCTGATTTCCCACATAGGCAAAATTCCGGTGTCCACGACCCAGAAAATACCCGGCCGCCAGACGACCAACCTCATCGTTGTCGACATCCACCGTGGAGCATTTTTCGGTATTGGCCCCGTGGAGCACCCGCACGAAGGGCACCTTCCGGGCGGAAAGAGCCGCCGCCGGGGGATGCACATCGCCAAAAAGAATGGCCCCATCCGGATCCCACTCCAAAAGCTCTTCTTCTTCCATCTCCGTGAGAACATTGATGGGACGCAGCACCCAGTGCGGCATGCTGGCCAGCGCGGAGGAGATGCCGAGCAGGATCTCCTTTCCATCTCCCACAAAAGGGGTGACTGCCGCAATGCGGTGGACTTTGGGGTGTGAAGATTTGCTCATCGGGCAGTAACAACAAAAGGGGGCCGGTTTGCTTCGATCCCCCCAGCAACCGATCGCTTTCTAACCGCTCCCCTTGACACGATCAATGCCCGATTAAAATAAAAAAGCCTCCCCCCCGGGGAAAACGGCTATTGCTCCGAGTAGTTCCACAGCAGGCCGCCGTCCACAATGACGGTCGTTCCCGTGATGTAATCCGCATCCGAAGAAGCCAGGAAGGCGGCGACACCCGCAACATCGTTGCCGGTGCCGAGACGGTTGAGAGGAATATTGGAAAGCAGGGCCTTGAGGAGGTCCGGGGAATTCAGAAGCTTGGTATTGATCGGAGTCTGGATGGCTCCGGGGGCGATGTTGTTGATCGTGATGCCGAGCGGGGCCAGCTCGATCGCCAGATCCCGGCAAAGCATCTTGAGGGCTCCTTTGCTGGCGCAGTAGGTCGAGAAGTGGGGAAAGGGAAGTTCCTCGTGCACCGAGCTGATGTTGATGATTTTTCCCGGACGTTTTGTGGCACGGAGGTGGTTCACGAAATCCTGTGTGAGGAAGAATGTGCCGCGGAGGTTGATCTTGAGCACAAAGTCAAAATCCTCCTCGGTGACATCCCAGAAATCCGCATGTTTTTCGACTCCCGCGTTGTTGACGAGGATGTCGATTTTTCCAAGAGCTTCGACGCCCTGCTGGATGAGCCGCCGGTCGTCGGCGGTGTTGGCCAGATCGCCTCCGAGGACAACCGCCCTGCGGCCGAGAGCCTCGATCTCCTGCTTCGTTTCGTCGGCCCCCTTGTTGCCGGGCCGATCATCAATGAGAATATCTGCACCTTCCCTGGCAAGGCGGAGTGCGATGGCCTGCCCGATGCCCTGGGCGCTGCCGGTGATGAGTGCGGTTTTTCCTTCGAGTTTCATGGTGTTTGTTTTTTGTGATGGTGTGGGAAAAGTGTGGCGGCCCGTTTGCTCCAGATGGTTTGGATGTCATCCAAAGTGCGTCCGGCCGTCTCCGGAAGCAACCCAAAGGTGAAGAGCCAGGAAAGAAAGGTCACGAGACCGAAAATGAAAAAAGCATTCGCTTCCCCGACGCCCATGCTGAAAGCAGGGAATGTGGACGAGACCAGAAGGTTCGCCAGCCAGCTCGCCAGCGTGGCCAGACTCATCGCGGGCCCGCGCACGTCCATGGGATAAATCTCCGCGATGACCAGCCAGATGCACGGCCCGGGCCCGATGGCAAACGCGGCGATGTAGAGCAACAATCCTCCCAGCACAAACCAGCGCGCGGCGGGCAGCGTGGCGGCCTGCCCAAAAGCCGTTCCCAGGATGGCCAGGGCCACCACCATGCCGCCCATTCCCCAGAGCAGAAGCGCCCGGCGCCCGAACCTGTCCACGATCCGGGATGCCACAAATGTGACCAGCGTCAGGAGCACCGCCAGGGCCAGATCATCCAGCACCGACTCCCCCGCCTTGTCGAAGCCGGCCTTCTCAAAAATCCCGGGAGCATAATACATCACGGCATTGATTCCGGTGATTTGCTGGATGAGTGCCATGCCCACGCCGACCACCAGCGCCAGTTGCACGGCCGGGGTGGAAAAACCCGGGCTCCCCGCCGTCTGTTTGATCCCCCGTTGCCGGAGCCACGCCGGGCTTTCCGGCATCGCCAACATCCCGAAAAACAAAACCATTCCCGGCACAATCCCCGCTCCCAGAATCCACCGCCACGACTCCGGATGGTTTCCGACCGCCATGGCCGCCAGCACACCGCAGACGATGCCGAGGACCACCGCGAGTTGGAAGAAGGACAAATACCCGCCGCGTTTTTCCGGCGGGGAAACTTCCGCGATGTACAGCGTCGAGACAATCGAAGCCGCCCCGATGGCCAGCCCAGCCACCACTCGTCCACACAGCAGAACAATCAGCGTCGGAGCCAGCACCTCGGCCAGAACCCCCATGGAAAAAACCGCCCCGCACACCAGCAGGCCGCCGCGCCGACCGACACGATCCGCGAGCATTCCGCCCACGGCCGCTCCCACCATCGCCCCCACGAGAACCAGGCTTGTCACCAACCCCTGTGCAACCGCAGGCAAATGAAAATGGGCGATGATCTCCGCGCTGGCATTGGAAATCCCTCCCGTGTCAAACCCCTGGATCAGGCCGCCACAAGCCGCCAGAAGAACTGCCGGCAAACCGGCGCGCAGGGCTTGTGTGGTTTGTTTCATGCAAACGGAAAATCCCTCCCCCCTCCTTGTCCGAATTTCCACCGGATGACAAGGCGGCATTTTGTGCATCCCGGAACGGAACGATCTCAGGGAGCAAGAACGGGGAACTTTTTCGGGGAAAAGGAAAACTGGCAGGGAAGGGCGTCGGCCAGTTCACCGTCCAGCTCGAGGGGAACCATGGCCGCGCTGTGGACATCCATGGATTTCGTCTGAAAATACTCGACATCGGGAAGGTCGGGATGATTTCCGAAGGCGATGGCCTGGAAGTAGCGGACGAGATCCCAATGGCTCTGATTCTTGAAAATCAGGACATCGAGCAGGCCATCGTCGGGACGGGCATTTTTGAACAACACAAAGGGGCCGCCATAGAGACGCCCGTTTCCCACGAGCACAAAACTTCCTTCCCGGCGGTGGGAGTCCACGGGATCGACAAAGATGGTGGGAGGACGGACGGCGGCCGCCTGGGCGAGGGTCAGGAGATAGCTGACCGGGCCGAGAGCTCTCTTGGATTCCGGGGTGGTGAGCCGGACGACCTCCGCATCGAGGCCAATCCCGGCGAGTTGGACAAAGTGGGCTCCGTTGGCGACGGGAAGATCAAGTTCGCGGATGGAGCCTTTTTCGATGACCTGCCAGGCGGCGGCGAGGTTGTTCTGGGGAATTCCAAGTTCGGAGGCAAAGACGTTCATGGTTCCGACCGGAAGAATGCCGAAGGGGATGTCCGATCCGGCCACCCCATTGGCCACTTCGTTGACCGTGCCGTCGCCGCCCGCCGCCACGATCGCCCCGAAGTTTTCGTCCAGTGCCTGCCGCGCCAATTCCCGGGCATTTCCCGCGGCGGATGTCATCCGGACGACAATCCGCAGCGAAAGCGCTTCGATTTTTTCTTTCATGGCGCGGGCGCGGTCGCTCCGGGCAGCCGGGTTGAGGATGATGAGAACTTTCTTCACTTTCGGGACAAGTCGGCTAGCTTCCCCACGTGCGCCAGTTTGCCAAGTCTATTCTCATCGCCGCAGGAGCCTGCCTGCTGGCCTATACCTTGGCGGTCTTGGGATTGAACATCTATCTTCAGTCCGAAAAACTCCAGAAGCGCATTCGCGGGATGGCGGAATCCGCGGCAGGCGGACCGGTCATGATCCGGAGCACCCACTACACGCCCTGGTCTGGCTTCAGCGTCACAGGGATCACCGTGCCGGGGAAAGTCATGCCTGGAAGGCCTCCCTTTTTGGAGGCATCCTCGGTGAGTTTTCGATTCGAGCTGCTGGCACTCCTCCAGGGCCGACTGGCGATCAGCGAGGTGGTGATTGCGAGTCCTTCTTTGGTTTCTTTCCCGCCGGTCGAGAAAAAACCGGAACAGGAAATTCCCGCGCCGCCTTCTCCGCAACCGGAAAGCAGTCCGGGAAAACCCGCCGGCACCGGGGCCGCTGTCGTGGAGATCACCCCTCCCCCGCCGCCCCATGCTTCCGCTCCCGCAATGGTCGAGGTGCGACGGTTTCTGGTGACCGATGGATCCACTCAGTTTTATGACTCGAACGGGGCGCTGGCCTTTTCCATGACAGGGGTGGGAATCACGGGGGAAATCCTGCCGGATCGGAGTGTGAAGGGAGCCTTCCGGGTGGCTGGGACAGGACTCGGACTTTTGGTTCATCCCCGGCATGTGAAGGGAACTTTCACATGGCAGGGCGGCCGCCTGGTTGTTCCCGACCTTCAGGCGGATTGGGCGGGCGGGAAATTGACCGGCCGCCTGGAAGTGGATCCGGCGGGGGATTTTTCCATCGAGCTTGCCGCCGCCGACGTGCAGATCAAGAAACTCGCGGCCGATGCCGGGATCAACGGAGAAGGTGCGCGGGGTCAGTTTTTTCTTCAGGGAAACCTGAAAGGAACGGGAGGAAAACCGGACTCCTTCACCGGTCAGGTCGAAGTTTCCCTCCAGCAGGCCCGGTTTCAACCGCTCGATTTCATCCGGCAGATTGGCGAGCTTCTGAACATCAGGGAACTCCAGATGCTCGAACTCAAAACCGCCGGGGCCGTCTTCACGATCCGCGACCGCAAGGTCACGACGGACTCCCTGGTCATGGAATCTGAAAATCTCGTGATGGATGCCCGGGGGCCGGTGGGATTTGATGGAAAGATGAAACTCCAGGCCAGACTCCTCCTCAACGAGCGACTGCGCAAAGATCTCGCGGGACTGCTGGGCGACAATTTCAAGGATTCCGAGCGGGAAGGCTACCAGCAACTGCCTTTCACGGTCACAGGCACGGTCTCCCGGCCGAAAACCGACCTGCTCGACAAACTCACGGGGTTCCGCATCGGACAGGATGTCGGAGGGTTGTTGAAAAACCTGTTCCGGGCGGCTCCAGAAAAGAAAAAGAGCGACACCCCGGCAGCGAAGGAACCGGGGGGCGGCTGACGCACAATGCGAATTATTGCCGGAGAAGCCGGCGGCCGCCCGTTGAAAGCACCGCCCGAGGGAGTCCGTCCCACCATGGACCGTGTGAAAGCCGCGATTTTTTCGAGTCTCGGCGATCTGGTGCCGGGGGCCAGGGTGCTGGATCTCTTCGCGGGCTCGGGTGGCATGGGCATCGAAGCCCTGAGCCGCGGCGCCGCTTCGGCGGTTTTTGTGGACTCCAATGACCAATGCGTCCGGTGTGTCCGGGAAAATCTCCGTCGGGCCGGTGTCGAGGCCGGCGTTCAGGCGATGGATGCGTTCCGGTTCCTTGACCTCTATGCCGGAGAGGACGCGTTCGATTTGATTTTTGCCGATCCCCCGTATTCAAAGAAGGCCGGAGATCCGGACCATGCTTCCGCCCTGGTCCTCTCGGAGAAACTCGCCTCCGCCCTGGCTCCGGGCGGAGTCTTTGTGCTTGAAAAACAGGCGGACGGAAAAATCCCCACGGGAGTCCTCGAAGCCGGGCGCACCAAACGCTACGGCGGAAGCGAAGTGCATTTCTTTTTCAAACCATGATTTTTCTGATCCGCTGGATCTACAACCTGGCCTTCCCCGTGGTCCTGCTGGCTTTGCTGCCGGGTTTCCTCGTCCGCATGGTGCGCCGTGGAAAATATCGGCACAAATTCTGGCAACGCTTCGGGCTTTACTCGCCTCGGGTGCGCGAAAGACTGCGGGGAGACCGCAGGGTCTGGGTCCATGCGGTCAGCGTCGGCGAAGTCCTGATCGCCATGAAACTCATCCGGGCGATGCGGGCGGAAGATCCCTCCGTGACTTTCGTTCTTTCCACCACCACCTCGACCGGTTTCAAGCTGGCGGCACGGGCAAAATGCCCCTGGTTGGAGCCGATCTACAATCCGCTCGATTTCTATTTCACCGCCCGGCGCGCCGTTCGGACGATCCGCCCGAAGATGCTCATCCTCGTCGAGGCGGAGGTCTGGCCGAACATCGTCTGTGAAACCCGTGCCACCGGGGCAAAGGTCGTCCTGGTCAATGCCCGGCTTTCTCCCCGGTCTGAAAAACGCTTCCGGACCGTCCGCTGCATTGCCGCACCGGTGTTCAACCAACTGGATTTGCTTTGCCTGCAGGAACCGGACGATCTGGAGCGCTGGTCGGCCCTGGGCGTCGACAAAGAACGCCTGCATGTCACCGGCAGCATCAAGTTTGACGATGACTCGGCCGAACGCCGGGCCCCAAGGGATTTTCGCCCGGTGCTGCGGACACTCGGAGTCCCCGACGGATCCTCCGTCCTGTTGGGAGGAAGCACCTTCGAAGGAGAGGAGCTTTTGTTGGCCGGCGTGTTCCAGGAGCTTCGCAGGGAACATCCCGGGCTCTTCCTGATCCTTGTTCCACGCCATTTCGAGCGTGCCGCAGGAGTCGCCGCCCAACTCGGGAAAACCGGCCTCCGGGTGGCCCTGCGCACCAAACCCTCACCGGAAGAATCTCCGGATGTGTTGCTCGTGGACACCACCGGCGAACTCCGCGACTGGTATGCCTGCGCGACAGTGGTGTTCATCGGAAAAAGCCTGTGCGCCAAAGGCGGCCAAAATCCGGCCGAACCCGTCATGGCCGGCGTGCCCGTGATCTTCGGACCCAACATGCAGAACTTTGCGACCCTCAGCCGCCAGTTTCTCAGGAACCGGGGAGCGGAAGAAGTGCGGGATGCACCAGACCTTCAAGCCGCAGTCAACCGCCTGCTCAAAAACCCTTCCCTCCGCACAGAAATGGCGGCCAATGCCAGAAAGTGTCTGGACATCCACCAAGGAGCCACCGCCCGGACCATTGCCACCCTGATCCCGCCGGGACTTTGATCCCGATTCCCTCATCCCGAAGGATTCTCACTTTTCCTATAAAACAGAAGTGCGTTCCCATCTGGAAAACCACCACGCCACCATGAAAAAGCGGAGCGAGAAATTCTACGACCAGTCGCACACTGGCCCTTTTTTATAAATGATGCTGATTGGGGGGTATCTCCAGATGGATTTGAGTTCAAAGACTTCGAGGTGGTGAACAGTGATTGCCCCGCCTTTACACTCATCGAGACTCCGAGGTCGTCGGGCTTGGGAATGGCCGCAAACGGCTTGTAGGTTAGAGCGTCGGAGGCGAAAATATTGATAGTTCCTGTCGGCAAAGATCGTGATCGTCTGCCGCCCGTTTTGCAGCAGCGCGGGCACCTTCTCGCCCGGACCTGAAATTTCCTGCTTGGCGGCGTTGTAGCGGATCTCGATTCCACGCACGTTGAACGTCACCTCGCTGTCGGCGGCGGACGTGAAATCAGCGCGAATTTCGAGCAGCTCTTCACGGGCATCAGCGAGGGGATTTGCATCCCCCCCGACCAGAGTGGGTTTGTCGAATCAAATGGAGAAAGACAGGGGCATCAAAAGCGGATAGAGGAATTTGGAAGACAGGCGCTCTGCGATGAAGGCGTTTTGAGTGCGGATGGCCTCGTTTGCATCCAGCGGAGTCTCCGGCATGGTCCCGATGGCCTCGAGAAGCCGACTGGCACAGGCTTCCGGGGAAACGAACTGTTCCACGCCCGGGGGCCAGGCCACGGGCTGGGAGGCTTTTTCGGTCATGGCTGCGAGTGTGGGATTGACTGCCCGCGCTGTTTTCCATCCTTGGGCAGGAGGGTGTAAAAGCACTTCTTCCTGTGCTGTGGGAGTCAGTCGGCTGAATGGCACGGGAGACGGGGACGGGAGTTCTAAAAACGGGGGAATCCCAGCAAGCGGCTGGCAGGACCGGGGAAGCGAATGCTTCCAATGCTTGCAAAGGCGTTCCTGTCGCCGGTGCTCGGCCGTGCGGTCGAACAGTTCGCCAGGAATGAACACCTCGTCGTAAGTTTCCGGAAATTGAAATCCCATGCGGGAGAGATCGGGCTCCACATTCCCCTGCCGCCTCGCAAGCAAGGGACGTCCCAGTGTGGCAGCTTCAAAAAACGGAAGTCCGAACCCTTCCTGAAGAGATGTGAGCAGCATCCGTTCGGCGGCGCAGAGGAGCGCGGGCACGGAGGGGGCGCGCGCGTCGTTCCCGGCCAACAGTCCAAACCGCACCGGCCAACCTCCCTTTCGGGCCGCTTCCTGCAGCCATTTCGCACAGTCGGCCTCTTCCGGGGAGCTGACCCCGGCCGTCGTGACCAAAAAAGCCTCCGGACGCAGCCATCGCGTCAACAACACGGCTTCCCCAAGGTTTTTCCTCCTCAAGAAGCGTGAGGGAAGAATCCAGACCGGACCGCGATGTCCCAGTTGCCCACGGAGCCAGGCTTCTGCCCGGCGGATTTCTGTTGTCGACGGGCGTTTCCCGGTATCCGCGGGATTTGGGAGCCAGCACGAGCGTCCCGGCAGGTTCTGTGCAAGAAGGGATTGATCCGCGAAGTTGATGGAGGCATGGGTCACCCGCGCTCCCGAGGCAAAGAGGGCCCCGGCCACGCGTCCCAACGAACGGAAACCATGGGCACGAAACTCCGGCCAACGGTTCCAGCGGTTGTCGAACCAGAAATCATGATGCTGGCTCAGGATGGGCAGCCCGGTGGCAGCGGAAACACGGGCCAGCCCGTCGGCCAGAAGAATATTCCGTCCAAGCCCGAGGTTGTGCGCCCAAACCAGTGTCTCCTGTGGAGAAAACCGGGAGAAAAACCCGAAAATCTTTCGTCTGGTGTGCATCCCATCCGCTCCGCTTGCAGGGAGATATGCGAGAGACGGTTCGACCCGGATGGAAAACCGAACCCCTTTGACCAAGGAGCCCGCAACCTGCTCCGCCCATACCCCATCGGGAGCCTCCCCCACAGCCAACGTGATGGCCTCAAAAGCTCCCGACGCGGCCAGCGACGGCAGGAGCATTTCAACAACCCGTCGGACTCCCCCCGGGCGCAGATGGTAATGCAGGATCAGCAGGTGCTTTGGGATGGGCCTGCAATTCGGCACCCGGACATTCGATTTCCATCCACAACGGACCACGCGGGACAGCATGCCTCCTTTGAAAAAAAAAGAAAGGGAGCAAACGACCGGAGGCTGGGCCGCCCGGCGACAGCTGAAAGCCTCTTTCAAAAAAATCCGGAATCCTGCTTGCACCCGGTCCTGGACCGGACATAATGACCAGTTCCAGTTTTTCAAGCCATGAGCATCATTGAGAAGATCGAAAGCGAGCAGTTGAAGAAGGACGTCACGGACTTCAAAGTCGGAGACACCGTCAAAGTCCACACCCGCGTTGTCGAAGGCGACAAGGAACGCATCCAGATTTATTCCGGCATCGTGATCGGCCGCAAGGGCGTTGGCTTGAATGCCAATTTCACCGTCCGCCGTGTTTCCTACGGCGAGGGTGTCGAGCGGGTGTTCCCGCTGCACTCCCCGCGCATTGCGAAGATCGAGGTTGATCGCAAGGGTGCTGTCCGCCGTTCCAAGCTGAACTTCCTGCGCGACCGCAAGGGCAAGTCGGCCACGACGGTGAAGGAAAAAGCCGACCGGGCATAAAATGCCCTGCTCTTTTGAGCAGGAGATTCTTCTTTCCTCGCGCGGGATTTTCCCCGTGGCGGGCATTGATGAAGCCGGGCGCGGTCCCTTGGCCGGCCCGGTTGTGGCTGCAGCCGTGGTGCTTCCTTTGGAGTTCCAACCACGGGGGCTTGATGACTCCAAGAAGCTGACTCCCGCCAAACGGGAGAGTCTTTACGAACTTCTCACCGGCACTCCGGGCATCCTCTGGGCTTCCGCCCACCTCGACAACCGGGAGATCGACCGGTGGAATATTCTGGGAGCCACCCACCGCGCGATGCGCCAGGCTTTTCTCGCTTTGGCACCCCTCCCCGTTCATGCCCTGATTGACGGGCTGCCCGTGCCGAATTTTCCCTGTCCCCACACGGCGCTGGTCAAAGGAGACGGGTTCAGCCTGAGCATCGCCGCCGCCAGCATCATCGCGAAAGTCGAGCGGGATCGCGTGATGAACCAACTGGATCTTCAGTATCCGGAATACGGATTTTCCCAGCATAAAGGCTATCCAACGCCCGAGCATCTTGCCAAACTCCGCGAGCATGGCCCCTGTCCGATTCATCGCCGAAGTTTTTCGCCGGTTGCACAGTCGGAACTCTTCTGAGGCTCCGCACCTCCGTCTCGGACGCAGGGGGGAAGACCTTGCCGCACAGCATTTGCGCCGGAGCGGATACAGGATCCTCCGGAGAAATTTCCGCGCTCCACGGGGTGGTGAAGTGGATCTTGTTTGCCGACATGGGCAGGAATTGGTTTTCGTCGAGGTGAAGACCCGTTCCAACGAGGATTTCGGCAGACCATTCGATGCCGTGGACAAAAAGAAACGCCGCCTGATCACACGGGGTGCCATGCAATGGCTTCGGATGCTCGACATGCCGGACATCACCTTCCGCTTCGATGTCGTGGAAGTCCTCGACCCTCCCTCCGGAGAAATTCGAATCATCGAGAATGCCTTCCAGCTTCCCGATGACTACTCGTATTGAGTCTCCCGTCAGGAGAATTTCTCGCAAAGGGGCTGTATTTTCTTCACAACTTTTCCGTAAGGACAGGGTTCAATCCCGCGATTATCCCCATCCGGTGCGTCCTCTTCCCATTTTTGCCATCCTCTTCTCCACGACCTGTTTGCCAGCATCACGGGCAGCCGAGTTGCCTCCGTTGCCGGAAGTCGGAGACTACGGGGGCGGGGAAATGCCCGGGAAGAATGTCAGCGGGGTCACGATGGACTTGCGGCAGACGCTGGAGCAGGCGGTCAGGGTGAGTCCGGATTTGAAGACAGCCAAGTTGGAAGTCGAGCGGATGATGCGCCGGCTTTTTGGGGTGAAGTTGAAGTATTATCCGGAGTTCGACATCGTCGTGGAGGCTCCGCGGGTCTTCGACTACGTGGTGGACCAGATCAACCCCGCCCCGAGCACCCAGAGGACCACCACCACCACAAAGACCGGGGCGACCGGGGTCACCACCACGACCACACAAACGACCACGACCGCGCCGAATTCCCAGGAATTCACCTACCGCACCACGGAACCGGGAGTGGGAGTCGCCTACGCACAACACCTCCCGACCAACACGGACCTCACCGCAAAATACGGGCACGATGTCTCCAGCCGCGGCATTCTCAGCGATCGACTGAGTCTTCAATTTTCCCAGGAACTTGTCCGGAAAGATCCCATCTGGCTCCAGAAGACACTCGTGGAAAAACAGGTCTGGCTCGAGAAACAGGCCCAGGCCTCGGTGGACCGGGAGTTTTGCTATCAGGTCAAGTCGGCCTACTACACGGTGGTCGAGGCACGGCTCACCTTTGAAAATGCCCTGACGCGCTTCGAGCAGGACAAGCAGTTTGCCGAGGAGAGCGAGAGGAAATACCAGGCGGGCATCATCGCGGAATACGCCGTCCTCGATTACCGCCGGGATTTTGAGCAGTCGCGGAACCGGATGGTGCAGCGCCGCAGCCTGCATGAACGGGCAAGGAATGAATTGCTCTACCTTCTCCAGATGCCATTCGACAGCCGGGTGACATTCCAGGAAGTTCCCGAACCGGGAATCGACCCCGAACTCTGCGACATGCGCCGCATGATCGATTCGGGCATCCGCAGCGCCCTGCAGATTGCCCAGCTCCGCTACAACCTCTTCTCCAACGAGGAAAACCTCAAGTATCTGCGGAACAGCCTCCTGCCATCGGTCCGTTTGCAGGCCGGGGCAAGCTGGTGGCAGACGATCGGGGATGCCGAACTCAACCCTGCGGCGGAGTTGCAGGGCCGGGATCTGAGCGCGGGACTCCTTGTTTCGATGCCGCTTTTCGGCGACCAATTCAACAAGGGAAACAACATCCTGATCGAGCGCCTCGACCGCACGATCAACGAAACCGAGATCCAGGACCAATTCCGCGAGACGGTCAAGGACGTCCGGAATTCCCTGGTAACGGTGGACGAACTGCGCGAACGCCATGAAATCGCCCGGAGCATCCTCGAGACCAGCACGCGGGACTTCGAGTTGTCACGGCTCCGCTTCGAGGTCGGCAACATCGGCTCCTGGGACATGATTCGCAGCAAGAACGAATATTTTTCGGCCTTGGACGATCTCGTCACCCTGCGCTATTCGCTGCTCCGGCGGCTGGCGGAGATCGAGCGCGACTATCCGTTTCTCTACGAGAAGGAACAGCCGAAGAAAGGCGGTGCCAGTTGACCCCGGCCGATGACAAGCGCCTCGTCGAGTTCAGGGAGCTGAAAAAAGTGTACTATCTGCCGGGGCTCGAAGTGCCGGTGCTCCACGGGATCGATCTGGCCATCCAGCGCGGGGAGTTTGCCGCGATTATGGGTGCCTCGGGCTCGGGCAAATCGACGCTCATGAACATCATCGGGTTTCTGGACCGGCCGACCACCGGAGCCTACCTTTTCAAGGGCGAGAACGTCACCGCGCTTGATGACGACGGGGAGTCGCGGATCCGGAACCGGGAAATCGGATTCATCTACCAGAACTTCAACCTGCTCCCACGCTGCACGGCACTGGAAAATGTGGCGCTTCCCCTGTTTTACCGGGACGATGTGAAAGACGAACCGGCGGCCATCGCCGAGGCTCTGGATGTCGTCGGGCTCAGTGACCGCGGCCACCACAAACCGAACGAACTCTCCGGCGGACAGCGGCAGAGGGTTGCCATCGCCCGGGCCATTGTCGGGAAACCCTCCATCCTCCTGGCCGACGAACCCACCGGGGCACTCGACAGCAAGACGGGACGCGAAATCATGCAATTGTTCCGCGACCTTCACAAACAGGGCTGCACCATCATCATGGTCACCCACGACAGGCAGGTCGCCTCGAATTGCGAACGCATCATTGAAATCAAAGACGGACGGATCACCGCCGACAGCAGCCCATGAAGAAAAAGAAACTGATCATCCTCATTGCCCTGACGGCCATTGTCATCATCGGCGCGGTCGTTTTCAGCGGAGCAGGTGGCGGACATCCGATCGAATTGACCTGCACGTCGCCGGTTCAGAAAGATGTCGTGATCGAGCTGGTCGAAAACGGAATGCTGGAGGCCGAGACGGCAACCCACATCGCCGCTCCGAATGTCAACCAGGAGCGCAAACTCACCGACCTCATTCCGGAAGGAACCATTGTCAAAAAGGGCGATGTCCTCGCGAAGTTCGACACTGCGAAACTGGAGGAACTCCTTGAAAATCTCGAACGCAGCGGCCTGCAGGCCAGGCGCAAGGACATCGAGATGGAGGAAGAAATCAAGATCGCCGACCTGAATGCCGCCCACCAGACGGCGATTGAAAATGCCAAGCTGGCGGAACTCACGTTCAAGAGCATGGCCTACGCGGCGAAGCTCGACCGCGATGCGGCGGAGGCCCGCCTCAACAACTCCAAAAACGAAATCAAGGTCGCCGCCAACCGCGTCAAACAGGAGGAAAACCGGCGTGATGTGCAACTGAGGCAGGCCGACGACCTCATCGCGGAAAACGACCGCAAGATCGAGGAAACAAAGCAGGCGATCCAGGATTTCACGGTCACCGCACCCGAGGACGGCATCGTGGTGTATCCGCTCATCAAGGTCAGCGGACTCACCCGCAAGGCCCAGATCGGCGACCAACTTTACAAGGCGCAGATTTTCCTCATCATTCCGAACCTCTTCAAGATGACCGCCCAGCTGGAAATCGCGGAGGAAGACATCCGCCGCGTCAAGATCGGTCAGGAAGCGGGCATCGTCCTCGAAGCCTTCAAGGATGCGCAGTTCACCGGGGACGTTTACAACATCGCCCCGCTGGCGCATGTGAAGGAGAACAACGAATTCATCAAGGTCTTCACCGTGGGCATCCGGGTGAAAGAGCGGGATCTCGAGCGGCTTCGCCCGGGGATGAACGCACGGGTCACACTCCGGCTGGCCGCCTATGAAAAGGCCTGGACGCTTCCGGTCAACTCCGTGATCAGCGAAGAGGGAGCAACTTTTGTTTATGTCGAAAAAGACGGGGCGATCCGGACAGCCCCGGTCGATGTGGTGGATTCCGGAAAGGATTTTGCCGTGGTGTCCAAGCCGCCCGAAGGCCGGGTGATCGTTGCCGATGCCGCGCTGCGCGAATACCTCTCCGATCCCAACCGGGCTTCCCGCAAAATCCAATGGAAGGAGGCGGGCGGATCATGATGCGGTTTCTGCGCTATCTGCTGCTGGCCCGGCGCACCCTCATCGAACACAAGCTGCGTTCGCTTCTCACGGTGCTGGGAATCATTTTTGGCGTGGCGGCGGTGATTGCCATGACCGCCATCGGAGAAGGAGGAAAAGAGGAGGCTCTGCGGGAAATTTCCCAGATGGGAATCCAGAACATCTTTGTCCGCGACCTTCTCGAGGTTCGCCGCAGCGTGGCGGAAAAAGGCGGTTATGTTTCCGACGGACTCAATCCCGGCGACCTCGAAGTCATCAAACGCAGCATCCCGAACATCACGCTCGTGGCCCCGGTGCTGGAAAAGGAACTTTTTGTCCAGACCGACCACTTCCGCGCGAAGAATTCCGTGCGGGGGGTGGACTCCGCATTCTTCACGGTGCTTTCCCACAAGATCGACACCGGACGGTTGCTTTCGGACATCGATGTGAGGGACATCAAAAAGGTTTGTGTGCTGGGCAGGGACATGGCCGTGCGCCTTTTTCCCCAGAGCCGGGCCCTTGGCGGCCAGGTGCGCATCAACGGGCAGGGGTTTCAGGTGGTCGGCGTGCTCGGCAGCCAGCCGGGATATGACAACGACATCTACATTCCCCGGACATCGCCGGTCCTGTCCGAGCATATCGAGGGCTTTGAGCCGCCCTTTACTCTCGCGATTCTGCAGGTTCCGGCGGTGCCGCTCATTCCGGCGGCAGCCTCCCTGACCGGGAACATCCTGTCCCGGCGACACCTTGGCGTGGCCGACTTCGAACTCGTCGTGCCGGAGGCTCTTTTCCGGCAGCAGGAAAGAACCCGGAATCTTTTCAACAGCATCATGATCCTCATCACCGGCATCTCACTGGTGGTCGGCGGCATCGGCATCATGAACATCATGCTGGCCTCCGTGCTCGAACGCACAAAGGAAATCGGCATCCGCCGCGGAGCGGGCGCAACGCGCCTCGACATCCAAATGCAATTCCTGGCCGAAGCCGTGGTGCTCACGGCTGCCGGAGGAGTCATCGGAGTGGTCCTGGGGATCGGCCTCACGTGGACGATTGCTGCCGCCACCGGCTGGAAGACCCAGATTCCTCCGCTGGCCGTCCTTGTGGCTTTTTCTTTCTCGGTCATCATCGGGGTCGTTTTCGGGTACTATCCGGCAAAAAATGCGGGGCAGCTCGACCCGATCGACGCCCTTCGCTATGAGTAGAAAAACCACCGTGGCGCTTGTGGCGGTGCTGGTCGTGACGGGGGGACTGATCGCGCGTTCCGTGAAATGGTTCACTCCTCCGCCGCCCCTGCTTGTCGAGGTGAAGAAGGCACCGTTCCAGGAGATCATCAAGCTCCGCGGTCACATCGAACCCCAGCGCTTCGAAGACATCCAGGCTCCGACATCCGCCAGCGACCGGCAGTTGATCCAGATCTCCCCCGAAGGATCCTTTGTCCGCGCCGGCGAAGTGGTCGCGGAGTTCGACCCCGGCCCTCTCCTCCTTTACATCGAATCCCTCAAGGAGCAGTTGAAGGATCTGGATATGTCGAAAGAGGAATTGGAAGTCCTCATGGACTCGCGGATCTTCGAAGAAAAAGTCGGCGTCCGCTCCAGCAAGGAAAGCCTCACGCTTGCGGAAATCAAAAATCAGACACTGAGTTACGAAGCCGGTCTCCGGCGCGCGGGGAGCACGGTGGAACTCAACCTCGCCAAGCAGAAGGTCAAAGCGGCCGTCGGACGCGTCGGGCAGGTCGAACGTCAGAAAGAACACCGTCTCGCGGACCGGGTGGACAAGGCAGAACGGCTTCTCGACCGGCTTTCAGACGCCGAAGCCCAGTTGGCCCAATACACGGTCACGGCCAATGCGGATTCGATTGTGATCCATCCTCCCATTCCGATTGCCGGGGAATTGAGAAAAGTGGAAACCGGCGACTATCTCGCCCGCGGACAACCGTTTCTCCGGCTCCCGGACCTCTCGTCCCTTGTCGTGCGCGGGTTTCTGGAGGAAGGCGATGTGCAGCGTGTCCTGCCCGGTCAGAAAGCCCGCATCCATCCCGTGGCCCATCCTTCCGTGACCTTGGACGGTGAGGTGCTGTCGGTCAGTCGTGTGGCAACCCTGCTGCCCGGACGCGCCACCCGGCAGTTTTTTGAAATGGCCGTGAAATTCGATGCCGGTGACCGGGCGGAGTTGCTCAAGGTGGGAATGGTTGTCGAAGTCTCCCTCCTCGTCAAAGATCACGGTCCGGTGTTTGCCATCCCGAGGGATTTGGCTGTTCCTGTCAAAGACGATTGGCAGGTGGAACAGGCGGGCGACCCTCCCCATCCCGTCCATCTCGACCGGACAATCGCCATCGGCGACTATCTCCTCGTTCCGGAGTGGCCGACCGGCAGGGACACAAACCAGGTCACGTTGGTTTATGAATTCAAAAAAACAAACTGACGCGCCTGTTTCCCCAAAAAGCCGTGTGCCATGGAGGTGGCTCCTGCCCTGTGCCATTGTGACCGGGATTGTTGTCGCACTCTTCTTCCGGCAGGAGACCGCCGCCGGCCACCGCCTTCTTTGTCCCATCCGGGCCGCTCCCTTTCTCGAAACCCTCGAGGTTTCCGGGGAAGTCGACACCGACGGATTCCAGGAAGTGCGTGCTCCCGAAGCCCCCTACGACCGCCAGGTCACCTGGCTGGCTCCCGAAGGGCTCGCCGTGAAGCAGGGAGACATCATCGCGCAGTTCGACATTGCGCCCGCCCAGGAACATCTCGAATGGGAAGAAGACCGGGTTGATGCTCTGGAAGACGTCCAGGAGACGGAAACCATCACCTGGGACATCAATCTTTCCACGGAAAAAGTCCGCAAAGATCAGCGCGAGGAAACTCTCCAAAGCGCACGCATGCGCAAGGAAGGGAGCTCGATCGAACCAGCCCTGCCGCGCGAGATCAGCGAACTCAAATTCGGTGTCGCCAACCTGACCGTGGATGAGGCCGCCCGACGGATCAAACAACTGGAAAGAATGAGCGCCGTTGAACTCTCCCGGCGAAAACACCACATCAAATACCGGGAAACCCGGGTGGACCGCGACAAGGCCTACCTGGAAACCTATGTTGTCCGTTCTCCCGTGGACTCCGTGATCCTGTATCCCCCGATCCCGCTGGCCGGAGGTGTGGTCCGGAAAGTCGAAGCGGGAGACTATCTGGAGCGCGAACAGGTTTTCGGCCGCCTGCCTGATTTCTCATCGCAGGTCGTGCGATTGAAGATCCCCGAGCGGGCGATCCAGAAGGTGGCGGAAGACGCCGTGCTCACGTTCCGTGCGCGCGCTTTCCCCGGCGAGGCATTCCAGGCCCGGGTCGTCTCCATTTCCAAGCTGGCCTTTGAAAGCACGAACCACCCCTACCAAAAATTCTTCGATGTCGTCGCCGAAATCATCCCGGGAGGCGGCTCGGAGAGGTTGAGCCCGGGCATGGTGATCGAAGCCGAATTTCCCGTCCACGATTACGGAACGGTCTTCGCCATTCCCAAGGATCTTGCCGGAAAAAACACGGAAGGCGGATACCTTCTCTCCATGGAAACTCCGGATGGGAAAAACCGGACGGTTTCCCTGCGGGAAGGGTTCACAGAATTGGAGGACTATCTTCTCGTTCCACCCCGCCTCCTTGACAACAGCGGGACGATCCAGGAGATCCGCGTCGTTTATTCCCCGGTCGAAAAATAGAGCCGAAGACGCTTTTTGCCGGAGCCGGATCGTCGCGGCGTACTCCGGGACAAGTTCCGCGGACTGCCGGAATTGCGATGCTCCGCCACCAGCCCGCCGTCAATCAAACTGCCCCGGATCCTTCTTGATTCGGGCATTGGCTTCGGCGATCTCCCGGAGCTGCCAGGCCCTGGCATTGTCGGCCGTGACATTGAAATCCTTGTCCTGCGAGGGAAAATCGTAAACCCACAACGCGGCAAGCGGAATGGAGGGAAGATCCACCATCCTGAGCAGCTCGCGAAACTTGGCCTCGTTTTCGGGCCCGGTTCCGGCAACCCCGAACTCGCCGACAAAAAGCGGCTTGTTCATTTTTTTTGCCGCCTCGACACTCCAGGCAAGGAGTTGGGCGCAGTCATCATAGGCATGGACGCTGATGCCATCCACGGGATCGGGATTGACCTTTGCCAGCATCTCCTCGAATTGCTCTCTCGTATCGTGGGTCCACTTTCCCTCGTGCTCCTGGTGCCAGGCTCCCGGCCGCAGGAGAGCGTCGCCGGTCAGTATCAAACGGTTTGCATCATGCTTCCGCACTTCTCTGGCAAACTCGGCGAAAGCCGTCCGCATCATTTCAAAAGTCATGTCATCCCGTTCGCTGCGGCTCTCGGCCGTGCCGAGTTTCGGATACACGGGCGGGCGGTGCTCTTTTGCATTCGGCAGCGAGGCTTTGAGGGAAAATTCATTTCCCATTTCCCAGGCCCAGATGGCCGGGGAATTCCGGTAACGGGCGACCACTTCCCCCACATACTCGCGCATCCATGCAATGGTTTTGCTCTCCGGATTCGCCCACTGGTCCAGCGGCTCTCCCACCAGATCCGGCACACAGGAGACATGCCAGAACAACGAGGGCACCAAACCGACGCCCCATTTTTCGGCCGACTGCACCACCCCGTCGAATCGACGGAAATACTCTTCGCGATCGGTCTGGTACAATTCCATGTCCTTCGGCCAGAACCCCGTGGCACAAAAGCGCGCAAACGGAATGTGATTCTCCGCAAGAACCCGGAAGCCCTCGTCATAGCTTGTGGTGCCTCCCTCGCGCAATGTCCGAAGGAAGCAGGAGAAATAATTGACGCCGCGCGCACGGAAAGGTTTGCCATCCTTGAGAACCGTGGCATCCGGACCCGCCCGGAGCCCGGGAGACTCCGCCTGCCCGAAGACGACAGAGAGCAAAATGACAAGTGGGATGAGGAGTTTTGGTTTCATTTCAAAAAAATATTGGTGGTCCATCGTCTATTCATCGACATCGACCGGCTCCTGTTCCTTCGACACAGGGACATCCTTCTTCCCGGGATGCAATTCGTCCAACACCGCCTGCAGACGTTCGCGCGCGGCCTTTGACTCGGTTGTATCCTTTTCGGGAGGGACAGGGATTTCGGAGCAGGGGGAATGGCTCACATCATACAGCTCCCCGCTCTCACGCAATTTCCAGCGCCCATCACGGACAAAATATTGTTCACGAAACAGAGAGTGGATCCACTCGCGCGGTTTGGAAGGTTGCCCGAGCAATTGTGCGGCAAAACTCCGTCCGTCGATCCCCTGCGGCGGCGGCACTCCCGCAAGTTCAAGAAATGTGGGCAGGATGTCCGTGAAATCCACCAGGTTGTCATTCACCGAATCCGCCTTCACAACTCCCGGCCATTCCGCCAGGAGCGGCACATGGGAACCGGTGTCTGTCATGCGCGCCTTGCCTCCCTTGATTTTTTGTCCATCGCGCATCTCGGTCACCATTTCGCCATGGGTGCCGTTGTCGCCGGAAAAAAGCACCAGCGTATTTCCGGCCATTCCGAGTTCTTCCAGCTTTCGCAGCACCTCTTCAACCTGGCTGTCCAGGTATTCGAGCAGACAGGGGTAATTCTGTTTGCCCACCCGCTTTTCATCGGGGTTCAGGGGTGTCGGATGAAGCGGTTTGTGCGGAATGGGCGAGGCATAATAAAGAAAGAATGGTTCCGGGAGGCCTTTCCTCTCTTCCAGAAAACGCAGCACCCAGTCCTGAATCCGTGCCGGCGTATAGTCCGCCGGAGTGGGGTTGCCGTATCGCTCCAGATGCTCTCCAGGAAAGAGACACTGCCGGTCAAATCCACACTCGCGCGGGTGGGGGTAGGAGGTGTCTTCTTTTGCGATTTCCAGCGGGGCGCGCATGTCTCCGGTCGGTCCAAGATGCCATTTGCCGGCCACGGCGGTCACATAACCGACAGCCTTCAACTGCGCGGGCAAAGTCGGATGTGCCTTCGCGTCCAGACTCTCCACCGCTCCGCTCCGACCGGCGATATCCGGAAACCCCGTGCGAAAATTGTATTTCCCGGTGAGCAATTCGGCACGCGCCGGCGAACAGACCGGTGTGGCAAAACACTGCTTGAACAACATCCCCTTCTTCGCCATCGCATCCAGGTTCGGCGTCCGCACAGCCCCCACCCCTTTGAAATTTGCACCGCCATAACATCCCAGCGTCTCAAAACCGAGATCGTCGGCAAGGATGATGACAAAATTGGGTTTTGCGGGCTTGCTTGAAGAAGAGGCTTCCCCGGCTTTCACCGACACAATGGTCAAAAAGACGCCGGCGAGCGCACAGATCAAAAAACTGAAGTTTCTGCGTCTTTGATTTGGCATGGGGAGGTCATTGAATACCACTGACTTTAAAAAAACCAAGATTCTTGATTTCGAAGCTCATTTTTTAACAGTTTTTCCAACACAACACTCTTCGTGGATTTGCATGCGACCATTTCATGGCCTGGATTTTCTTTTCCCACCTGGGGAAGCTGTTTGCTCACGAATCCTCAGCAATTTTCCGGCCCTTTCCCCCGGCAGGATACGGCTTGGCATGCACCCGCAGAGCCCAGGCCTCCCATTTGTCCGCCAGTTCCTTCACGAGTTCCGGTTTCTGCGATGCGAGATTATTCAGCTCGGAGCGGTCGGTTTTGATGTCGTAAAGCTCCCACGATCCTTCGCGCCCCACCCGGACGAGCTTCCAATCATCCACGCGAACGGCGGCATTGCCCTCATGTTCCCAGAAAATTCCCCCGCGTTCGATGGGTTGATCCGCAAAAGCAGGCACCAGGCTGCGGCCCTCCATCGGCGGAATGGCTTTGCCGTTGAACGAGGCGGGATACTTGGCCCCGGACACATCGACGCAGGTTGCCATCAAATCCACGATGTGCCCCGGCTGCCGACGCAGTTCCCCTTTCGCGGAAAAACCCGCCGGCCAATGCACAATCATCGGCGTGGCAATTCCCCCCTCGTGCGCGAAACGTTTGTAAAATCGGAACGGCGTGTCCGACAGCGTCGCCCAGGACGCGCCCTGATAGACAATGGATTTCGCATCGCCGGGTGATGTGCCCTCCAGGGTTCCATTCACATCATGGTTTTTGTTGCTGTTGCTGGCGTGCTCCGCGCCATTGTCGGAAAGAAACAGAATCAAGGTGTTGTCCAGTGCGCCGCGCCGGCGCAAATCCTCCACCAACCGCCCCACGGCCTGATCCATGTGGTCCACACACGCGGCGTAAATGGCCATGATGTTGTCAAAACGATCCTGTTCCTCCGGAGACAGACTGTCCCACGCTTTCACATCATCCGGACGTGGCGAAAGAGGCCACGACTTGTCCACGATTCCCAGGTCGATTTGTCTGGCGTACCGTTGCTCCCGCAGCCTGTCCCAGCCGGCCTTGTATTTGCCGCGATATTTGGCGATGTCCACCGCCGGAGCCTGGATCGGAGTGTGCGGGGCATTGTAGGCCAGGTAGAGAAAAAACGGCTTGTTTGCCGCAAGGGCTTCATCGATGCATTGAATGCCGTAATCGGTGAAGACATCGGTTGTATACCAATCCTTCGGCAGGAAGGGATCGTCATTGGCCAGGGGCTTCCCATTCAGGACCAGGCGGGATTTGGAGCCGTCCAGATGATAAAACCCAGGAGCCCCGCTGACATGGAGACTGCGATCGAATCCACGCTTCCAAGGCACCACTCCCGCATGGTCGCCAACATGCCACTTGCCGGCCATGGCGGTGAAATACCCCGCTCCCCGCAAAACATCCGCGATGGTCACGCACTCGTCGTTGAGCCGCCCCCGGTACCCGGGCACTTTGCTGTCCTTGGAAATCGTCTGCCCGAGCCCGGTCTGGTGGGCGTAAAGCCCGGTGAGGAGGGAAGCCCTTGTGGGACAACACCGGGCTCCGTTGTAGAACTGCGTGAAACGAAGCCCCCCAGTCGCAAGCGCGTCGATATTTGGCGTGCCGATCTCCGAGCCATAGCAGCCCAAATCCGAAAAACCCATGTCATCAACAAGGATGATGAGGATGTTCGGTGGTTGCTTCGGGGAAGACTCCGGGGCAGCCACAGATCGGCCTCCGGACAGGACAATGGTGCAGATGAAAAGGGCCAATGCCTGGAGGAAACTCGCCGGACGACAGTCTTTCATAACCAAGATTAGCCGAAACACCCCGTCTTTTCTTGCACTCCTGCGGCTGGTTTGTGCATTTTTCGCGCACAGCCGCGCCGGATACCGGTCCTGCGAAAATGGTCCTTTCAGCAAAAAATCCCTTTCATTGCCAAGCGGTTCCGGCAGGGCAATAATTGGCGCGAACCCCCTCGCCCGTGAAACTCCTTCCTCTCCTCCTGCTTCTCCCGATCGTTGTTTCCCTTCAGGCTGCTCCCCTGACTCCCATTCCGCTGTGGCCGGACGGAGCCCCCGGCGCACTGGGGACGGCCGAGCAGGATATCCCCACACTCACAGCCTTTCTTCCCGACCCTGAAAAAGCCACCGGCACGGCCATTGTCATCTGCCCCGGGGGAGGTTATGGAGCGCTCGCAACGCATGAAGGAGCCGGCTATGCCGAGTGGCTGGCGGAAAATGGCGTTGCTGGCATCGTGCTGAAATACCGGCTGGGCTCGAATGGTTACCGACATCCCTCCATGCTTCATGATGCCGCGCGAGCCGTGCGCCTCACCCGCTCCAAGGCTGCGGAATGGAAGATTGATCCCCTGCGCGTCGGCATCATGGGTTCCAGTGCGGGAGGGCACCTTGCTTCCACGTTGCTCACGCACTTTGATGCGGGAAAACCGGACGATCCCGATCCTGTGGAGCGCTTCAGTTCGCGTCCGGACATCGGCATCCTGTGTTACCCGGTGATCACCATGGGCCCCCTGACCCACAATGGCTCCAAAAAACGCCTGCTTGGCGACAATCCCTCTCCCGAACTCGTCGAGTTGCTTTCCAACGAGAAACAGGTCACCAAAGACACGCCTCCCACTTTCATCTGGCACACCTGGGAGGACAACGGAGTCAAAGTGGAGAACTCCCTGGAGTTTGCCGCCGCGTTGCGCAAAGCCGGGGTTCCGTTCGATCTTCACATCTATCAAAAAGGAAAACACGGCCAGGGATTGGGTCGAGATGGGGTGATTCTTCCCTGGGCGGCGGACTGCCTCTACTGGCTGAAAGAGCAGGGCTTCACCAAGTAGCCCGGCATCAGGCGTCACTGTCTGCGGACTCCGCCTGCGGTGTCTTCCGCCGATCCTTTTTCTTTGTCTCCGGTGGCACGGTTTTTCCTGTGGCGGGACTGAGTTTGTCGAGCACGGCCTGCAGGCGCTGCCTGGCAGCGATGGCTGCGGGATCCGTGGATTCCTTTGCCACCGGCTTTTCTTCAAACGGAGCGTCGCTCATGTCAAACAACTCGCCGCTCTCGGTCAGTTTGAATCCCGACTCACGGGCATACCATTTCGGGCCAAGCTGAACAAAAACCCATTCGCGGGGGTTCCCCTTCTCCCCAAGCAACTGCGGGGCAAAACTGTGACTGTCCAAAGTGGCTCCCTCCGGCAATTTTGCACCAGCCAGGGCGGCAAAGGTGGCGAAAAAATCACTGAAATCCACAAGAGCATCCGAGATCGTCCCGGCGGGCGTTGTGCCTTTCCAATTCGCAATGAGCGGCACCCGGCTTCCACCTTCCAGCAGAGTGCCCTTTTGCCCGTTAATCCGGCGACCATTGAGAAACGACTGCTCCACACCGAACTTTGCGGTACCATTGTCGCCAGAGAACACGATCAGTGTTTTTTCACGCAATCCCAGCTTGTCGAGTTCTTCGACGATTTGTCCCACCTGCTTGTCGAGGTAGGCCACATTGTCCTCATAGTAGTCGTTCGTTTTCTGTTTGCTGTCCGGTGTCCTCTGAATGGGGCCATGAATCAAATGGGTTGAAAAATAGAAGTAGAACGGTTGGTCGCGGTGGCGACGCAGAAAATCCCGGGTGAAATCCATGCAGACATCGGGGCCGTAGCTTTCTTTCTCCATGGTGATTTCCTGCCCGTTCCTGATGTAGCCGGTTTTCCAATACCATCCCTCCGAAATGGGATCGGTCAGCCATTCATCAAATCCCCAGTCCCCCGGCGTGTCCCCCATCTGGCGCCACTTCCCCGCCATCCCCGTGACATAACCCGCCTGTTTGAGGGTCCGGGCCAGTGATGGCTCCTCCCTGAAAGAAGGTTGTCCGGTCGAACTATTGGTCAAGCCTCCCGTGCGAAACCCATAACGCCCGGTGTTGATTGTGCAGCGGGAAGGTCCGCACATGGGCATCGCGTAGCATTGCGTGAAACGCATCCCTGTCGCGGCAAGCTTGTCGATGTTCGGCGTCCTGTTCTTGAATCGATCCGAACCGTAACAGCCGACACCATCCAGCCCGTAGTCATCGGCCAGAACAAACACAATGTTCGGACGATCCGGACGGCTTTCGGCGGCGAAAACAGATCCCAGCAGGAAAACAACCGGCCCGCATATGTGTAGGAGAGATTTCATGTCGCTATTCTTCGATATCCTCGTTTTTTCCTCCCCGTCCCCGCACCTTCTTCATCGGCGGTTTGTTCTCGAGCGGCAGGAAGGCGGCCATTTTCTTTTTGGCCTCTTCGGTTGTTCCGGTCTGCTTTGCCAAATTTGTCCACTCGCAGGGATCCCCGGCCTCATCATAAAATTCCTCTCCGCCGTTGGCGTAACGGATGTAACGCCACTCCTCGGTGCGAACGGCGTGATTTTGAAAACCGTAGGTGCTGATGGCCGGGAAAGCCCAGTCGGCTTTGGGATTGCGCAACAGCGACACCGCGCTTGGTCCCTCCACATGTTTGGGGATCGGCACTCCCGCCAGCTCACAGAGAGTGGGATAAATGGTCATGAAGTCCACGGTCCGCTCACAGACCCCGCCGGGCTTGGTGACTCCGGGCGCGACCCAGACAAGCGGGGCACGCGTCGGCTCTTCCCAGAGTGCAAATTTCCTCCAATGGTGTTTCTCGCCAAGCGACCACCCATGGTCTCCCCAGAGCACAATGATCGTGTTGTCCCGGGCGGGACTCTTGTCGAGCGCATCCAAAAGGCGCCCGACGTTCATGTCGGCATAGGCACAGGTGGCAAGATACCCCTGGATCGCATCTTTCCAACGGTCGTCTTTCAGGATTTGCGCATGATCGGCTTCCGGGCGGGCCATTTTCAACCCTTCCGGCGGGATGTCCTCCAGATCATCTTCGCGGTAGGGCGGAAGTTGAATGCTGTCACGGGGAAAGAGGTCGTAATACTTCCGCGGCACGACGAATGGCAGGTGGGGTTTCACCAATCCGCAGGCAATGAAAAAGGGTTTGTCGTGCTTGGCCTCAATCTGCTTGATGCACCAGTTCACGGTGTGCCAATCGTTCAAATCCTCATCCTTGAGATCGTGCTTGAGGGGAGTGAGAAAGCCTTCCGTGTGGCCCGTTTGCGGCAGGTTGGGAGGGTATTCGTCCTTGCCCAGGTATTCCGTCCATTCGGAATCGTAGGATCCACCGTGATAAATTTTCCCCGCTCCGACGACATGATACCCCGCCTTGAGGAATTGCGCGTTCAGGGAAGCTCCCTCGGGAATGAGATTGGTGTTGTTGTCTCCATTGCGGTAGCAGGCGGTTGTCCAGGGGCGCAACCCGCTCATGAGCGATGTGCGCGAGGGCTTGCAGGCCGGTGCGGCGCAATAGGCGTGGGTGAACGTGACTCCCCGCGCGGCGAGGCGGTCGATGTTCGGAGTCACAGCCTGCGGATTGCGTCCGAGATGGGAGACCCAGTGATTCAAGTCATCCACTGCGATGAAGAGAACATTCGGCCGGGTCGCCTCCTCCGCCGCATGACCGGAAACAGTCCCTCCCAGAAGAAACACTCCGGCTGTTGCATGGAGAGTTCGACAAACAATTTTTCTGAAATGATTCTTCAAGCGCACAGTAACAATGATGGTCCGGAAGTTCGTTTGACGGGGAGACAGAACGAAGCTTGTTGACCATCCAACACGGCTTTTTGGGAAAAGTTGCGGAAACATTTCTCTCCCCCGGTCTTGTCGGCAGGAGGATCCGAAAGCCCTCCGGCGAACAGTCCAGGGCGACCCTACCCGGCGAGAGCCAGCTCCATCGCTGTCTCCGGGCGGAGATGGCGGCCGGCAGTCCAGAGCATGAGAAGGGTTTCCGGTGCCAGGAGCTCTTGGAGAGCTTTGATGGAAGCCTCGTAGGAAACCTGCTCGGGAGCCGAGAAGCGGATGCCGATCTTTTCCCGCTGTTGTTCGGCGGCGCCGAAGAGTCTCGCGGCAAGCTCCGGCTTTCCCTCCAGGCGGGCGGTATCCGCCAAGTGCTGGACAATGTAGGGAAGAGCCCAGCGGTTTCCAAATTCGCGGGCGATCTGAGCCCACTCGACAAGGGCCTCGCGGGCGGGTTGCGGACGTCCCAGGTCCAGGGCAACGTGGGCAAAACTCCAGAGACTGTAACCAACGATCCAACGGTCGCCGGTCTCGCGAAACATTTGAAGAGCCCGGAGCTTGAGTTCAAAAGCCAGCTCCAGATTGCCATCTCCCGCCGCGATGCTGCCTTCGCCGGAGATCGCCAGTGCCTGAAGTTTCCGGCTGGACGTGCGTTCCCCCAGCTCCTTCGCCTTCTCAAAAAACTGCCGGGCCAGATCCTTGTTGCCCTGGGAGAAAACCAGAAAGCCTTCGGAGCCGCAGGCAAATCCCGCCATCTCGTCATTTCCCAGTTCCTCGAAAAGGGCGATTCCCTGCTCGAAAAGAACATGCCCTTCCGCATAACGATCCCGCGCCCAGGCAATGCGTCCGGCAGCTGTGAGGGCACGGGCGTGCCAGTGTGGAAAGGCTCCGCAGTCCGTCCGCGACAGGATCGCATGGCAGTGGCGTCCGGCCTCCTCGAGGTTCCCGCAGATTTCCCAGTAACGCCCCAGGCCCGAGAGGAGTCGGAGCCCGGGTTCCGCGCCACCGGGGCGTTCCGCCGCCCATTCCAGCGCGTAACGGAGATTGAGATTGTCGGCGGACAATTTTTTCAGAAAACGGGCGGGGTCGGGACCGGTGAGATGGGGATCGGCTTCTTCAACGACCTTCAGATAATAGGCAAGATGCCTTTCCTGGAGGCTTTCCATCTCGCCGGATTCCTTCAACTTCTCGCGGGCGTATTGCCAGACGGATTCCAGAAGCGTGTAGCGCGGACCGGACGCCGGATCCTGTTCGATGAAGAGAAGGGATTTGTCGGCGAGCTGCTGGATCAGATCAAGCACGTCATCCACGCTGTCGTCCGTGCAGACCGCCTCGACCGCTTCGATGGTCCGCCCGCCGGCAAAGACTCCAAGTCGGTGGAACAACAGTTTCTCCGGCGGCGTCAGAAGATCGTAGCTCCAATCGATGAGTGCCCGGAGTGTTTGCTGGTGAGGCAGCACGGCACGACCCTTCAGGAGCCGGAACTGATCATTGAGCCGTTCCGCAATCTGGGCGGGAGTGAGGACCCGCAGGCGGGCGGCCGCAAGCTCCAGGGCCAGAGGAATCCCGTCGAGTCGCCAGCAAATACGGGCGATGTCCGCGGCATTTTCATCGGTGAGCCGGAAACCCGGCAGCACGGCCTGCGCGCGCTCAACAAAAAGCTTCACCGCATCGAACCCGGCAATGCCCTCCGCCGTCACCGGCCGGTCTTTCGGACGGTGCCACACGTCGAAGGCCTCGAGCGGACGCAGCGGAAAAGTGATTTCTCCGGAAATGTGCAGCGCCTGGCGGCTGGTGGCCAGCACATGCAGATTTTTGCAACAGGAGAGCAGGGCGGAAGTCTCGCGGGCGACGGATTCGATGAGATGCTCGCAATTGTCGAGGATCAAAAGGATTTTTCGTCCGCAAAGAAACGAGGACAGCGTTTCGCAAAGGGCGCGTCCGGGTTCCTCGCGGATTCCGAGCGAGGCGGCGACCGCATCGGAAAGAGGAGCATCCTTTTCCAACGAGGCCAGTTCCACCAGCCAGACACCATCCGGATAGTCATCCAGCAATTCGCGGCCCACCTCGATGGCAAGCCGGGTTTTTCCCGTTCCCCCGGTGCCGAGAAGGGTGAGCACGCGCGTTTTCCCGAGCAATTCCTTCACCTGCTCGATCTCTCCGGTTCTTCCCACAAAACTGGTCTGGGGAATCGGAAGATTGTGGGGCAGGTTCTGCTGCGAACGCAGGGGTGGAAAGGAAACCGGGAGTCCGGACATATTGACCTGGAAGATCCGCTCCGTCCGGTTCAGGTTCCGCAGGCGAAAGTCCCCGAGGGAGACAAAGCCGGCTTCCGGCATCTGCTCGCGCAAAAGATCGGCGATCATTTGGGAACACAAAACCTGGCCCCTGTGACCGGCGGAGCTGATTCGTGCCGCGCGGTTCAGTGTGCCGCCGAAGTAATCGTTGTCGCGAAATTCTGCGGGGCCGGAGTGGAGGCCCATCCGCACCCGCAGCGGCCCGACCCGGCCCCAATCCTCCGCAAACAATTTCTTCTGGGCTCCAAGCGCCGCATCCAACCCCTGTTGTGGCGTGGCAAAAGCGGCACAAAAAGCATCGCCGACCGTCTTGAAAACAAAACCTCCGCGAGATTCGATCTCCGAGCGAAGCAGGAAATCATGGCGGGCCAGCGCGGGCCCCATGTCCACGGGGAACCGCTCCCACAGGCGGGAACTTCCCTCGATGTCGGTGAACAGAAACGTAACCGTGCCGGTCGGCGGTTGCATGGATGCCTGACACTACGCGGGCAACGGGAAATTTCCAGAAAGGAAAAACCGTCCGGGAGCCCTGCGGACGGTTTTTCGCGTTGCGGGCAACGGCGGCATCGCCTTTACTCAACCCATTATGGCCGCCTTCCAATCCACCCGGGACGGAAACGTCAACATCCTCCGCATCACAGGCAAGCTCGACCCCTTCGCCTGGCGGGATCTCAAGGACACCATGACCGCCCTCACCGGCGGGGAGGAGCAGACGGATCTTTTGGTCGATCTTTCCGGGCTCGATTTCATGGCCAGTTCCGGTTTTCGCGAGCTGTTCCTGGCGGGAAAAAACCTCGCCAGAAAAGGCCGTTGGCTGGCGGTTTGCTCGCTGCAGGGCGAGGTGAAACGGGTTTTTGAGCTGGCGAAATTCGACACGGCCTATCCGATTTTTGAGAATCCGGAGGACGCGCTGGAGTGGCTGCGTGCCGGCGGCCCCAAAGCCTGATCCTGTCTCCATGAAGAAGATCCTTGCGTGGGGGCTTTGTGTTGCGGCGAGCTGGACCTTTTCCTCCTGCGCCGTCATCGAGAGACACGCGGCCGCCAGACGCCATGCCGAAGAACAGGCCGCCGCCCTGTCCGCCCACAATGCCTGGCGGACCACGTCGGGCTGGAAATCCAAAACCTACCGCAACGACGGGCTCCTCGCCGCGGCCACGCCGAAAAATGTCTCCGTTCAAATCGCCCTATCCGAGCAACGCGGCCTTCTTCTCGTGAACGACTGCATTGCCATGGACTTTCCCGTGGCCACCGGCAAGAAATCGCACCCCACCCCCTCCGGCGCATTCACCATCCTTGGAAAGCAAAAGGACTACTCCTCGAATCTCTACGGAAAGATTGTCGATGCCACCGGGGCGGTGCTCGTTGCGGATGCCGATTCGCGCTCCGATGTGCCTGCCGAGGGAGCGACATTCCAGGGAGCAAAAATGCCCTACTGGATGCGCCTCACCAATACGGGAGTGGGAATGCACGTCGGCTATGTCCCCGGCCGTCCCGCCTCCCACGGCTGCATCCGCCTCAAGCGCGAAACCGCTGTCCAACTTTTCGAATTGCTGGATGTCGGCACCCCGGTCGTCATCGCCGACACCGCCCCCGCCCTTCAATCCCCGTCAACGGGACATTGATCTCTCCGGCGGAGTGAGAAGTCGGCGTTGTCGAGCCTACAGGCTCGAAGAAAAGTCGTAATTCCCCGAATCCAGCCTGTAAACGGCGCGTCCGTCTTCATATCGCAGGAATTTCACCCCGGGGCTGTCCGCGGCGGGGCGACCGCCTTCACGGACAGTGTTTTCCGAACGCGCGGGAACGAATGCCGTTGCGGTGGTGTTGGGAGGAATGGACACCGCCCAAGTGAACTTCCCGCCTTCCTTTTTCCAGTCGCTCCGGATCGGGCCATACGGGGATTCATGCCCCGTTTTTGCCCAGGAAAGCTGATTGTAACCGTGGGGTTTGAGTTCGATGCTTTTGAATCCCGGTTCCGCCGGGCGGATGCCGCCGATGCTTTCATGGAACCATGCGGCAAATCCGCTTTGCATCGGATGGTTGAGCGAATGGGCGGCGAAACGTTCGCCGGGCTTGATCTCATCCGAACGCTCGGGCCAGGTCGTGAGTCCGGCGTTGATGGTATAGGCAAATCCCGGCCAGTCTTTTTTTGTCAGGGCGGCAAAAGCCACATCGTCGTATCCGTTCTCGGAAAGTTGCGTGTAGAGCGGCCGTCCCCCGTGGATGCCGACAAACGCATGGCCGTCGTGCTTTTTCACGACTTCGTCCGCCAGGGACTTCGCCACGTTTTTCTGTTCCCCGTCGGGGACAAGCCCGAACCGCAGGGCCACGGCATCCGCGGTTTGCGAGCCGTAACCGTGCGTTTTTCCATCAAAGAACGTCCTGTTGAAGGCCTCCTTGGTTTCCCCGGCCAACCGTGCAAAATCCCGCGCATCCTCCGTCTTGCCGAGTTGTCCGGCAAAGACCTCCATGATCCGCAGGGTCCCGTAGAAAAACGCCGTGGAGGTCAGCGGGGGAGGACATTCCATTTTCGGATTTCCTCCGGGGGGACACCAATCGCCGTAACCCCGCTCCACGATGCCATTCACCCGCAAATCGCGCACATATTCGATCCACCGCCGGAGATGGTCGTAGT